>ERZ869921.160-NODE-160-length-42134-cov-8.022173_pt1 | contig 42134 bp, 72 predicted proteins | sample MGYA00579310_ERZ869921 | MGnify/ENA primary metagenome ERZ869921 (study PRJEB32216, sample SAMN09231816) | wastewater metagenome | place: USA: Maryland | collected 2016-06-21 | study: EMG produced TPA metagenomics assembly of the PRJNA472060 data set (Reclaimed... | reverse complement strand
GGTTGAGGATGTTTGTTTCTTTCTAGTAAATGAGATTTTATTACTAAACCGGAAACCAAATTAGTATTTGATGGAACATAATTTTTTATTATTTTAAATAAAGAATTATCATAATTTCTTATTAGTCTTATATAATCCCATATATTATATGGTTTAATATATTTACTAAAATAACGTTCTTTTAATCTTTTTAATTCAGGATAAATACTAGAAGTTGAATATAAATTTTGAGGATGTAAAAAATTTCCTAAATTAAATTCACCTAACTGATCAATTATATCATAATTAATCTGATTTTGAGGAGAAAATACTACTTCAGTAATATTATTGTTATTTACTACATCTGAAACAGTATATAATTGTTTTTGGTTTGAAAGAACAAAATCATTATCTCCAATTAATTCATCAGTGTTTTCAATCTTAATATTATCTGTATAAAAAGTTTTTAATCCACTATCTACTTCTCTAAGATAAACATATTCATTATTAGAAACCCAATTCCATTGACTTCCAGATAAAGCTATCTCAGGTGTAAGATATCTGTTAGCATCTACTACTAAAGCATTACCCGGAAATGAAGATGTAGGATTAGATCCTGTAGTAGAAGGATGCATTGAAGGAGGATCATAACAGTTAGAAGATGTATCTAAACTAATACTTCTGTAATCCCAATCCGTATGTTTTAAATCAGTTCCTAATGGAGCTCTAAATGAGAGTATATTATATGCATCTTGAGATCCAGATGGTTGATTTCCTTCAATAGATGTAGGATTTAAAACAAAAGAATCAAAAGCATATTCACTTAATGAAGAAGTATAATATCTAAGTTCTTGAAATGATCCTTCATATCTAGTATAAATAATTCCATTAGTAGTATTATTTACTCCTAATCTTAATATTGCTCTTGTATTTGCAGATACTGGAGTGTCCCAACTACTAGTTGCAGTCGAAGTGATACTAGCACTATATTGAAACTGAATATTTGAATCAGAAAGATCATCATCTCTTTTATTTTTTAAATATAAAGAAATTTTGTCTGATTCTTTATTAACCATTACTGACCACCAACTATCATTAAATATAGGAGCAAATACACTTGCTGTATTATAATCACCACTACCACTTAATAAAAATTTAACAGTAGCCCAATTATAATAAGGATCAGGAATTGAACCTGAGTATGAACCTGTGATAAGGGAACCTGTATGTTCAACAACTAACGAAAAGGCAGAAGTAGGTCCTTCACCCCCTCCACTTTGACCTATATAATAAATAGACTGACTTTGAGGTCCAGCTATCAACCCATTTTGCCATATATCTTTAGGTTTAAATCTTAATACTATAGATTTAGGTCTATTAGTTAAAGAACCAGGTACAGCAAAAGGAACACGAACACCTGAATGAGTGCTACCACTTACATAATAAGCATAATTAAATAATGATTGTTTAGCATTATTTGTTTCACTTACCTGGTTTTTCTTACTTCCTTCATTAACTTCTAGAATACTTTCAGGAATACCATAAATATTAATTAATTCTTTTAGTCCTTGAGCAGTTCCTTTTTGCTTTAAGATATAAATTAAATTATGATGTATTCTTTTAAATACTTCTTTATTTATATCATTTAAACTATAAGGTATAGTTGAACCAGAAAGAACATTAATATAATTAGTAATATATTCACTACCAGTAACAGGAGTTAAACTACCTGAAGGAGTTATACCTATTAATGAACTGTAAATATTTTCTAAAGAAAGTTGATTACCATATATTTTTATTCCTAAAGATTCTAAAACTTTAGATGTTAAATCTTGAGGAATACCATAATCCAAACGGTTATCTTGACTTAATTTTTTAGTAATATATTTAATATATAACCAGATATCATCAAAATATTGACCCATCATATCCACAAATAAAATATATGGATTATTAATTGGGTTTTCTTTTATAAATTCAGGTATTAAATAAAATAAATAATCTTGATTACCATTATCATATAGTGAAGCTGATAAAATAATTCCACCATAATAAGCAGAGGTCTCATCATCACTTCCCATCCAATTAGTTACTTCAATACTTGCAGTAGAGTATAAAGTATAAGGAAAAACTGAATTAGATTTAGGCCAAGCTAATGAACTTGATTCATAATATAAAAAATTATCATAAGAATCAAAATTATAAATAACTTGTTGAATATTATTATTTAATATATTAATACTAGATGAAAATGCCAGAGATTGAGATACTGATCCAGTTAAAGTATTTAATACATTAATTTGATTAGTATAAGATTCAATTAAACTAGCTTTATCATAAAAATTTAATATACGTTGTTTAGCTGATGAAAATTTAATAAAATTAGAAAATTCATTAAAGTCAGGAGTTAAAAGTACTCCTTTATTTTTTATTAAATTTCTTAATTGATTAAATGAACTAGTAAATAAAGTTGAAGTTATTTCTAATTCATTTTGATATAAATTAGAAGGATTATAACCATCAGTATAATCAATATTTAAATTAGGACCTTTTATTTTAATAGCTCCTGTTAAATCACTATAATTAGGTAATACTATTTCATATCCTATAGACTCAGCCTTTTTAGAAACAAAAAATAATTCTGATTTTATTCCAAAATCTAAAGGTAAAGGTTCATATAATTTTACTAATAAAGCAGAATTGTCTTCATCCAATAAAATATTAACTCCTATAGCATATTGATTAAATCTAAAATTTAAATAAAATTCATCAAAAAATTCAATACTACCACTTAAATATTGATTATATGATTCTTTAACTAAATTATAATCAATATTTGTTTTTAATCTTAATTCTGTTCTATCAGAAGATATATCTGAAATATAATATGATGATTCTAATGATGATTCTAATTCATCTTGAATAAAATTATATATTATTTTAGAAGTCCCATTATCTATACCTAAATTATTAAGTATTTCTAATGGATTTAAATCTATAGTATTAATAGTTGAAGTTTTAACTTTTAAAGAATCATTAAAACTACTCCAACCCTCAAAATTATAATCTGAGTATACTAAATTATTTCCTTCATCATAAACAAAAATTTCTATCTTATCTGATAGAGGATTAAACTTCCCATCTAATATAGAAAATGAAACTATATTAGCGTCCTTACTATCTAATTCCTGAGGAACTAATGTATTGGGATTTATTTGATATATCGAAGCTGAATTAGCGTCCAAGATTAATTTCTTTTATACTACCTAATACTTTATTACTTTGTGTTTCTATATTTCCTGTTAATAAATTAAGATTTTCTTCTCTTAATGAATTAATTTCTTTAGTTAATGCTTCAATGGTTGCATTAATTTTTTCATTGTCTACATAATTTCCGCTTCTTTCAACTAAATAGGCATGAGAATTTAAATCGCCTTCTTTTGGAATTTCATAGAAAAACTTATCATACAATATAAAAAAATCATTAATTGTGGCCAAATTTAAATCAAAGAAAGTAGGATCTTTCACATTAGATAATTCTTTGAATCCAGTGTCTACTACTTTCTCAAACTCATCTTTATCATATACTTTTTTTACTAATGTATTTTTCATTTTATTTTAAAGCAATTAGCCTCATTATCTAATACTATAACTGAACCATCAATCACTGTTTTAATTAATACTTTATAATATCTTTGGGGTTCTAATCCATTCATATAAAGATTAAAATAACTACTTACATTATCTGCGGATATTTTAGTATAAATATTATCAAAATCTATTATTATCTCATTAGTAAACATATCTTGAATAGCATATGTAGACTCAAGAGGTAAATAATAATTATTTAAATAAACAGATGATGTTTGAAATGTTCTAGTAGGATATTTAGGCGAACAAAATATTCTAAATCTAGTTATTTCTTCATCATGAAATAAGGAAGGATGATCTTTAACTGATAGAGTAAATTCACTAGCAGTTAAAAATGTAGATGTTGAAGAGCCAGTATTAAAACTATAATCATTCCATTTAAATTCTAAATATGGAGGATAAATAGTATGTGTATCTCTAGAAAAATATTTTAATTGAGGTTGAACACTTGTACTATCAACAAATTCTTCTCTTATTTTAAGTATCAAACCATCATTAGGATTCAAACTAGCAGTTACTGGTATTATGTTATTATATTCAGTAGTTCCCCAATTACTTACTTCCATCCAAATAGATCGATTACTATAATCAGTAGAAGAAGTTAAAGAAAAACGAGCCTCAAAATAAAATGAAGATGAATAAGGTCCAACTCCATAACTAGTGCTAGGAAATAATTGAATGTTATGAAAGTAAGGAAACAAGAAAGAACTAGAAGCTTGAAGTACAGGTAATAAATTATTTAACTGCCAATTATAATAACCCGCTGATGATGTAGGTGGTTGAATAACTTCATTATCTCCACTAGAAGTTAAATTTATTATATTTAAAACATTATAAAAACCAACATATGGACTAGCGTAATCCATAATTTCCATACTTATAAAATTATTAGCAACTAAAGGATCAGTAAGAGCTCCATCAATATATGCTTGATGTATATTGAAATATATTCCTTCAACTACACTCTGACTAACCCAACTATTAACTATAGGTGTAATTTCTACATTTACATCTTTTTCTCCATAAAATGAAAAACTTTGAGATATAGATGAGGTTAACCAATTATTTAATATATTGCCCGCCTGAACTCCAAGATTAACTTCATTAAATCTATAATTACCCATTGAAGCTGTATACCAGGTTCCGCCTCCAGGTATACTAGAATATGATGCCGTTGTATTCGGAGAATATCTTGCCGGTATCCAAAAAGAACTACCTGAATAACTTTTCCAACTCCAACTAACACCATTAGTAGTTGTAGGATTATCAGTATATTTTCCTGTACCCATATTCCACGAACCTGAAATAGGATAAATATCTATAATAGTATCTGAATTTAATCCACTAATATCTGATTTAAATAATCTTAAATAAGTTTTTAAATTAGCTAAAGAACTAGTATTACTTCCTGTAGCAAATGATAATATTTCTTCTATTTCTTCTTGATTAAACTTAATCAATATTCTACTGGATTGAGGTAGAGGATTATAATTTTCACCAACTAATAAACTAGTTTCTAAAATAGTATCTAACCCAGTATTAGTACTAGGAAATATTGAATAAATTGTTGTATCCTTTTCAGGAAAAAGTTTATATATAGCCATGTCTTATAAAGATACTGTTCTTCCTTTTATATCTAATTCTGGATTTTTTACTTCAAATATCATTGGATCTAGAGAAGGATAAACTATATTATTTTTAAGAGCACCAGGAATATCATATGCATATTCACTGTAACCATCTGATGCTCCTGTTTTGTTTGTTATTTCAATATGTTTTATCGTTTGAACACCTTCTATTCTATCAAGTAAAACATACAAATCTCTTAATATAATAGGTTGATTAATTTGCCATTTATCTATATTAAAAAATTCAGTTAAAGCATCTATACATTTGAGAATTACCTCATTATTATTAAAATTAGGTAATGTTATTACATCGAAATTTATTCCAATATTAATAACAAAAGCATCTCTTATTTTAACATAATCATTTATCATCCTATATTGTGATAAATATGTCTTAAGATTTTGTTTTATTAAAGTTGAAGCTTGTCTTAATTTCTTATTATTATCGTAACTTAAAATATATAGAACAATAGATGAAAATTTATTATCTGTATTGTCCTGAAATTTTTCTTTTTCCGAATATATTTTAGCTATAGAACCTAAAGAAGCAGGCATACTTAAAGCACGTATAACATAATCCTCATTAGTAACTGTTCTTAATTGATTTTGAAAATTACCTAAAGCATTATTTCTAAGTTCATTAATATCATCTCCATCACCTCCTCCATCAGCAGCTAATGGGTTAGAACAAGCAACTGAATCAAACACAGATTGGGCCAATGTTGAATTAAGTGTTGAATTTAAAAATGAAACATTAGTAGTATCTAATAAAGTTAAAGTATTTTGAGGAACATTAGATTGGATTCCTCCTCCCGTTAAATATCTAATAGTTAAAGTTGTATTTGAAGGAGCAGTACCATATGAATTAGTAAAGATGAAATTTAATGGAGAATAAGCTGTAGTTAATTTAACTCTTTCAGAAGGTAAACCTAATCCTACATTATCTGCATTAGGTACTATTTCCTCATCCGATTCATTTGTAACTCCAGAACCAAACTGAAGTTGTAATGTTGAATCATTTAAGAATCTAGTTGTAAATCGTTTAGGTACTGATTTTAACTTTAATATTTGATTAACTTCTTCATTATTATCATAACTAGGATTATTTGAATTTTTATTATCTATATAATTATAAATAAAATCCTGGGCTAAAGAAGGTACTTCATACCATATATTATTATCACTATCTACTATATCTAAAATTCCAACTATATTGGAATCATTTATTTCTACAGTTTCAAACTTTTTGGGTTCATTTATAACAACATCTAAAGTGTTAATAGTTGAAGATGTTGCTTTTCTCGATTTTTTTAATAAATAAAAAGTAGGAGATAATCCTGAAATTTGATAAATTGAAACTTCAGTAGGATCATATGAACTACTAAAACTAAAATCTATATCATCTTCTAATAGAAACTTAACATTATTATTTAGATTACTAGATATCTGGGCATTTTTATTAATTTTTAAACAATAAGAAAAATCAGGTATAGTAACTGAACCACTAGTTATTGCAGGAACTTGTTGATAAAAATCAATAATAGTTGATGATATAGTTGTTACTTTAGGTCTATATCCTAAAAGATATGCTAAATTATAAAGATTTTCTTTTTGTCTAGCATATTGAATAAATGTTTCTTGTACTTGATTATCTATATAAAAAGAAAGTACATCACCTACATAGGCTGCCATTTCAATAAATAGCATTCCTGTAGATGAAGGACTAAAATCATTATATGTGTTTGGAAAATATGTTTTAGTATAAGCAATTAGAGTTTCCTTCAATGAAGCAAACTCTTTATTTATATATTTAATATCTTTTAAATTGGCCATTTATTCTAAAGTAAGATTTATTGAGTCATTAATATTAAATTTAATTACTGAATAACTTAATTTAATGTTAAAATAATTTCTGTCGGGATTAGTCTTAATATCTAATTCCTCTATTTTTACATCAGGAAAATATTGTTTTAGTCCAGCTTGAATTGTTTTTAAGAAAGTTGTAGTATTTTCTGTTGTAATATTTTCAAATAATTTTCTTCTCAGATCAGCTCCAAAAAAAGGATTAAACACTCTTTCTCCTCTATTTGTTAAAAAATAATTAATTAAATTACTTTTTATTTGATCTTTAGTTGAAAAAGTAGGATTAAATACAGCCGGTCCACTAAAAGGTAGACTAAAACCAATACTTTTTCTTCTATTTAGAAGATCTAAAGGATGTTTATTTCCTATTCTATAAGCCACCTTTTAATAATTTTTCAATTGCATTATCACTTACACTACCTGCAGGTAAAGCACTTCCTTCTGTTGCAGTATCTCTATTAGTTATTTGAAGTCCTGTATCTAAAGGTCCTAACTGATTAGTAGTCATAGGCCCAGATCTCCCTGATCTTAGATTCTCCATCATAGTTTCTCTAAGAACTGACATATTAGGAGACATATCGGATGCCTCACGTATTTGTCTTACTGGAGGAGTGTCAACATTCACTACTTCATCCAAAACTTCACGTACAGCTTCTTTAATTAAATTTTTTAAATCTATTTTTTTCATCTGTTATAAATATTAACTCTTTTCTTTTTGTAAAGTAGGACCATTAGGGTCAATACTTACTAAATGATTGTCTATTGTATATTTCATTTCATCTATTAACACCTGAACACCAGAACTATATGACCATTCTCCCACATATTTTTGTCCAGTTGAAAGATTAATAGCTAATATTCTCTTTCTCGATATAATAATTCCCGGTTGATTATCTGATTGAATTTCAAACTTAAAACCTTTATAATCAAATTGATTTGAAGAAATATCATCTATTAAATTACCTCCATCAATTGGAGGATTATTAACCTTATTAACATCAATATTAAACTTATCTATAAATTTTAATTTTTCTTCTTCAGTCATTGTATTTATTAATTCCTGAAGACAATTATATATTTTAGAATCTAAAGAATTTAGTTTAGATTTTATATTATTTAAGGATGAACTTAATATATCTAAAGAATTACCACTAACACTTATTAAATTTTCATTTTGAGTTAGATTATCTTTAGTATCTTTTAATGTATCTACTAATCTAGTTATAAAATTAACAGGAATACCAGCTCCTGGAGGAACTGATGTAGGAATAGGAATATTTAAAATAACATTAACTGTTGATTTTAATGTTCTGATTATATTTCTTATGTCTGATGTAGTATTATTAAAACTACTTATGTTATTCTGAATATGAGATGCGTTATTATCTAATGCTTGTTTTTGCTTGATTATTCTTTCTAATTCTTCTCTTGGAGGACATTTATCCTCAAATTTAGATAATAAATCATTTACAGCAAAATCAAATTTAACAGTAGATCTTACAGTGTCTGTTACTAAATTAGTTATAATACTATTTAAAGCCATTAGACTGTAAAATTCTGTTTAGATTTTAATGTAGACATCAAAGGAATTAATTGACTTAATATAGCGCCCAATTTAGTAGCTGCTTGAGTAACAGCCACATTAGGTGTTCCTTTTACTGGAGTTCCTACAGTTGGTAATACATTACATAATTCCTGAAGAGAAATAAATATTTTTTGGAATAATTCAATTGTTTTATTTCCTAAAAGTAAAGGTTCAGTAGCTTCCTTTTTACCTAAAAATAATTTACTAGTATTTACTACTACTTCTTTAGTATCAATATTTACACTGTTTACACTATTTAAATTAATAGTTTTTTTAGCTGAAAATAATATTGAATCATCTTTAGCATTAAAAACTAATCGACCAGATGATAATATTATTTGGGGTTTTGAGTATTGGTCAGGAGAAGTAGGAGGAGTTTTATATGAATTATAGTTTTTACTAGCAACATCAATAGGTAACTGTTGATTACTAGTTAAATATAGTTGAGAAATGTCTTTATTGATGTCTTCTATTATAGGAATCCAAGGTTCTTGTCCGTTATTATATTGTCCATTTCTTAAAATAACAATTGGATCACCATCCTCTCCTTGATTAGACCAAGTATTAGAGATTTTAGCATTTTTTATTGTACTGCCAAATCTTAGTGAATTACCCCATCTTCCTTCAAATATTAAATCCCCTTCATAAAATTGAAGACCTTTAATATTTGATTTTTCTTTAAAGGTAGAACCTAAGTCTATGTCTTCTAATTTATCTTGACTTTTTCTAATATTTCCTTCTGATGTATTTTGATAGTCTTTTTGTTGACTTTTTGGGCTATTATCATCAAAGATATTATCTGGAATGCCATTGTGATGATTACTACCCCAAACATTAATTGGAGTAATATAATAATTTACAACAACTGAAGGATTTCCCTGAATATCAACAGATGATAATTTGAAAATGAAAACTAATTCGTTTTCTAATGGATAGTTTTTAAAATTAGGAAAAAGAGGGTATGCAAAGTTTGTTTTATCAAAATCTGCACTTGGATTTTTAGAATCTTCAAAGAATATTAGCCCTATAGAACTCCACTCACCATATTCATTAAATAATTCGGAATAAGTATCTTTATCTAAAATTATTTTTTTGACTCTGGCTGAGAAAAAAGAACTATTATTTAAATTAAAATTAGGATTTTTTACTAGACTCTGAAGACCCTTCACTATCTTTTTTAAGTTTATTAACTTCTTCTATTAACTTTTCCTTTTCGGCGTCGGATATACCATAATCATCACCTTCTGATTCTGAACCAATTTTTTGAATAAGACTAGCTAATTTAATTAACTGATCATCATTTTTTACTCCTATATCTAAATATTCCTTAATTAGAGGAACTAATAAAGTAGCATCACCAATACTAGTAATTAATGGTTTTAATTCAGCTATTAATGAAGATATTTGTCTAGATTTAGTTTTCTGATTGTCATAAATTTCGGACAATATATCTTCAAATTTCTTATTTTTAAATACATTTTTATCTAAATCCATTTGGGATTAATTTGATCATTTTCTAAATAATAAATATATTGAGGAAAGAAAATGTCTTCATATAATTTTTTAACCACCTTAGTAATACGTGGAGTTTTTATATCAACCATTTCTCTAATATAAATATAGAGTGCTTTTTTATTAAACACTTCTAAATTTTCACGCTTTCTAAATAATTCTATTATTGCATCCGCTGTTTTTCTATCTAAATCATCTTTAAATATAGTCTCAATATTATTGGTACAATATTTTATCCAATGATCAACAAAATACGATAGACGATCATTACTAGTCTTTCCCATCGCATCCTCCAAATTTTTATTTTCGTCTGAAACTGCATCTATTGATGATGTATCTATTTTTCTCCTATAATTTTTCGCATTTGAATTGATCAAATAACGTTTAGCTGCTGTACCAAAATAAGAAAAGGACTTAAAGCCCTTAGTAGCATCAAAAAGATGCATTTTAGACATAAGAAAGATTATTACTTCATGTTGTAAATCTTCAAGATTATCAACTTCAGTATGATAAAATTTAAAATTATGAATTAAATTCTGAGTTAATTTAAAGAGAGGATAATATAATCTTTCTTCAAATATTTGATTTTTTAATTCAATATTTCCTTCTTGTTCAGCTTTAACATAATCTACTATTGCTTGGTCTGTTTCTGCTGGCCAGTATATTCTATTATTTGGTGTTTGGGTTTGAATCTCCATTAATCTCTATCACATTAAAATCATTTAACAAACTTTGAAGTTTTTGAATTTCTTCAAAAAAGAAACCAACTTCATCATCACTTTTAAATGATCCCTTAGCATCAAGAGCTCTTAATTTCTCATCTGAGAAATCAATAATTTGAGAAAATTGAGATAAATATTTTTGATAACCTTCGGCAAGGTCCTCATATATCTCATTTTTTCTTAAAAGATTGAAGGTTGTGAATCCTAAGATCACAACCATCAAACTCAACACTACTATTATTATTATCATTTAAGTGAATTTAAAGTCTCTAGTAAACTAGATTTACCTTTAGAAACCGGAAGTTTTGATGAAGTTTTCTGGTTAGTGGATAATGTATTTTCTTTTACAGGTTTAGCCACGCTACTTTTAACTCCAAATTTAGGAAACCATTCATGTTCAAATTCAATTCTAGCAGCTAACATGTCTGCATGATGTAAAATATGAACTAAAGAGGTTCTAGGTTTTTGTTCTGGTAACCAACCCATTAAATATGGTTTATTAGCATCATCATAAATACCATCATGAAGTTTAATAGATAGTAATTCATTTTTGGAAACCTCAATTCCCTGGGAGTTTAATAGGAATAATCCTCTATCAGGAACAGACATGAATTCAAGTTTATCATTATAAGTGTATCTTTCACCCAATTTATCTTTTCTCCATTGATCTGTCTGAGGAATGTAAGCTGCCTCTTCTAAAGTTCCAAACTTACCTAAATCATGATTTATAGCTGAAAATACTAATTCTTCAACAGAATAATTTTCTGTTACTCCCATAGCTACCCATACCTTATTGATCCCTATAGCTGCATCTACTACTCTTAATACATGATCAATATAACCACCTGGAAAACAATTATGATATTGAGGTTTATGGGATGCTGGCATAAGTATAAATCTTTCCTCATACTTTTGATAAAATTCTAATAACTTCTCTTTTCTGGGAGAAGAAATGTAGATCTTTATTACTTCTAGAAAATTAGTCCAATTCTCTTGGATTTTTTCTGCTGTTAACATAACCTTTATTTATTAAATTAAATGTGTGGATTCATTTCTTGAGCCGACAGAGTTTCAGCGTTAACATAACGTTCAATTTCTTCTATCAACCCTTTAATTTCGTTGGAATTTTCTACATAGGTTGAATGATCCATTCTCTGAATCTGTCCATCCATGTACTGTAATCTTCCCTTTACCCTTTCCAACTTCGTTAATATTATTTCTCTATTTCTCATTTTCTTCTTAAATTTATATTAATTTCATAACCCTGTATTTCGAAGTTACCACATTTATGATTTTATACCAAATTATTTAAAAGATCTCTTATATAGATGCATTTATCATATTCTTCAATCCTTTCAAAATAAAGCAAAGAATCATTAGCACATTTCATAAATTCCGCATTTGGTTTTTCTTGCAAGCATTCAAGATGTTCTAAATTTGTGATATCTAATTGAATTAAAATTTCATAAGCTTTAATATAAGTTAAATGATCACCTGCTTTTTGTAAATCTTTTTCATTAAGATCAGGATGTTGCTTTTTGATTAATTTAATTGTTTGATCTCTAATTACAAAATAATCTACAATTGTTTTCTTAAATAGTTGAATTAAATGTCGGGGATTACTCTCCAATTTAGTTAACACTTCTCTCTCGTCTTCAGGAGTAAAAGAATTCAGAATTTCTAAAATATTTTTAAGTCCCATATCCCTCGTAGTTAAAGTACAATACTATGTCTATTGGTTGTTTATAAACGGTAACTCTTTTACACATCGATTTATGCGTGTAAAATCTTTTAACCTATATAACGCGGATAGTAAAGGATTCGAACCTTTGCAACTCCTTCTTAGGGAGTTCTAGCAGTTTAGCAAACTGCCCCCTTAAGCCTCTTGGGTAACTATCCGAAAAAGAAACCCGGTAATACATACCGGGTTTCTTCAAAATACGAAATTAATCTCAGTACGTCAATCTAAATGAAGCATGACGGTAATCTAATGGTTCAATTTTCCAAGTAGTCAAATAATTATCTTTATTATCAATTACTATTACTCCATTATCTAGAAATTGAACAATTTCACCTATATAAGACCCACCAATATAAAATTCTTCTCCTACAGAATCAGAAGTAATCTTAACAGGAATTACTGTAGTGCTTTGGTATCTTACCTCTTCTTTCACAGGTGATTCATCAGTACGAAGAATAGATACTTTAAATTTATTTTCTATATTTTTAGTATTGAAAACATTTTTAAAATTACTAGGTTCTTCATCATGGATGTTAACCTCTTCAATAACTGATTTAATTATATCAACAGTTATAATTTCAAGACATGACAGATAAGTAATTAATTTATCTTTGTGTGCTTTATTAATAAGTAAATCATCAACTATTTCATCAATTGTTTCGCGATCTAAATCTCGATAATGTTTAATATATCGAATTCTAGAAGGACGTTGCATCATATTTTCATTAATATAAATATCATTAGTAGTTAACAAAAATACTTTACGATAAATAGAATTAAGACTACCATCCATAATAGTTAAGATGGAATGATCGTGTACCCCATAAATTTTCTCATACTCATCAAAAAACAAAATAATATCTTGCTGGATATTATTCAAAAAAGCGGGTAAACTAACACCATCATCAAATTTCTTATGGATAATTAAAACAGGTAATTGTAGTTGTTGACAAATTAATTGAGCATCAACTGTTTTACCAGTACCTTTCACCCCATTAAGAAGAATACCTAGATTTTTATCAGTTGAATTATATGTTTTAACAACCCTATTTACAAATTTTAAACTAGAACCGTAAATTTTCTTAGGGAATGAAAATTCATCAGCTGTTCTAGATAGATAGAGTACTCGCTGGGCTTCATTAAAGTCAATCCGATAAATACCTATAGGAAGTTTATCCAGTTGATCACTAGCCTCACCAATTTGATAGACATTACTGATTTTAGACCAAACGTTCTTCATTTCAATAATTTAATGGTTGAGTTTCACAACTATCAAGTACTGGTAGATCATCAATATAGGTAACTGTTCTTTTAGGACATGTAGTCATTACACCTACTTTCCAAAGCTCATATATTACATCCTCCATTTCTTCATCACTCATATTATTTGCTGCTTTAACATTTAAGCTAACAAATTCTTGTACTTTAGCCATTTGAGCACAAGTACATACTACATTATTATATTTAGTTACTCTAGGACCACAAGCAACCAAAAATAAACTAAGGAGTAATAGCTTACTTAATTTCAAAGCTATGGTAGTTATTACAAGTGATAGTGTTAGCAAGAGCCTTCCAATTACCATCAAACGCTACTGTTGGGTGGACGATCTGTCTTGATTGTTTAGTTTCATCAAAATAGATTACCATATAACGTTCGTTTTTCTTGGTGTAATCATAAACTTTATTGTCTTCCTTCTTAGCCATTGTTTTAATTTTCTTAAAGATAAAACTGTTAATAATTTAAACCAAATTTATTCGAATTCACCTTTGCAGTCTACAAAATAACCAGTTGATCCTATTTCTGATGGTTTAGCACAACGACATTGAGTTAGTTTACCATCTCGTTGTTCAATAGTAATTGTATATTCGTTATGTAAGGGACGATGATCAACTCGTTTTACAGTTCCATAAGTGCAGGAACTCAAAATTAGGGCAAAGATAAGATATTTCATGCAATTAGTATTTTCTATAAATTTTAATATGAGTTTCTTTATAAAATTTAATATCTTTTGCATTTAACGACAGTGATAATCAGCTGCTCTACCTGCAATCAAGCACTCGGGTTTAGTATTTACCTTATAACCAAGGGATTGAGCCCAACCTTTAGTTGCTGAAATCAATTGATTACTCTTAAAGAAAGCATCATCATTGTAGTCCAAATCAAGAGTAACATTTACAGAAGGCAGGTGAGTTTTCATCCATTCAGCTACTTCAATAGTATATTCTGCTTCTTTCCAAAGACGAGTCCAAAGATCATTAACTCTAGGGAGCTTTTGTTTTGAAATAATATAATGAACTCCATTATTACCATACTTATATGCTATTGCGGTGACATAAGTAGTGTGTTCTCCAATAGTTTGGGAATCAGTACCAACAATTACCTGAGTAGAGGTATTTTGTTTGATAGATTCCAAAGTATGTGAAGTAACATTTACCTGGTCACCATGTATGGTTTTGAAGTTCAATTTCATTTAGAACATAATTTTTATTTTGCTGTGTTGGAGTCCGTCTTTTTTAATTTCTAGATCAGCATATTTAGCTGAAAATACTTTACAGTAAGAACGTTTGGAGTCATGCAAAATAATTACTGTAGATTTTATAGTGGCAGCCATAGTTCCGTCTGAGGAAATAATAAACTGACCATAATTATAAGTACCACCTATACCACCTACTTCTCCTGTTTCATAATTAATTTTAGGAGGATTATGAAACCAACTATAATTCTTAATGATATATTCTAGATTAGGTTTCCAACCTTTTTGAAGCAAAAGAGCAACAATCTCTTTTCGTTTAGCTTCAATTTCAGACTTTTTCATTTTCATTATCTAGAGTTTTACGATATTCTTCAAGTTCTTCTTCACTTTTCAAGATAACGAGTTTTTCTACATTATCTTTACCAATATGGAGAGTATGAACTGCTCCAACCGGAGTGATGAAGTTACCTTCTAACATATTTCCATCTACCTTAATGAGGCTATAATAATCACCCATATAAATGAAGTAACCTATAGTTGTAAAACTTTTCATTTTTGACGGAATGATCTTCCATTGGGGTTAATATAGAGAATATAACCATCATTTGTATTATAAGTCATTACTTCATAACCTAATGAAATGACTTCTCTAATAATTTCAATTAAATCCCCTTCAATAACAGTATTATGAAGCCATTTTTCTAAACCGGGGAGATGATAACGAGTGTTCCAATAATAAATATTAATGCTCATTTTTTGGTCAGATTACGCAAAATTTCAAAATGACGCATATAAGCAATTGGTGTACTATTTTGAACTGAACGGCCATCAGGACCTTTTTCGTCATCATCAAATTCTTTCAAAATCAAACGACCTATCACTTTAATTGAATTCAATTCATTTTGAAGTTTATTTTTTTCAAATTTTGCTTGATCTACCAATTCGCTAATTTGCTCAAGAGTCGTTGCCATTTTTCTCGTTTTGCGAAAGATACGACCTCGCGCCTTTGAGGAGCCTTGAACGTATGACTTTTACATTACTGACCTGCGTGAAATGATAAGGACTTCTTTATTTTCATAACCTTTGATTTTGAGCGAAAAACGAGACTCGAACTCGCAACCTAAGCCTTGGCAAGGCCTTACTCTACCAATTGAGCTACTTTCGCTTGTTGTGCAGGAAACGAGGTACGATCTCGCAGCCTCTAGTTTGGAAGACTAGCGCTCTACCAATTGAGCTATTCCTGCAAATTGATCCGGAGAACGGAGTCGAACCGATAACCTCTTGTTTACAAGACAAGTGCACTACCAATTGTGCTACTCCGGAAGGATGGACCCAAGATAATAGTCCGTGCCTGTTTATATCACCTAATAGTAATTAACTCGAGTGACTGATTCGGCCGAATAGACACTGTCCTGTTATTACTCAATAGGTCAGGATTTCCTCCCCTCGTCAGGAGAGATAGTTAGGGATGAAGCCGGGAATTGAACCCGGATAGCCAAAGTCACTATATTTATCCATACTTACGCGTTTTCCGGATAAATACTTGTGGAATTAAACCACACCATCATCCTTTTATGTCTAAGGTAGACAATGCGGAAGAAGTAGGATTCGAACCCACGTTACCCTTTTGAGGTAATCCGATTTTCAAGATCGGTGCAATCATCCTCTCTGCCATTCTTCCTTGCTCTTGCGGTTGGATTCGAACCAACGTGGAATTTCTTCACTCGATTAACAGTCGAGACCTTTCGACCTGGCTAAGGCAACGCAAGAATATTTTCAAAGAACAAGAATACCATCATGTACTTCTCTATGACAATTGGCACATAATAAAGCACATTTATCTGCTTCTAATTTCATAGCTTCAAATGAAAGAGAATTACTAGATATTGAAAAATCCTTTTTAGAAGGATCTAAATGATGAAAATCTAGAGCTCTCAAACATTTATTATAATTACATACTTGACATTTACCTCCTTTATATTCTACTAATTTTCTTTTAGCTTCTTTTTTCCAATTAATTACATTTAAACTTCTTTTTTTCTTCCATTCTTCAGGACTAAGAATAGGTTGAATATGATAAAATCCACTGTTTTTTATAATTGAATATACAGTAACTCTAGAAATAAAATTAAATTGATTATGAACTTTAGTTATATCTTTTATTTCTTTATAAAGTTCAATTATTTTAATTTTATCTTCATCATTAACATAATGTTTAGATTTATCTTCTACCTTAAATTCTTTGACATATTTACTAACAGTAGCTATACCTATTTTTAATTCTTTACTTATTAATTTTAAACTATTTCCTTGTTTTTTTAAATCAATTATTTTATTAATTAATTCATTCGAAATTTTGTCCATAGTATTACTTTTGATAATACATATGGGTAAAATTTCGAAACCAATTTGGTCAGGTAAAGATTACGACGAACTAGCGTTAAGGTAATCCTTACCTGGAAGATATTAGGGAAGTTAATGGACCAATCCTCGGTTAGTAGCCACTGCATACTACTTCTATGATTTTCACTATCAACTTCCTTGTACCCCCTACAGGACTCGAACCTGTACTCAACGGTTTAGAAAACCGTTGCTTTATCCATTAAGCTAAGGGGGCGAGTTGTTAATCAACGCTACGGGACCGAGCTTTAACGATTAACATACACCCGTATTTTGGTCAAACTGCACCTTAACACCATACATCCTAATCTAGTTAGGCATCGGCCACAGTTTCGTTATGGAGTATTTCAACCAATAAGATAGTTAGGTAGGATTAACTTGAGTTCAATAGGTTATCCATGTGTTTGTTATCCTAATGAAATTTCAAACCTACATCACCTCGTTACGAAGTATTTTAGTTTAAAATACTAACTTTATATGAACATTTCAGGTCGCTCACATCCATAATCCGCCTCAGTTACAAACGTGGTGTCCACTCACCTAGGCCCCATACTTCAATGCCCTCAATGATGTTCATTTCAATATGTCAAAGAATCTAGTAGGAACTATAGGACTTGAACCTATGACCCCCAAGGTATAAGCTTGGTGCTCTAACCAACTGAGCTAAGTTCCCATGAGGAGCAATACAATTAACCTGTTGAATTCAGGGTTACCAACAATTACAAGACCCATGATAGGAAAACCGGGTAGTTCTCCAATTGTAGAAACTAATAGTCTAGACACATAAGTTGCGCTTAAATGCCGCTATCTCATTTCGCTCCATAATTTCAAAGAACTTCTTTACTTTGCTGCTGTCTTTCGGTTAATTCCAACTTATTACGCTTACAACGTAATCACCTAAGGTGTCTGTTAATTCAGATTTCGTATAATCCTTTAGGGATTATCAAGACATTGTTTTAGACCCTGAAGGATTCGAACCTCCATCCAATACACCATGCTTAAGCGATGTACCTAACGCCCCTACGATGTTAGTTAAGGTTTAGGGTCAGTATGTTAAAGAACATTTAAGTAGCCCGAGTCGGAATCGAACCGACATGACCTTACAGTCGACAGATTTTAAGTCTGTTGCGTCTAACCATTTTCGCCACCGGGCCATTAATTCAATGAACTCGTTGATTTGATTATTATCTCATCAACCTTGTAAAGATACGACCTTTATTTTTTTATCCAAATTTAAAGGCTGACCTTTATATGACTTTTTATTTTTACCTGAATAAGTCTCTGTGATAGAATGACAATTAGGACAAAGAATTCTTAAGTTTTCTAACCTCCAATCTTTTCTTATTCCATTAATATGATCTAAGTGATGAACTAATTTACTTCCATTCCACTCTTCACCCAAACCACATAATTCACATTCTTTTTTCTTTAATCCTAATTTAAATAATTTTCTTTTAACTAAATCTCCTGACAAATTACATTTGGGATCTAAACAAAAAATTTCTTCAAATGTATATTTTTCTGCAAATTCTTTTCCTCTTTTTTCAACAGCTAATTTTTGAAGTTCAGCCATAGAAAGAAAATGAGAAATATCTATATTATATTCCTTAATTTTGGCATCAAATTGAGTATAGCTATCTTTTCTTCCTGATTTAATTAGTACTTCTCGTTTAGATCTACTTTCTTTTACTAATTTTTCAAGATTTTCTTTTGTGAATTCGATCATAAATATTGAAATTTTTGAAGCTAGTATGAGATTCGAACTCATGTAAATAATTTTGCAGATTACCACCTAACCACTCGGACAACTAGCTATTTTTAATAAATTTATGGCTTCTTGGCTTTTTAAAGGCCAAGGATATGTTTCATAATGATCTCTAGAAGTAAATCTGTATAAATCATAAAATTTTGGATTTATAATTCCTCTTCGATCAGGATAAACATCAGTATAATAACACCATTGAAGATGAAATTTAAATCTTTCATCTATCAAATCATGTAGATATTTTCTACTTCTTTCTATTTCATTTTCTATGTTCATGCACCTGCGAAAGGACTCGAACCTTCACTAGACATAGTTTTGGAGACTATCGCTCTACCAATTGAGCTACACAGGTATTTGAACTCCTTGAAGGACTTGAACCCTCAACCTTCTGATTCGTGTTCAGAGGCTCTTCCAATTGAGCTAAAGGAGCTTGTTTTAAACTAAAGAGGCAAGTTTTTCTTTTAATTCTTTATTTTCTTTTTGTAATTTTACATAATTTTTAGCAAAAGTACTTGGAGTTAAATTATAAATTTCATTAACTACTTCTTCAATTAATTCTTTTAATTTTTCCTTTTTCATATTATTTTTATTGGGTGACTAACGAGGTACGATCTCGCAATAACTTCATCCACAGTGAAGCGTGTTAACCAATTTCACCATAGCCACCATTTAAATTTTAGAAGGATAATCAACTATAATTACTTTAGGATGTAATTCGTCAGTTTGAGCTTCTCTTTCTTCTGCTATTTCTTTTATTGTTTGACGATAAATACAAGCTAATTTAATACATTGTTCAATTGCATCTTCAATATTATCCGCTTTTAATAAAGTATCAATAAAAGTAACATTATCAGAACAACGCATTACACTGCAGTCCCATTTATTATCAAAATAAGCTATTGAAATGCGTCTATGTTCTATAATACCAATAAAACGTTCTTTGGTATGAACATGAATTTTGCTAAATCTTTTAAGATTCATAATACTTTAATTTTGGTGGACACAGCGGGACTCGAACCCAATCTTCCTTATTGCAAGTAAGGCGCATTTGCCATTTATGCTACTGGCCCAATTTTAAATTCTTTCTCAAAATTCTTATCAAATGCAAACCATTGTTCGCAATTGATACCTTCTTCTTTTCTCTTTTTTCTAGAAACTAAAACTGAATTTGAAGTTAAGTCTAAAATAAAGTCTTCAACCCCTTGTTTATCAATAAGTTTGATTCCTATTTTTAATTCTTTAAATTCCATGTGACCCTTGAGAGACTCGAACTCTCACGCCTTTAGGCATAGCTTCCTAAGAGCTACGTGTCTGCCAATTCCACCAAAGGGCCATTAATCTATATCAAAATCTTCTTCAGGACTTCTATCTCCTGCTGTTCCTATTAAACCTAGAAACAAAGCAACTATTAAAATAATTCCTAAAAATTTAATACCTTCAATTATGTATTCCATTTTAATATCCTAAACTATTTGTTTTTGGATGTTCTTTAATAATATCACAAAATAATTCAAATTCACCTTCACTCATAGCTTCAATTTCCTCTTTAAGTTTCGAAACTATAGGGGTTCCATATTTATCTCTAAGACCAACTCGGTGAACTGAACCAATCCAACCACCCGGAAGGTGAATACATGGAAACCAACTATAAGCTCCTGCTTGTTTGAGTGTTTCTAACCTAGCCATTGTATCCATTGGTGTATAACAACAGTTAACATAACTAAACAACAAAATATAAGGAAAGCTAATACTAATTTATAAGCTCCCTTCATATATTTATCAGAATTCATCATTTAGTAGTCTTGATAGGACTTGAACCTACAACAATCTCCGTATCAGGGAGGCGCTCTACCATTGAGCTACAAGACTAAATATTTTCTTTCTAACATTGTTTTAGTTGCTTCATAAATAGCTTCAATTTGAGCAACCAATTCTTTTCTTTCATTTTCCGTCATCCCACAATCTATAGGATATTTTATTTTTTGTTCTTCAGTTTTAGTTAAACCAAAGTCATGTCGATAATTCATGGCTATTTCATGAATATCTTCAAGAGTTAATTTTTCAGGAAGTTTCATATTAATGTTCTACTAAAATACTTAAATTAACTGCCAGCCAATGACCATCAGGCAAACCAACTTTTTCCTTAAAATTTAGAGCTTCTTGCATTGTTTTAAAGATCATTGCTTCACCTAGAAAATCTGTATATTCCCAAACATCAGAATCTTGATCTTTAGCAACAAAGCTATCACCTTCCATCAAAACAAAACCGTAATTAGTCATTTTCGTAAGATTTAATATCAAATACTTTTATCAAACTATTTGGATAAATTTCTTTAAAAATACGAATTTCTAATGCTAAATCAACTTTAGGAATAATATTTTCAATATAAAATTTTACCTCTTCACTTATGTCAAGATAGTTATTATCTTTTCGTTTAATACGTTCAGAAATATAACTTCCCAACAATGAGTTTGTTCCTACTTGAGAAATCTTAATTTTCATTTTCAAATATTTGTAGTTCCTGTCAGATTCGAACTGACGACCTTGGCCTTGTAAGGACCCTGCTCTGAACCAGGCTGAGCTAAGGAACTATTCATTAAAACGGCTATCATCTTGGCCTTCTTCCCATTTTTGATACCCAAAACTATCAATTGCTGCTTCAAGTTCTTTAATTTCTTCTTCCTTAAATCTTGAAGCAAATTTTTGAAATATTACCCAAAGATTATATTCACTATTAGATAGGGAATAATTTTTCCAAGTACTATCTTTATAGGTTATTTCATAATAATCTTCTCTTTTAACAATTTGATATTCGGGATTAATTATCATTTGTTCCAATTTCTTTTAAAACTTGATGGGTTTGGTTCTATCGAGGTAACATTATAAACTGGAAGCCTGTTAACTATTGCTGTTTTGCCTTGAGGAGTAACTATAAGTTTGTCAAGGTTACCTGAAAATTCAGATGTTACTCCGTTTTTAGTGGTACCTTTAACTTTTACTCTAGTGTTTAGCATTTTTAATAATTTGGGCTGCTTTAAGTCTTTCCAAAGGAGTAGCTTTGTTTACAGTAAGCAACACTTGTTTTGCCCAAAACACTTCTTTTTTGGTCGGTTTCATGGTGTAAAGATACGACTTTAACAATAGTTACCAACTAATGATGGTGACTTTTATATTACTTAAGCGGTTTATAGGGGATTCGAACCCCTCTATCTTCTGCGTGACAGGCAGACGGCCACACCAAGCAGCCCCATAAACCATAATGTTCGTCTGACGCATCCTGCAAGGTCATTTTCAGACTGTACCCTATTGAACCAAGGCTAGGTAGGAACATTGTAGAGAAGACGAGACTCGAACTCGCACGAATATCCTGTTCCCAAAACAGGAGGCTTACCAATTAGCCCACTTCTCTAAATTGTGGAACCTATCAGAATTGAACTGATGCAAATGACCTGGTGCTTCAAACCAGCGCTCTACCGTCTGAGCTAAGGTTCCAAAGTTGAAGAGGAGGGACTCGAACCCACTTACTCCTCGAGCCAGTACGCCTATTTATTAAAGGAGACGAATTTTACAGATTCGCGGCGTTACTCTTCAATGATATATAATCTATTACGGCATTTTTGCAATATCCTTTAGCTTTTAATTGTTGAATTTTTTGTCTCCAAAATTCTAAATTATGTCCAAATTTATCTACTAATCTTTGTTTGTAACCTGGTTTAGTAATATCTATTCCAGAATTATTAATCATATCTAACCAAAGTGGAAGATTAGATTTCTTTTTGTTTTTACCCCCTAAAGTAGTAGTTGTTGAGTTACAATTAGGACAAAGAATTCTTAAATTTTCTCTTGTATTATTTTTTCTATTTCCGTCTGCATGGTCAAGAATTAAACTCATTTTCTTTCCCCTCCAAATTTCTCCTTGACCACATTCTTCACATTCTCTTTTCTTTAATCCTGCCTTATAAAGTTTTTCTTTTAAATTATTACCACTTAAAGTTAAAACTTTATTATCAACTAAAATTTCATCAAGTGTTAAAACTTCTGATTGTTTTCTTTCTTCATTTACATGTGAAAAATCTATATTTAATTCAATGCATCTTTTTTTAATATAATTAAGATTTTGAGAATGATTACTAAGATTTAATTTATTTAAAATTTCAATCCAAGTTGATGAATTTGGAATTATTTCAGATAATTGTTTAATATAATCTAGCATTTTGTTATAAATACCGCAAAATCTCAAAGACCAACCATAGTTGTGGGAGAAGGGGTCGAACCTCCACTGAAGATTTCTCTTCCTTCGTTCAAAGCGAAGTAGCCTGCCAATTAGCCGATCCCACATTGCGTGCCTTCGTTACTACTCATGGTTTTGACTCCGGAGACCCATTTTCGTCATCACTGTTTATTGTCGCTAGGCCTACTGGCATTTCCTAGGTGGACGTTTGGTGGGGAGAGTAGGATTTTCGCCTACAATGATCAATTTTCACTTGATTGCGATGTAACTCAGGCTGTTACTACATTACGGACCTAGCGGTACTTATTAGGAGTTTCTAGGTGACATTTGTCCTCGGATTAATCCCCGTGTATTATGAGAAAGTTAGTTGAGTATTTGTTTTAGCTTTCTCCCCTTATGTGCCCCCGATAGGATTTCAACCTATGATCCCTCCGTTAAAAGCGGAGTGCTTTAAAGCAGGCTAAGCTACAGGGGCTTATTAACAATATGTCAAAGAAATGCTTGTCATCCCGACCAGATTCCAACTGGTGACTCCACATTGAAAGTGTGGTGACTTAGAGCGCTTGTCGACGGGACGAATTAAGAAGGCCCAAACCTTTCGATTTGGGCCTCCATGCTTCACACGTACATGTTTACATTAGAGGCCCAATTATATAATCTCTTCCCACAAGACGTTCTGTGGCGTCCCATTTGGGTTGAAAACAAATATGTAAATTGGATTTTTTCATGTTTTTAATTTCTTGATGATAAATATACGAAATTTTCGAAAGCTTATCAAGTTTATTTCAAAAATTTTTAATCTTCATCATTTTCTACTAATTCTACTTGATTTGGATCTATATTATATTTAGAAAGATCTTTTAACTGATCAACTATAATTACAGTTGTTCCTTCATCTTTATAAGATTGAATATTTTCTTTATCTTTTTCAACACTTTCAATCTCTAAAGCATAATACTTATTGGTTGCCCCGCTTTGCCAACTCATACAGCTTATCATAGTCCTTGCTCATCACGTAGGTTACCGGCACATTGGAAGTCGATAGGTGGGCTTCGAGTGCTTTAGGCAGTGCTATTTCTGACCAATACTTCTTCCAAGCACGGTCGCGCTGCTCACCTTGACAGTGGAACCAATTATCACCGTAACCTCGGCATGTGGCAAAACCCGAATCCCATGCGTCGCGAGCCACCTTTTCTATTGCCCCCAATGTGGCTGCGAGGTCCGATAGGGCTTGGTCACGGCCGCAGGTGCAAACATTGTTCATTTCAATATGTGCCTGCCAAGCCGGGTCAGGCGCAACGGTTCTTTGGGCGCAGTCCGGCTTGTGCTGGAAGTAGGGCTTGTAGGTCTCAATGTCCTTCATGATGGATCAGGGGTTACTTGTTCGGGTTGGGCGCTACTGTCTGCTCTCATCGGGGAGGGGTTGTAATGGTTTCAACTTCTCAATCACCGTGTAGTCGTTGTAGCAATACTCACCGGTCACAAATGCCTGCCTACTGACCCACGCGAACGAACCGCCGTGGTGTTGCCAGTGGATGTGCGTTGATGTCAACTCTACAATGAGCACGCTGAACGGATTCTTGCCGTACCTATCGCCTATCAGGTATCGGCACCCAACTTTCAGCGGCTTGCTTAGATCCTTGTTCGGCTTAACCATTTCGGGGAGGGGTTAGAGCGTCCCATGCGGCAATGGCTGACCCGGACTTCTTTGCTGAGTTGAGCATCCCATCAGCTAATTGCATTTCACACAGTTTGCCAAGCTCTCTACGCATCTTGTTCCCCGCCTCCCGCATCGCCGCGAGATCAGCTAGTAGCTTGGTGCGGTCGGCCTGAAGTGCTTGGAATTGTTCAGCAGCTCTTATTTGCTCTTCAATAATTTTATTTTTCATGGTATAAAGATAAGGCCTAGATTTCTCTAGGCCAAATTCTTGTGATTACTTTTTGATGACTTAAAATTTATATTTTGTTAAAGGAATTGTTTTTTCAAATATAATCTTTTCAATTAATATTCTTTCTCTAGTAATATGAATCCATTCAGCATGTAACCATTTGTCCTTCAATAAATAAGCTATTTTATAGTCACCTGGAAATAAATAGGTTGAAGTAGAAATTTTAAATGGATGTTGAATAGGGTTTTCAAAATCATCAAAATTCCAAATGTATAAAGTACATACTTGAGTTTTATCTTCTTGGATTATTCTACTTTTAAGTAGACCCTGTCCCCAAGATAAATTTATAATAAATAAAAATATTAAAGTTAATATATATTTCATGAATGATAAAAGGCCCGGATTGTTAAAACCGGGCCTTTCTCTTTAAATTAATAAATTGTTATTTCAATTCTTTAGCACCTACTTGAGGATTTAAAGCTACAGCAATGTTATCGTATACATTTACGAATATAGTTTTTAAAATTTGATTCTGAGCGTTTTGAATTTGAATTTCACTATTTCCTTTTGCAGTTGCTTCTAATTTAGCTGAATAACCATCAGGACTTACCTTGATAGCTAACATATCATCATTATTAGCAAACCATTTTAAAATAGCTGATTCATCTGTATCTACTAATTCGATATCAAATTTTTCAGTAAGCTTAACGTCAAATTTTGTTACACTATATGCTTTTACGTTGTCAAATATAATGTTTACTTCCATCTTACTTTAGAATTGCAGTTCCGGCCACTAATCCTAGAGCACTAGCTCCTGCAGCAACTACTGCTAAATCAATAGTATCAGTTAAAGTAACAACTCCTTCTCCTAAATCAGCATCAGCAGTAACGGTAAATTGTGAATTTACATCAGCAGCTCCTGATACTAAAAATGCAGAAAGACCATCTTCAGCTACTTCTAGAGTAGCATCTCCTGAGACAACAGCCCATACTGGAGCTCCATCAACAGATGCCGGGTTTCCCGCAGCTGTTAAAGGTGCTAAAGTTACTTGGATTTTTTCTTCGTTAGTGATTGTTATAAGCATTGTTTTTGTTTTTAATTGGTTTTGTAATACATAATACGAAACTTCGAAAACCTTTATTTAATATAATCTAACCAAATACTTTTTGCATCTAAAGTAGCAAAATAGAGACCAATTTTATTTAAATTATGAAGTCCCCAATTTTTACCCCACCAAGCTAGCTTTAATTTTTTAACCATTGAAGCTGAACTTGTTGTTTTTGCATTAAATAATGGAAAAGTAAATTCTATTTCATCAGAAGCAACTAATGGAATTTCATTGTTAATTACATCTGCAGAAACTATATTGAAACTTTCAGACATACTAACTTGCATGCAAACATCCATTTTTTGAACTAAATGAATAAATTCTGAATGTTCAAGCCATGAGTGTTCAACCAATTTATGAGGAGTACCAATAAATAAAGCTCTTAAATTTTTAAGAACATTATCTCCTTTACTTTCAACTCTTCCTACATTAATATGGAAATGAAGAGTTTTATGTATTGATTGAGCAAACTCAATAGCTGCCACAGCTTGAAGAACTTGATTCTTCATTGGTCTAATAGCACCAAAACACCCTATGTTTATATGAGTTTTGGATTTCTTATGGGTATTTTTATTCATATTTAACCCATAATAATTAGGAAGATGAACTATCTTATTCTTATGTTTTGGATATAAGTTTTGGAATTGATCATTAGTCTTAAATGAATTAAAAGAAACAGCTACATTAGGATAACTTAAGTATTCCTTAATCCATTGAAATGCCATCCCTTCACATGCTAAAAATGGAATTTCGCTATGTACTCTTACAATCCATTTTACTGTTGGATGTAATTTAACTAATTCGGCAAACTTTTTAGGTGCAGCCCAAATAGCTTCAATTATAGCATAAGTTGGTTTATTTTGATGAACTTCTTTGTCAATTCCATTAGCGTCTATTACTTCAACTACTTTCGATTCTATACCGCTTTCATTAAGCATGTTAGAAACAAAAGTGGCAGAATTAAACAGACCACTAGAGAGAGTATAACCTTGTAATGTTTCGTCATTATAAACACTTCTTTTTTTAAGTATGAATAAAACTTTTTGACAAGGCTTTTCTTTCATTTTATTATACATATGGAAAAGGACAAGAAAAGGAGATAACTCTTTTACGAATTATCCCCTCAAGTTGAATTTATAACTATATTATTTTATTATCTCTAATATTTCATTTATTTTATTTATATCCCAATAAGGTATTTCAATTAATTCAATTTTAGAATTTAAACAAAAGTTTCTTTTTATTTGATCTCTATATTTTCTTATTTCTAAACCTTCGTTCCCTTTAGCTCTTTCATAAGAATTATAATGAAATTCTCCTTGATATTCTATACAAATATTTTTTTCAGGGAGATAAAAATCAAAATATAATTTACAATTAGTTTTTGGATTAATACAATCAATAAAAGAATACTCTTGGAAATATTTTATATTATTTTTTACTAAATACTCTTTTATTTTTAATTCTCCTTTACTAAGACTACAATTAGGACATCCTTGGCCCCTCATATGAGCATTAGGAGTCTGATTAAAAATACCATGTTTTTTACATTTTATTTGTATTTTTATTTGGGCCCCTTTAACATCAACTAATGAATAATCATATCTATTTCCATGTATTTCTTTACTTTTTCTTTTAAAATAATCATTGTTTAATTTTCCTTTTTTTGTTCCTTTACATTCTTCACAAATATATCCTTTTAAAAATAAATCAGCTTTTTTTTCAATAATTCCGTGTTGGGGACATACAGCTTTTATTTTACTAGAAATATTTTTATAATTTTCAATTATAAACTGAAATTGAGGGTATTTATTTTTTAATTTATCTTGTATTTCTTCTTTTGAATATTTAACTGAATTTTCTATAATTTTATAACCACAAAATCTACAACCAATCCCCCTCCAATGATCCATGGGTCTTTGATCAAAAATATGTCCGTTGGGACATTTTATTTTTACTTTTTCATGAGAATGTTTATATTCAACTAAAGAATAGTTAAATTTATTACCATGAACTTTTTCAGCTTTTTCTTTAAAATATTCATTCTTTTCCATAGAAATATCCGAATTTAATGTTCAATCATACATATGTATGAAATCATAAAAAATTCGGATATTCTAAAAGAAATTTAAATTAAATAACTATCTTTTCTACTTCTTTTAATACATCATTTAAATTAACTTCCGCGCGCTTAATAGATTCGTAAATATCAGCTGAATAACCAAACAATTGAACTAATTTATTAGTTTGTTTAAACATTGTTGTGCCATAACCAGCCATATCAATAGTATACAGATATGGAGTACCATTTTTCTTACAATATGATTGGAAAGGTGAGTTTCTCAATATATTGTCTGCTCCTTGCATATCTGAAATAATAAAGATACGATCATAACCTTTTAGGGTAGAGAATATTGAACCGAAATCAGTACCATGACCTACTTTACCTGTTAGGTTTATCCCATGATTCTTGATGGTATTTACACTATCAAGTGGGTTAAATCTAATTTCTTGGCAATATGAAGCAAAATGATATAAATCAGCTCCAATACCTTTAGCTAAAGTAGCTCCTATTAGGGCAGCCTTGTCAGCTGGTGATTTATTAATTCTTTTATTTCCTGGAAGAGCAACTGAACCCCCAGTCATAGAAGACGATGTATCCCATACAACTGCAGTAGAACCATGAGTAAATAATTCAGTTAAGTTAGGAATTGCTAATTCATATGCTTTATCAAGAGCAGCAATCATAGTATTTCTATTTGCTGATTGAACTACTTCAGTTAACAAGAATTCAAGAGCTATATCAATTTGATGTGGGAACACCAATGCTTGTTTTACTCTTTTTGGATCAGTCAACATAGAACATGCAGAAGCAACTAATTTTTTATCTTCAGTATTGTTAAGGATATTTTTTAGATTTCTAAGCAAAGCAAGATAACCAATTTTACCTGACTCAATAAGTTCACGATAATTGTCTTCTTTAGCTTCTTTTAGTTCAATTTCGGCTTCTGATGCTGAAATTTCACCCGATTTAACTTTAGCTGCTACTTTTTGACCTGTAGTAGTATTTTTATCTTCTACAGTATTATGTTGTTTTAGATTACCTTCCATTAAAAGCTTGAAAGTAGCTTCCATAGCTTTAGTTGGAGTTGGGTGAACTAGATTAACAACGTCAACTAGAGAAACAGCTTTACCTTTACCTTGATACTTAGCTAATTCATAAGCATCTGCTTGTTCAAGAGCTAATTTGAAACCACGTTTCATAGCACCTGAAAGTGGCTTTTCAGGGTTAAGAGCTTGGTAACAAGCTATGATTTCAAGCATATCATCTAGACGATAGATAATACCACCTCTTTCTTTCTTTCTATCTCTTTTAGAGAAGAAACGTTTACCTATTTCATTACCTGAAAGGAATTTAGCTAATTGAACAGCTCCAAAGTGAGTAACTGTACGTTGACCCATTACTGAACGAGCATAGATAAGTGCTTTAGCTACGAATGTAGGATCTTTTTTAGCTAATTGTCTTAGAACATTAGCAAAACGTAGTTCACGATCACCTAATTTTTCATAAAAAGTATTATCAAGTCCAGTTGAAAGAATTGAAATTAATTCTAGTTTTGGATCTAATTTTACTCCTGTTCCACCTTCGTGGTTTTCAACTTCAATTGTTGAAGATTGAGCTTTTGTGTTATAACGTGCCATTTTTTATTTATTTAAAACTATTAAAAAGAAAAGGGGAATACAATTGAATGCATTCCCCTTTGAAAATTATCAGATAGAGAATGCCGAAGAGAGTGCAAAACGCAAATTTTGGGTGCGTAATTTAGGAGTTGAACCTAATAGTTATGTTTTGAGACATAATTTTAACCGAAGTAACTCTATTTCTTACTACTATCATATAAAATCAATAGGGAAAGTTCTAAAGAGAAATGTTAGGTGCTCTACCAACTGAGCTACAATCCCTAAGGACTGACAGGACTCGAACCTGCGACAACCCGCTTGTAATGCGAAGTAACTCTTTAATTACCACTATTTAATATCACTGACAAAGGAAAGTTAGGAGGGTTTCAGCCGGAGTTAAACCGGATAGAATAATTAAGATTTATTTGCTTTTCCACAAAGCGCGAAGTAACCCTATCTGTTACCATTTGTCAATAAGTTCAAAGAACGATGTTAAGGAATATCGGAAAGAGTGTTATTTTTGCATCCAAAGCGAAGTAACCCTTTCACTAACCATTAACTTCTGTAGCGGATACCCGACTTGAACGGGTGTTCTTCAGTTTATGAGACTGACGAGATGACCTCTTCTCCAATCCGCAATTTCTATGGGATAAATATACGAAATTTTAAAAATCAAAACACGCTTAATTAAAAATTTCTTTATTCATATTCAAATAATTTACTACATGCGATTAAAAATGATAGACAAAATCAATGACGAAAGATGCGTATAAAAAGAGATCGTTTTGGTATGCGCCTGTATACGCGTTAATGTGCTTTCTAACGGTGGGGTATGCCTTTTACATCATAATATGCTTTACGCCATATTGACATAGATTTATGATTTTGGTCTGATATTTTTGTTAATTTAGTCATAGATTTTTTAGTCAATCTATGAGACAACATTTCGTTGTACCAAAACAACAAACCTATTGTTAAACCCAATATTAGACCAACGAAAATTTCCATTTATTATAAATATGGAGGAGAAAGAGAGATGGCTCTTAAGCCATCTCCTTTTTCTATTAGTGTAATCCTATTTAACGGTAGTAAATGGCATTACAATATTTGCGTGCAACTTTTGGTTAATCATTACATTTTGAGCTGGATCATACACACCATTCAAAGGAGTACCATTTTTAGTGGTCAACATGTTTGGTTTGATAATACCTTCTTGGATTCGGTTGAACACAGCCCAAACATTATTACCTTCATCTTCAGGACGATTAACTTTAAGCAATTGACGGTAATCAAGCTCACGAGCCATCATTCCACCAAATCGGATATCAAGTGCTTTAGCAGCCAATGTTTTCTGAACATCTGAACTCAACTCAATTTCTTTAAGACGATCAAAATCTTTGATCATTTCCAAAGCATCACGCTCAATTTTATTAAGATGTTGTTCAATGTCATCATGGCGTTTGATTTTGTAGCGATCACCTGTATATGCTACAGCACCATTAGAACAAACCAAACGATAGAATCCAAGTGCCAATTCCATGTTATTCATCATCAAGGAATTGGAAACATACAAGTTAGATGTACCTTCTTGATCACCATTAGGTTTTACCATGGCAAGATCAGGGTGATACATTCGTACTTGGTTGGATTCAACTTTTCGGCTCGAACCACGTTGTTCAGTTACTGCCTGCAAGAACCAACCTTCACCTTGAAGTTTTTCAATTGTATCAATTGTATTAATATGTCCCGCAGGTCGATGCATATGGACCCTTTGAAAATAATCCGCCCTCAAAGAAGGTGCAAATGCCAATGCTTTATCAAGACTGTTTTGTACTGGAATGTAATTCTTCATGGGTGTTTATTTATTTTATAAATATACGAACTTTAGAGAATTTAACCAATTTTAAATGGTGACTTTTTTATGACTTATCCTACTCGTTCAGCTGTTTCGATGTCATGTGAGTAATAAACTGAATCTTTACTGATTGCAATATATACTTTATGATCTACATCACAATCACGATTTTTGCTAAAGTAAATTGTACGTTCGTTGTCTTTACGCACAATATGAGCCATAGCATCAGTCATGTGTTTCAAACGGTTGCTACCAACAAACACACCATTTTTACCAACTTGTTGAATGTTGATAAAGCTAGTGTAGTGAGTTGATTTTTTATGTTTTTCTTGGAGATCAAGCAACCATTTTTCAGCTACACTTTCTGTAACTTTATAGAATTCTTTGTAAGCTGAAATAATTTCAGCCATTGAATCAAGACCAATTACATCCCAACCTTGATCAAATACACTTTCCATCACCTCCTTCATCTTATGACCATGATCCCTAAGGAAAATTACAGGCACTTTAGCAATCATAGGGAGGCGTTTGCAATATTTGTAATATGCAATTTCATCCATTTCTGCACTTACAAACAGGCATTTGTGGCCGTTAGCTTCCCAACGAGCAAGCAAATCAAGTGTAACTGTACTTTTACCCGAACCAGGACCACCTACGCACATCATATTTGTGGCTTTCATCAAACCACCATCGGTTGAAAGGATAACATCCATTTCGCAACCTGACTTCATAGGGATGAAGAGTTCAGGTTTGTTACCATATTTTAGTTCAAGATCACTACCTTTGATGACTTCTTGGCTCATGTATGTTTTTATTAATGCCGAAAGATACGACATTAAAAAGGTGCGGAGCCGTTATCATATGACTTTTACATGACCTAATATTTTAAATTTTTAATCTTCATCCTCATCTTCCCAATTTTCTATAAAATTTTCCATTTCTTGAAAAGCTTGTTTTTCAGCTTCAGATAAAGTATTAAAAGGTCCCTTTACTTCAAAATCACCAAAACTTATATATCCATCAACATAAAATCCATTTTCTTTTTTACTACTAATACCATATCTCTATTATCCTCATCCCATCCTTCCATAGGAGCATCATATGCAGCTATTATCTGACCACCATAAACTTTGTCATCTTCTTTATCTGTTTCAATAGGTAAAAATCCTTTAGGATATTTCTTTAATTTAGCAACAACCTCATTAATAAGTGTTGACATATTCATTTTTCTTTTTTTCATCTATCTAATCAATTAATTTTGATTGCTCATTAAATAATCTTAAACTATTCATTTTACTATAATCAGTAATTGTAACTTTTTCAATGTCAATACCCCATTTTTTAGCCTCTTTTTTGGCTTCTCTAGTAATGTCCCTGTTTAGGTTCTGACTAACTGTATCTGTAAAATTTTTACTATTTATAGTTTGATAAATTATTCCACAGGTAGTATCAGATAAGGCATCAATAGCATCATATACTTCTACAGCAAATATTTTTACATCTGATATCTTATATTTAATTACTGCTTTAATAACTACCGACACACCATCTTTAGTTACTACGCTTTGAGCAGGTAGGGTAAGAGTAGTAGTAACAACAGGATATGATTCTACATCATCAAAAAATGGAATTTTCCAATGTAAACCTGGTTTAGCAACCTTTTTAAAATGTCCAAACCTAAAGAGTACCCCCAATTGATATTCTTTTAAAATATAGATAGGTATTACCTTTTCTATAATTTCAAGGAGGAAGTCTATTAGTTTATCTAACATTCAATTATAAATACAACGAAAGCCCTTTACGGGCTTCGTTGATTAGGTTGGGCTTTTATTTATCGTGCAAATTCTCTTTCTACTCGGGAAACAGGCATGTTATGACGCTGTGCCAAAGTATAATTAGAAGTACGACGACTAGAAATACGATCCAAGCTACGTGCTACTGAAGGCTCAAGACGACGACGACCATTCAACATATTACTAACATGACTTACCGAATAACCAGTTTGACGAGCTACTCGTGATTGATCACCACGACGACGGCGGTCATTCCAATTGTCTACCATTTCAGATATTGTTTTTCTCATAACGTTTTGTTTTTTAATTTGAAATAAAGATATTAAATTACTTTTTATTTGCCAACCTAATTTTTTCTTTTCTCTTAATAAACTTATAATACATATTTGCTACTTGTTTTGGAGTTGCATTTACATCTAGATTTTTATAATTTATATATAATTTTTGCCCCATAGGTAAAAATAAACCTAAAAATTCATCCGATGTGATTCCAAAATAGGTTTCTCCACCTGATGGAGGAGCAAATGATCCATAACGAATGGTCTTTAGATGTAAAACCCACTCCCACCTTTTATCAACCTTAGGCATCCATCCTAAAGCGCAACAAACAGTTCCGCATCCATTTTCTTCTTTAAAAACCCAAGATCCAAAATTAAACTTTTCATTTTCTAGTTGCCAAAGAAAATCAGCTAGTTTTTTAAGCCTAACGGCATGATACCATTTCCATTTCATATTTGTCCTAGTTTTTTAGCTTTACGTAATCCTTTAGCAACTTCAGGAATAAAAATTTCACCAATTCTACTTAAAATATGCTTGCGAATCATTTTAAAATCATTAGCTTTTCTATAAGTATCATCATTTAAATTAATTAAACTACTTTGACCTTTAATTGGTTTTAAAAATTCACCATCTTCATTTTTTAAACCTACTTTTTCCTTGAGTAAATCATAATTCATAGGAATTCGATTGACCTGACAACCTACTCCAAGGCAACAGTAAGAAGCGTAACGGCCTTCACCTCGTTTAAGAGTATATATTGTTTTACGTCCTTTGTAGCCTTTAAGGGCATTAATCCACTTTATTGCTGCTGTTAATTGGCTCATATTTAATTATATTTGTTTTAGGAATTGAATCATAAGTAATAAAATATTCTTCTTCTCTTATAAAATAAAAATCAGTTAGAATAATATAATCTTTACTGTTTCTAACAAGATAGCCTACTTGATGGATAGTGTCAGCTTCCCACCATTCAGGGTCATCAAAATACAAACCTTGTCTATCTACCCAAATAACTTCATATGCTTGAAATTGAGCTCGACAACTAAGTAAACTCAATAGGAGTACAAATGTACATATATACCTCATTTTATAATATCAATTTCATGAAACCACCATAAACAACCATTCATAGCAAGAACATACTTCATCTTTTTATTAATCTTAGAAATTTTGATAATTTTACCTACACAAGTAGGAGCCCAATCTTTAACTGAAGAGTTGATTTTTGCTCGTTGACCTTTTTTCATTTTACAACTTTTATAACATATTCAATTTCACACCATTGTGGGTTTTTGTAATCGTAACAAACACCATCAATTATGGTGAAAACATGTTTGTTTATTTTTACAATAAATCGACCTGTTGGGTTAGCAGCCAAAAAACGTTTAACTGTCATCCTTGGGGTAAAGGTATAACGCCAAGCATGATTACCCCAGCTATTTAAAACTTTCTTTTTTGCTACCAACTGACGTTCCCACTCGTAGTAAGGAAAACGTTGTTGAGTGATTTTGGCACCCCACATTTCACCACGTTCGAGTTCCCCTGAAATGGCAACTTCAAAATTGAGACCATGTCTTGGTTGACGGCCTTTAAGGGCAAACCAACCATGGATAGTTTCATAGGGGATGTTGCAAGCTATGGCTACAGCCACAACAGTACAGTCGTTTTTTTCTCGAGGAAAACGACGAACTTTACAACTAGAAGGAACCCAAATCACCTGATGTCAATTGTTTCCATATTTTGGATAGCCTTCAACAAATCTTTCCAACCCTGGAGAAGGGCTGAAGGTTGGGTATAGCCTTGATCAGCTTCAATTTTTTCTTGAGCTTTAATAGCTACCAAAAGAGCATGAATTAAGTTACTTGCGTAGACTCTCATAGATAATCGTCGTGTTTAATGTATTTACAACCCAAACAAAATAGATAAATCATAGTTCTCGGTACTTACCTGCTATAATTTGAAGACCATCTTCCCCACCAAATTTACTATTAGTATACCTTTTAACATCGTTAAATGGAAACTCGGTTGCTTGAGGAATATGATAATGAAATTGCTCAACACCATTGTCACCTGAATCCTCTAGGTGTTGGAAATACATTTGTTCACCTGACTCACACAACCAACTTACAAAGTTTTTAGCCTGTTGTTCGTCTTCGAAGTGAATTTTAACTATTGGCATGATTCTAGTTCGATTTCAACAGTGTAATCTTCTTTAATTTTAAAATCAAATGGTTTGTCACCTTGATCTTCAGGATGAACATAATGAAAATCCTTAGTGAGCCAGTGGGTGAGTTCAATAATCCTGAACTTATCCCTAATTAGTTCCTCCGGTTTGATCTTAACTCGAGAGCGATCAAATGTGTGGTCCTCAACCCTAATGTTTACGATATCACCAATTTTAAGGTTGGTGGGACCACAAGTCATCACTTGTCTGCCTTGGTACCAAAATGTTGTTTTCATGAGTTATAACAATCAATTGCTGCTTGAAGATTTAAAAACTCAAATTTTTTAAATTGATTACTACCTTTTTGGATAATTACTTCATAGTAAACTTGACCAACTGAAGGTTGATCAATTTGACCTGAAACCAACAAACAAATATTCAAAGTTTTACCTTTTCCAAAGAAAACATCTCTTTTGAGATTTTCTTTTAGATAAATACCACTCTCAAATCGCTGTTTGAATGTTTCTTGCTTCATGGTGTAAAGATACAACCACAAATTTCGGTGGTGCCTTAAATAGGTGACTTTTCCATGACCTTGAGGAATTTTTCTAGGTTTTTAGCAACTTGTTTTGGAGTTGCATTTTCTTTAAGATTAGGTAAATTTAAAATATATTGGTGATTAGGAGCAAATAAAGCAAGTGCTTCCTGATAAGTAAGACCAAATAATTCTTTGGCTACATTTACATAACCTGAAGGGGAACCTGTTTTCTTTATAAGACTAATATTATTATAATTTATATGATTCCAACTTATATATTTCACTAATTTAGGCCAAATATATGGAGTGTGACCCATAGCACAACCTACTGAACCACATTCATTAATGAGTATTCCAAAGTTAAATTCTTTTCTATCAAGTTGACGAAGATAATCAATCAACTTTTGCATGCGTTTTTTATGATACCATTTCATTTTGAATTCAATTTGAATGTTTTTTGAATATGTTGAGCTACTTCTGGAACAAATATGATTTTAGCGTCATTAACTATGGCCTTAAATACATTTTTAAAATTCTTGTCTTTTCCATATTTTTCATCATTGATAAGATAAATACGACCATAATTTTTAATTCCTACTAATTTTTCGAATTCCTCATTTCTAGCTGTGTTATGCTCATATGGGATGTTATTAATCCTACAGCCGACTCCAAGACAACAATGTTTTAGAGTTCCACCAGTTTCAACTTCTTGTCCCTCTTTATCAAACCGTCTAGAAAGGCGATTTGTTGTTTTCTTATAACGACCATCTCTAAGGGTAAGTAGCCACTTAATTGCTTCCTTTTTCATGTATTTTCGTTTAGATATTGTGCTACTTCTGGGATAAACATACTAAATTTTAATTTTTTCATTTCTTTATAGATGTTTTTGTGGTCTTTGTCATCTAGATAAACATTATCATTCAGATAAACTAAACTATCAGTAAAATCAGCCCATGTTCCATGATTATCTTTTAAACCTACTTTCTTTTGGAATCTTTGATAAGGATGATCTTCATAGTTTATTCTAGTAATTTGGCAACCTACGCCAAGACAACAGTAAGAAGCTTTTTGACCCTCACCTATTTTAAGAGTACCGGTTGTCTTTTTGTAAGTTCCTTGTTTTAACTTCAAAACCCAACGAAGGGCCCATTCTTTGTTACTTAGCATTGTTTTAATTTTCTTAAAGATAAAACTTTATATAAATATATCCAATTTCATTTGATAGTGTCTTTTCTCCAAATTGGCGGTTGTGGAACTATAGGCTTGGCAAATCGTTCATCAAAGTAATATTTTGGAACTGGATACATTAATCCTGCCTTGAATCCCTGGAACCACATAATCGAATCTCTGTAGGTGATAGGTGTTTGGGCCTTAACCTGTCCAACCATGAGAAGGGCTATTATTACATACTTAAACATAATACTGTAATTATTATAATAGTTGTACAAATAGCACCAACAAGTCTTAATGTATATTCTCTTTTATCCATGTTTTATTAAATTTATCAATTGCATAATCTAACATTTTAGCCATTTTGATTTGGTGAGCTAATTCCTTTAGTTCTTCCTGAATGTTAAAACCTTGGGAATGGAGTGAGCTTAGTACCCAAGCCTTACTAACAATCCTTTGGTTAATTATATCCATCCTATTTAGTAGTAGTTTACTTTCTGCTACTTGATCTTGAATCATTCTGTCACCTGCTGCCATTTTATGATGCTATTCCACGTCCACAATTAGTGGTTGGGTGAGTTGAGGTTATTTGTTTGACAAATTTACCATCTTTATCATATATAAAGATGATCTTTGGTTCAAATGCAGGCATAATGCGTTTATTTTATATCTATATATACTCGTCTGTCTACAGTTATACTATACTCTTGTTATAAAGCGATCGAACCTTTTAGTTTGTACTATGGCCCGCCGCGATGACAGCAACGCACGTGGGACGGCACGCGTACGCCCGTACACATCCAATACTACGTCCTATGGTTGTTATCATAACGTTCTTATGTTGTTCGACTAGCACCCAATCTAACATATCCTAGTCTAATTAACGGGCACTAGACCACTAATCCCACACTTCTGTTGTACTTCATCCAGGGTCAACTCATGACCATCATAATGAAACATGCTACCCTTTACCATTTCCAATACCCAAGAGTGACAAGGTTGTTGTTTCAAAGTATAAACATTTCCCGCACTATCTTTAAATTGGGAACCATGTTCAAATTTAGGTTCTTTAGCTACTAATTTTTCAACAAATTCTTGGAAAGACAACCAATTTGCAGGAGACCAACTCATTGCACACCCACAAATTACATTACGTTTATCCAAATAAATGGCATCAAAAGTCCAAGTAGCAGTACTAGCAATTTCAACTCCAGCTAACCGAGCAATTTCAACAATAGTTTTACGCTCTTCATTTGTGCCCCTAAAGGCATCATATTGTTTAAGAATCATAGCTTTTGGAATTTAATTACATCACCATCAATTACTACTTTCAGTTTCTTTGGATCAACTTGAATACCCTCTTGAATTATTAACAAACCATCTGTATAACCCATTTCTTTCTTAATTATATAAGATGGGTGAAATTCAGCAAATTCAATATGCACATTCAACAAACGAGTAATAAATTCATTGTAAGAGATTACAGTAGCCCAACCAGCATTACCATTATCCTTCCAGCTCCACAAATGACCATTCTCTAGAACAAACAGGAAAGGATGATCTTCACTAAAATCAGGAATCTTGGTTCCTGTTAGGTTGGCAATTTTCTCAATAATCTTACGTTCTTCAGCAGTACATTTAACTGCGTGATTAGGTTTGAGCTGGTTCATTTGCTAACGATTGAAATTATGTCAGTTTTGTTAATTGTGTGTTCACCACTATTGGTTTCCACCACGATCGCTGAATTACTAGGATATTTAATGATTTTACCAATAAGTTCAATGTCTTGGGCCTTAAACTTTACCATGTTACCTTTTGCTACTTGGAGAGCATGGTTAATAGCAAGCACTTTAGGGGGAGCAACATAAAGTGGAGTAATTTCAGCCCATTTTTGGCCATCATAAATTACCACATCCATTACCTCCCCAAAGCTTGTGCGGGCAGTTACCCACAACAGATGGGGAAACGCCTTTTTTACAAACACCCCATCTTTAACTTGGGTTGACTGTGATTTAGGGTAATAAAGATCGTAGAATTTAAAACCCTTAACAAATTTCTTTTGGGCTTCGGCGATCTGCTTTTCCATGTACGAAAGATAAGGCCCAAACACTCTTGAGCCAAATCTTCCACATGACCTTCATATTACTCGGGCACCACCCAAGTCACCATCCATGGTAGAAATTGTGTGTCAACACACGCCACTTGATAGGTATTACCCACGTAACCCACATCTAGTTTTGCTGGTGATCCACACGCAGGGATGAAAATTGTAAGTGTCTCTCCTGCTTGGGCTTGAATACTATCAAGCAACAATCCACCAGTTGAGATCTTAGCATTTTCCACTACTTTAATAAACCTAGGCCCAAACAACTCTACTTCTTCTTGAACACATGGTGTTGGAGTAGGTTGAACGGGTTCGTCCTTAGCACAGGACATGAACAGTGACAGACCTGCAATCAAAATTAGCTTTTTCATTTTAGTTTGTTTGAAATGTTAGGTAGAAAGTTAATTGATAAAATTACGATACTTGAAATTATTTGTGTTGGTGATACTACTTCATATGTGCAACCATGATTATCATGTAGTGTTGCTAATACATCTTTAATATCAATGTTTCCTTCAACATCCCATTTAAATTCATGCAACTGACCTATTATTGAATGAATTTGGAGTGCACCTTGGATTTGATATGAAATAAATACTTTCATTTAATAATGTTTTTGATCCTTTCAACATACTGAGTGATGTCTCCAACAATACAAATAATAATCAAAATAGGACCCAAAGCATCCCAAGGTTTAGTAGTTAATGCTTTTGCTACTTCTAATTGATGTCCTGTTGCTGCAATGGTATCAATCAACATTGCAAAACATAGAAATATAACTGTTCTCATTTGAGTGCTTTAATGAAGGCAACAATACATATGAATACTGAGACACACAACATTGTGATTCCCCAAGCTACTGACACTTGCCAACTTAGCAAAGTAATTAGGGCTCCTGAAATTAGCAAATCAGATGGTTTGTCAATGATCATTCTAATGATGTCAGTAAGCCACAAAATATAAGCGAGAATGATAATTGTTATTGTCATAGTGATAGAATTAGTTGTTTTACTTCAGCCCAAGTACGACCTGGAGTATCATTGTAATTAACAATTGTTGTTGTGCATAGCGCATAATCAACTTGAGGATCAATTGCTTTTGCAAGTTCATGATAAAATCCGCAACGTTTACTTGGTCTAGCTTCTACAGCACAACAACCTGAAATAATACAATTTCGGCTGTTGTTAGTCCAAGGATGTTTTTCAAAATGAGCAAGTAGTGCTTCTTTCATTGATAGACTGTTTGGGTCAACCTCATCTTTTACTTCAGCGTAGCAAATTACTTGTTGTAACTTTGTGCACTTGATTAGCTGATTTCATGATTAAGCTTCGTGAGTTGAATCAAAAACAGTAATGGTTTCACATTTAATATTAAAACCATCTTCATTTACCACATTGATGGTTATAATTGAATAACCATATTTTGGGAACTTTTCTACTTCGGTTGTTATTGTAACTTTCATGGTGTAAAGATACGCCCGGTACTGGATTAGGCCCATTAAGCGCATGACTTTTATATTACCTAGGCCCAAGCAGTAAAATAGCCAGGGGTGATTACCTAGCTCCAAATTCTCGAGAAGTTAATGTTTCAATCCAGGGCTGTTCTTCGAACGGTGATCGACCAAAACATCAATAACATGATTTACTTCACTTAACCGGTGCCGAAGCTGTGGTGTGTTCAATCCATGATAAATATAAAATGTTTTCAAAAACCTACCAAACTTGGCTTGGGTTGTCTTAGAGCGCTTAACTAGAGTTAGAAATTGGTTGCGACCATTTCCGTGTATTAAGGGAGGTATGCGAGGTACACAACGTATAACGCGTTATATACACAGTATAGTACAGGTATCAACAGGCTTGTGGAATGTAAGGGTTGCGATCCCCAGAAAACGGGTAAATTCATCCCTTATTTTCGTCCACTATTTCTCAACCCTTACTATCTATTTTCCTTCTCTTCCATGACTGTCTTCCACCAGCCACTTCCTTATTAATTACTCCAAT
>ERZ869921.159-NODE-159-length-42256-cov-19.144357_pt1 | contig 42256 bp, 61 predicted proteins | sample MGYA00579310_ERZ869921 | MGnify/ENA primary metagenome ERZ869921 (study PRJEB32216, sample SAMN09231816) | wastewater metagenome | place: USA: Maryland | collected 2016-06-21 | study: EMG produced TPA metagenomics assembly of the PRJNA472060 data set (Reclaimed... | reverse complement strand
ACCTTATTCTTCAATGATTTTTATGAGAAAAACAATTGCTAAAGCAGGCGGGAAGGGGAAGCCAAGTAAAGGCGGAAAGGGATCTTACGGATCTAAGGGAGGGAAATGCTAACCCTATGGAAGACACACTCCCGAGCTTTGTTACGATGTGTAATATCCATCGTGCCACAATCAAAGATCTTGCTTCACGTATTAAGGGGAATGCTGATTTAGTAAAGTCATTAGACCAAACAGGAAATAGTGATAAAGGGGAAATGATTGCAAACCTTATGCTCTCATACCGTCACCTTGAAGACGCATCGATGCGCTTAGGCAAAGCTATCCAGGCCCACGATGGCGGCATGAGTGTCTACGACAAAAACACGACGGTTGGGGTAGATATGGGGGTGGGTGTAATGGGTATAAGTAAAAACGAAGCTTAATATGTGCAAAAAATGCAAAGGACCTCTTGGAATCGTGCATAGGGGTCAGGTAAAGATCTATTGCTCCAAATACTGCCGGTCTAAACGCCATAACGGCAAAACCAAATAACCCTATGTCGACATTCTCCCAAGGCCACACGAGAGACTACACTCGCAAACGGAACATGATGCAGAACAATTGGGACTCCCTCTCGCGCTCGCGACGCACTCGATTAAACGAAGGTGACGGGATCCTCCCAAAGTCAAAAAAATACCGTGATTGGCACTGCAAAAAGGGATGCGAAAAGAAGCACGAACACAAAACAACGCCAAAGATCCTTGAGAGCATTAAAAAAGGCTTCTGGGGTTTGATAAAAGACAATCGCGTTAAAGAAGCTGCTTAAACAGTAAATCTAATTGACCTATGGACTTTTCCCACGCGCTCCTTCTTCTCAAAGAGGGTAAGAAACTCACTCGCTCAGGATGGAACGGTAAAGGGATGTGGGTTGAACTGCAGATCCCGGATAATGGAAGTAAGATGACGCGCCCGTATATCTTTATGAACGTCCCATACGGATCTTCCTCCCAACTTGAAGAGCTGAAAAACGCTATCGGCCTAGACCGCATCCCGTGGATTGCCTCCCAGACCGATTTAATGAGCTACGATTGGGAAGAGATGGCGTAGACGGAGTATTTGAGGCAAAAACACTTTTGCCTCTCTCCGGGTGTATTTAGAGCAGCCAGGCGATGAATACACCCGGCGGAGAAAGTTCAAAACTCTAACAAGACCGGATAGAATAGACCGGAACTCTTCTCTCGTGCGTCATCGAGTTGGTATACTTCGCGAATGCAGGTGCATAAGGCCTGCATCCCGCGAAAAAGTGCCACCCCCGTACTAAACAGGGGTGGCACTCTCCAAGAGATGTAGTGTAGTGGCTACACGATGGTCTCCAAAACCATAAAACAAGGTTCGATTCCTTGCGTCTCTGCCATATACTCCGGTGCAATGATTCCGAAAGGATGAGGAGTATTGATGACGTTCTATACCCGAAGGAACGTTCAAGCGTTGGGAAAGCTGCAGCTTTCCCTCTCGCCGCCTAAAGATGTTGGCTTCATGTGGTTCCGAAAAACCAAAACTAGGAACCCGTGTTAGGTGGTACACTTCTTTAGGCGGCGGGAAACCGCAGGCAAGACATCGCAACTTCCTAGTGAACACTAGGCTAGGAGTCCGACGGCCAAGGACTGTAAGTTGCCTCTCGCTATGTTGTGATGATGAAGCTCACGTATGGGACTTTATTGTCTGCGTGATAAGGGAACCTAGCCGCTCTAGGCATCTTCATCATCACAACATAGCGGGTGAAACGACCAAGGCGTTTTGTCGTGCCCTACGACAAGCAGGTTCAATTCCTGCCATTCGCACCAGGAGGTCAGATGAAGCTCAAGACGAAAACCGGTGAAAGCATCGAGGTGCGCGGATTGACTCCTTCCAGTCTTCCGGCGCTTCGCCTCGTGCAGTTCAGATCCCCGGACCTCACCGTGGATGGCTACAGGCTCGGAGACATCGATCTTAACCCCTCCCTCTCCCCGGAGGTGCCCCTCAACGTCGACCGCGCACAACTTGCGCGCCTCGGAGGGTGAAAAAACCAAATCTTATTCTTTCGCCGCTCTCCCATAAAGGGAGCGGCGGCACATTTTCACTGTTCTATGCATTCAGAAACAAAAGATAATCTCATGGTCATTGGTGCGGTTTTAACTTTAATTCTCGGAGTAGGACTTTTTATAAAACGACTTGCGATGGTGGACGATATGCAGCCATCAACGCGGATCCACACAGAATGCGGTTACATCAATAACATTTTTGAGATTCAAGGCAACGTCCTTGGAATGTCAGAGAACCATGAGATCTGCGCCTACAATTTTTCATTAAAAAAATGGGTCCATATCGAAGAGCCAGAAACTACAGCGACTTCCACCCCTACAAAGCCCTAATTTTATGAAATTCCCCTCGTCGTACCTTGTCTATGATTTTGAAACAACCGGTCTTGAAAAAGACTGCCAAGTCCTTGAGATTGGAGCGCGGTTTGTGCAAGACAATAAAATCTGGCTTAACAAAACCTGGCTTATCAAATCGCCAACCCCTATCCCACCCTTTATTACAGAACTTACCGGCATTACCGATGACCTCCTCGCAACAGAAGGCGTAGACGAAGGCAAAGCCTTCCGTGAATTCGCCTCAGTCGCTGCACGCGCGGAAGCGCTAGTAGGCCACAACATCATTCGATTCGATAATCCGATTCTTCAAAGAATGGCAGAGAAGCACGGCGTCTTGGCACAATTTGAAAAACCTATGCGCGCTTGCATAGATACGGCTGCCCTTTTCAAGGCTCAGGAGATGGGGGAAGAGCAATTTTGGACAGAAAGCTTTGGGGCATTCCAGGAGCGAATTGCGAATACGAAAAATAACGTTAAATACAAGCTAGAATTGGCATACGAAAAACTTGGGTTTTCAACCGAAGGGATCGTGGCGCATCGAGCGGCCGGGGATATTGAAATGGCACACCAGATCTTCCTCAAGATGACGGGGAAGATGTAGGCGCACTGGTCACCCCTGTTTTAAAGGGAAAACAACGAAAAAATGCCATTTTTAGCCCAAAATCGTGGTGCGCTGGTCACCCCCTTCAAAATCTATACATTTCGTCATCAAACCTACACAAAAAGAAGCGGCCGAACCGCTTCTTTTAAATATTTCCTATGAGCTATTTAAAAGCTATATATTTGGTATATATTGGCTAATATTAGCCAAGTAATTTTTAAGTAAATACTCGGTTCAAAGCTATTTAAATTAGCTATATCCAAACCGTGGTAAATGATACCTGGCATGAATTAGCAATAGATAAAAACATATCAAGCTTTAAACAGGTTACTAAAACAAAGCTAACCTTAGCCTTGTTTTAGTAACCTTCTACGATATCCATTACTAATGGACTTAACAAACTTGAGAATTATTTGATCTTTTATTGATCTCCTCTTGACACTCAAACGTTTGAGTGCTAAATTAACTTCATAATTCCTTTACCTTTGGTTCTATGCAAACCCAAAAAAACGAAGAAGACTGAGATTTTTAGAGAGTCAGGAGATTTTATTAATTTAACTATTCTATGAAGACTTTCCCAAAATTTATTAAAACGGACGAAAATAAGGTCGATTGGTTCCGTGTGTTCGTAATGATCGCAATCCTTGCTTTTTCCTATCAATCCTGGAAGACCTGGGACAGAGTGGGCGCAATTATGACAAGCTCCTTTAGATCCGAGCTGTACGCAGAAAAATCTTACGATAAAGGCTGGGATATAAACGAAAAGCTTTTTGAACTTGAAAGAGGCATTAATGAAGCTGGAAACTATGCCGCCGGTGCTAAAGAAGCCGCAGAAGCAGCTAAAAGATCCGCTGCCTTTTGCGAAGGGTAAATTTATGACAACCGCTCTATTCGGGATTGTGTTCTGCTGGCTTCTTTGGATCATGTATATCGTCAATAAAATTTGGGAGGCTCTTGACGAGAATAAACGTGAAAGCGCAAGAATCGCCCACGCAACCGACGAAGCACTCGAGAGATTGCATGAAAAAGTAAATCGAAAAAAAGATGATCCTAGCTGGAACAGATATAGGGATCACCTTTCTCCGTAAAGTTATGCTGACATTCATTATATTCTGCTGGCTCATCTACCTAACCTATCGAATACACTGTATCACTGAAGCAATTCTGCTCTCATGCAAGACGACTAAAGGCTTAGTAGAGACAATGCAAACAATGGCTCGTTTAACCGATGAAGCAGACGCAAACCTTCAGGCGCAAATAAATAGAGGAGGTGTCCAAAACAACTAAATAAACAACCGCCTACTGGCGGTTGTTTATTTAGTTGCCCATCATTTTCGTAATAACATCACGCTCTTTGTATGGAAGGCCAATAATCTTCTTTAAAAGCTCCTGTTGGTCTTCTCTAGTCTTGCCCATGACACGTTGCACGAGCTCCCCTGTAGCATCTCCAAATTTCCCTGTAGCAACTTTCATGCCAAGACCGGCATTTTGAACAATTGTATTTTCAAGTCCCTTTTGGGTTCCACGTTCCACACCACCTTGAAACCCACGTGTTTGAGTAATCTCGAAAAGGTCATCAAGCATATCCGCAAAGAAGAATTGTCGCGCAACGTCGTCCGTAACCTCCATTCCACCGTCTATTGCCGCTTTCTCAAGCTGATCTAGGATACGAATCCCATTAGCGGAAGCGTTACCGGCAATGCGTGCACCAACCTCACCCACTCGAAGTTTCGCTATGTCGTCTTCAACATGAGAGAAGTTTCGACCAAGGAATCCGCTGTAGAAATCCTGCAATGCTCCGATCATCTGGGCGTATTGTTGAGAATACTTTGCGTATTCCGGAGAGAGAGCCTGCAAAGGCTGATCCATCTTGGTGCGAGTATCTTCTAAGAGAGATTGAACGCGACCTGTAAGAGCCTGTTTTTGCTTGCCAAGGTCAAGATCATCGAAAAGACGTTGACGCATACGCCACACTTGTTGAGGAGGCAATTTGGCTCGGTTGCTGCTTAATTCACTGTAAAGCTGCTTAATGATTTTTTGAGAAGCTTTGTCGTTCGCATAACGCGCACCAGCAAAATTTAGATCATCCTCAAATAATGGACCATCTAAAATTTCACCAATCGTATCTCCACCACGTTTAAGATCCATAGCCCCCGCCGCATCCTTTTTAAAACCAAATGTCACCCCATCCTCTTTTAAAGCATCTACAAATTGCTGACGCACATCCGCCATATCGATCGGATCCTTCGGCATGTTCTTTACTGCCTCGCCCATAAGCTGACCTGCTTGTTTTCTAGTTTCATCTACATGTTTAGCGCGTTCCATAATTGACTCGCCGGCAACCGTAAACGGCCGCTCACGTACCAAACGAGATTTACGAGCTTTCTCTGCCTGTTGCACCATGCGTTGCATTTTGAGACGGTCAGTTTGCGACGCACCATCAACAAGATCCACAACACGCTCATCAAACCCAGTATTTAAGGCTTCTTTTTTTAAACCTTCATCCAAAGGAATTGGGTTTTTGCTTGGCTTGAGAATACGAGACGTGGAAGCCGGAGCAATCCTAGGCGTGTCGGAAATTTCTGGAGAGGACATCGGAGCCTTAGGAACACTCGGAGCACCGTCAGACGTCATTTTAGGCATCTCAGAAGGAATACCACTGCTACCTCCACCATCAGGAGGAGGTGGGGGCATGTCATCACCGAGCTTAGCAATATCGTCAACCGCACCAGCCGCGTCATCCGCAAGTCCCGCTGCTTGAGCTGGAGCCTTAGAAGTCATCATGGACCGCCAAATATTTTTTCCACCAGAAGCAACAACAGGAACCGCAAGCCCTAAAGCACCTCCCAACGCAGCGCCGGTAAAACCAGCGCCTACAATATCAGCCGTGGTATTTTCAGAATCTTGCGCAGCCGCACCCATATTCCCTAGCGCACCAGCAGCCGCACCTTCGACAACGCCAACCTTGGCCAAGCTCTTTAATGACTGTTTTCCTGCGTTTTTAACGATATTGCTCGCAGCACCACCTCCGATTAATGCTGCTTCCATTTCCAGCGCCTGACCCAACGTTTGTTGAGGGGTCTTTGTACCGTACTTCTCTGCATCACCAGGAACTGCAGAGAGACCTTTTACCTCACCAAGACCGGGAAGCGTGACTGGCTTTGAATACTCCGCACGGACGTCTTCCCGACCTGCGAGTCCTGCTACCCCAGACACAAAAGCCCGTGGCGCTTGAACAAAGGTTGAAAGCACAGGTTTGACCGCGCTCTTAGCTACATCTCCTAAAAAGGAGAATACACCTTTAGTAGCATTTCCAATCCCACTCACTACTTTACCGGCTGAAGTTTTTGGCGTCGAAGAGGGTAAACCGGATTCACCCCCTGAATAAGAGGGTGTAGATCCGGTAGAAGGAGAGGAAGGCTTAGATCCAAACTCTTTATAAATCTTCGAAGCGTTTGAATAGTCAAATGGCATAAACTTTATTGGCCAAAAATAGTTTCGTAATTCTCGTTACCAAGTTGTTGACGGTAAAACGACTCGTTGCTTTGAGCAAAAATTTCCCTGAGAGCCGAAATGTTCGAAGCGTTTAAAGCGCTTGAATTAAGGATGGAAGGAAACATTTTTTCGTATTCTTTTTGCTCAGACTCAGTAAAGGCTGCGCCGGAAATGGATTTTCTATAATCTGCAAGAGCCGCTTGAATTTTGGTAGCAATAGTTCTTCGCTTACCCTCATCCATTAAACCAACTTTTTGAGCAATATTTTCAATAGAACCTGTGAAAATATTTAAGTTACCACCATCATTCTTATATTCAGCGAGATCTTGTTCAATATTGGTTAGAGCGCGCAAACTAGCATCACGACCACGAACTTGTTGAGATGTGGCCGTATCTGCCGTATCTAAAGCCGCCTTCTTCAATTTATCTTTGGCACGAACAAAATCTCCCTTATCAAGCGTTGTTTGAATATCAGATAAGAAGGCTTTCCCTTTGTCACCAGTGAATTTCAAACTTAAACCAAAAGAAGCATCCAAGTAAGAAGGCGCTGCACCCACGGTTCGATCATAAACCTGGCGAAGTTTTCGAGGATCAGACGACATCATATTCGGATCATTAGCCAAGCTACGCTCCATACCACGCGCCCATTCATCAAAAGAAGGGAGTGAAAGGGAAGCTGCCGTAGGTTTTGTCCCCGGCGTAATCCCCTTATCTGCTGCCTCACCGCGCGTCGTGCCATACGCTAAGCCCAACTCTTTCGCTTCAGAAGGCGACAAACGTTCCGAACGCCATTCATCATTTTGGGCAAAAAGCTGTTCAGTCGTTTGTCCGCCGAATGTAGGACGATATGGCGTGATTGCGTTGGACGTCGTGAGCGAGTCAGGACCGGCATTCAGTTCTGGACGGGTAGGGACACGCGCTGCAGCAACAAGCGTTGGATCATCCGCGCGTACAACACGCGTAGAAGAGATCTGGCGGCCACCTGGTGGGACAAAATTGGACTCAAACAAGCGATACACTGGTTTACCGTCTGGACCTACCTCGCGTTGATTCACACGCGCCACATGACCCGTTGTACCAACGGAAAAAACGAGGGTGTCTCCCTCTTGCGCTTGATCGACAGGAACTTCCCATGGTTCACCCGTATCACGATTACCACCTTTAACCACAGCAATTTTTTGTTGAATCGTATCACCCCAAATTTTTCCAACAGAAGGATCATTACAATCATTCATCACTGCCCCGCATTGACCAGCCATAGGATCAGTCGCCGGACGCCACGGCGTTGTGCGGCTCCCTTCCGGAATAATCGTTTGCCACGTCTGCATCGTTTGAGATGGCGACATTGGTAATGTTTGCTTGGTTTTGGTATTGACGGCCCAAGGTTGCCCGCGATCATCCGTGAGGCGTTGCCAACCGTCTTTCATCGCACCAATAAAACCCATGTCCACCGTTTTTGTCGTCTTATTATCCTTGTTGAACTCCCAATAAGTAAGGCGACCGGTCGAATCAACCTGCGTGCCAGATTCAACATTTTCCGCCTTTTTCCCTTGATACGTGTATACCGAGCCATCAACGTATACAGGTGTGTTTATCCCCATTTTATCGGCAATACCGATAATTTTCTCAGCATTCGCTGTCATCTTACCTTGACGCTCGAGCTGATCTCCAATCGCCTTATCCTGCCTCACATCTTGCTGCACATCCCAAAGCGCCTGATATGTCCCTTGAGGACGGTTATATTTCGCATCTAAATCCTGGAAGTACTCAGGATCAACATCAATCCCAGCTTCAGAAATGGCCTTAAACGTTTCCATGTCATCCTCTTTTTCGTATCTCTTGAGTTGCTGCAGCTTCATTAACTTATCGAGACCTTCCTGCGCAACCGCACGCTTTTCACGGTCGATCTGCATAGCCATATCAAACGCCTGCTTCATGCGATCCAGATCTTCGCCCTTACCCGTACGAATGGCTTTTGTACGTTGAACCATGGCCTCTTGAATAGCAGCGATCTTTTTGGATTCAAGATTAGCAACTGCTCCAATATACCGATCCTGAAGACGATAAAGGGAGCCTCCCTCCCCCACAAACGTCCCACCTTGCGTAGGTGTAAACGCTGCCACACCGGCAATCTGAGAATTGAGAAACCCTCCCGATTGTCCACCGGCGATAAGACCCTTGGCCATGCCTTGTTTCTTCTCTTCTTTGGCCTCCGCAATAATCGGATCATAAGCAGCCCCAGCCGCGCGGCCAGCTGCATCAATCGAATTTTGTTCACTGACAGATAAATCTCCAATATCACGCTGACGTTCTAAAAACTGCTGCAATAGCGCTTCACCGCTATTCATCGGTTGGGTTGATTGCCCGGCACCTGCTTGGCCGCTTGTTCCATTTTGGCTCCCAGATGATCCGGAACCACTCTGGCCCCCATTTCCAGAAGATCCGGATCCCGAAGACGATCCAGAACGTAACGGCATCCCATTAGAATCTACTTCCTCCCCCGTAACCGTTGAAACGTAATAATCAACAAAACTATTGCTATCCGCCCCGGGCCGTTGGCGCGTCGTGTAAGGGTGAGACCGTCCAGGACTCGTGGGGGTCGCGTAAGCGGTTGTGCTCGTAGATGAAGCCTGCGGCAATGAAGTAGGCCCAGAAGGCGACCACTGACCCGCGGTTGATAAGGCTGCGCGCATGGCCGCATTCGCATCCTCCCCGGGAGCAAAAGACATGGGAGACACGAGCCCTCGAGCCTGCGCATTCATATACGCCGACAGAAGCGCTGGATCTGCGGGCGACACCGTGGGTAAGACTTGACTCGTAGCTGCGGCACGGACCGTATTGCGTGCCGCATCAGCCGTATTGCGATCGTAAACGGCCGTAAGAGGGGATACGGTCGCGATTGGCGGTGCTGATGGCGTTGGAGAGGGAGTAGGGGATGGAGTAGGTCTTGGAGCTGGGACTGGCGTCATGTTCTGCGCTGGCTGGGTAGACATGGGCGCCGGCGTCGACATGATCGGGGCAGGGGATGATATGGGAGCGGGGGAGATGGGTAAGACGGCCATACTAGCGAAAAGCTTTAAATAAATTACGAGACTCAGGCACAGGCGCTTGACGGACAAGAAAGCTGTAGTTCGTCACCTCCCACTGCTCATTCTCCCCATCAGACCCAAACTCAATTTGGGCATTGTAAAAAGGGACTTGTCGAAAATCTTTCCCAAGATAGATCCGAAATTTCTTTTTGCCGGACACATCATCATTAGACCCAAAGCGCTTGGTACCGAACGGGGAAAGGCCAAACACGTTGAATTCTGAAGAATCGTAGATGAAGGCTGTTTCTGTCCCGTTTAAAGTTGTCGTGTAGCGCTGCGTATACCCTTCTTCATCCAAAAGAAGGGAAATCGTCAAAGATGAATTCGGAGCAATATAACCTTCAACAAAAACATTTTCGATGTACTTAAGCGATTGAGGGAGACCAAACGTGTATTGCTTGCTCCTCCAACTCGCCGCGACCTCATAAATGTAGTCGAGCGGCGTCGCATTCACGAGATATGTATTCGGCGTACGTCCGTCACCAAAATACAGTTCTTCTTTAGTGCTATTTTGGTAGACCGTCCAATCGCTCACGCTCCAGCCAACGATTGGGGTATCCCAAGCGCTTGTATCTAAGTTAAAAACAAGCACCGTATCGTTCGCTGTCAAACCTGCACTAGATTTTGCTGAAAAGAACGCTCGATCCCTATACACAATTCCTGTTGAGGAAGAAAAGGTGAGGGAATCTATCGTCGGCTTAATGATATCAGAAATCGGGACAATCTGCGGGTAGTCAACTTGAGCAACCCGCTGCAAGTACATGATCTGATTATCGGCCGTGATAAAAAACACGCCGTTACTCGTTACAAACGTTGAGCGTTTGTTAATCGCGCCACTCGTTTGGGATTTTTCATCAAACGTCTTGAGCGGTTGGATGTTATAGGTCGAATCCGAAAGCGTCGCCTTGTAGATAATGGACCGCTTGAACATGTAAATACTCCCCTCATCCATCACCATGGCTGTTACAGGACCACCTCCTTCTGCCAAATTAAATAATCCTGGGCTTGCATCTGTTGAGTCACTCACAAGTGAAGCGAGACTCCCAAAATTCGTCGACGTACCATATCCGGAGAAGTACACAACCTGTGGAGAAGATGTGGCTCCGGAGATAAATAATCTATTATCCGCGAAAAGATAGATATTTCCACGTGGATAACTTGTGGAGGAAAATTCTTGCACTGCCTGCGTCACCGCCCGGTTGTCAGCGCATGCGGGAGCGGCCGATGACAAAATAAATGTACTCGCTGTACTCGAGGTATACGTACGCTCCACCCCACACAAAACGAGCGTGCCGGTGGCAGCACCAAACTCGAGCGTCGAATCAACCGTGATCGTCGTTTCAACTCCCGTAAGCGCACCGTTTAAAAGCGTCCGCACGCCGGTCCAGCGAGAAAATGGCTGTTGTGCGTTCCCAAAATAGGTATAGCTCGTCTGGTCTGTATTGACGTTGTTATCAGCAAACCCAAAATCATCTGACGAGTAGCCAGTCTTAAGCGTCTCCCAAGTAGAATTTCCTCTCTCGTACCATTCAAGGGTAGAAGAAACGGCCCGCATGAGAAGTGAGCTTCCATCACGCTTACGGAAGGTGTGGAGTGTTCCAACCGGCGTCGTCGTGGCTGATAAAGAGGCTGTGGTAGGGAAAAGTTCAAACCCAAGCGGACGGATTGAGATACGATCGCCTTGGTTTACCGTTGTATTCTGCCCATTTACGCTTGCCCCATCCTGAACCTTCGTTTGGTCGAGTCTTGTCTCAAAACCGTTAAAAGCCCCGAAATTAATCCACTGAGATCCTGATTCTGCCGTTCCAAGCTCCTGTGCTTCAGGAGCCGGCGCCGATTGGCAACCGACTCCAAAAGATACGAGAAGGGAAAGTACGAGAAGAAAACGTTTAAACATAAGATGATTGCCCCGTTAGCATTGCGAATAATCAGTCAACATGTCGCGCTGATAATCATCCTGGAAACGGTACGTGGTCGTCGTCATCTGAGGGACAAGATCCGGATAGGTGGCGTATAGATCCGCCCATGCGCCCTTCGCGTCACTTTGAACATCTTCCTTTAATGATTTTTCTTTATCATCAGAAAGAAGAGGGATACAAGCCTCGAGCGCGATAACATCCGCCCATACGTCTTCGCCAATAAGCTGATCCAAAATATCGTACGTAGCACCATCAGCCGCGAAGTAGTCCTTATAGGTCGAATTGTCCGAATCAAGGACGTTGGAGGACATGTAGTACCAATAATCCTGCAAAATCCACCCACGAAGATACGAGGCATCGAGGTAATACGTTCCTGTTGCTGCACCAGTCAACACGATACCTTCGAACGCAAACGTGGTCGCAACCGTACCTTGGGGAGAGGCGACGTTTAAATCCATCGCAAGCAAATTCCAATCATCCGCCACAAATGGCGCACCGCTAAATTGCGTCGTGACATTGGCGTAAAGATAATTGGAACTGTCCGGACCGTATTGAAGTTGGACGCTCGTTGGGACCGAATCAAAATAAACCCAACGGAAATAATATTTTCGTTTGTAATTCGCATCACTTACGCTCGCGACCGTATCGCGAATGGTAGCCACGCCACTTGAAAGGATAATCGGGATCCGGATGGAAGCGTTCCCTGTCTTAAAGATAACCGTCTCTAAAACTGGCGTACCAGCGTCGCCCGCTACCGTATAATTCGCAATTGATTCTGCACTGTCGACGATTTGCGAGGTCATCTGCGGCGAAGTCTTGTTACGGACACCCAGATATTTCGCGCCACGATTCCAAATTTCCGCAAGATCATTGCGGTATGTTGGATCCTCATAAAATTCCTTGATCGATGTGAAGACGTAGCGAGGCCTCTCCGAAAACGTCTCATCCTGTTTTTGGTCATCAAGGAATGCCAGGCGTCCGTGATCGGACGCCATAGGGTATTCCAATACGTTAGAAAAGATCCGGAGCGTAGATTTTTTAAGCGTCCAGGGTGGCTGGATCTTACGACGTAACTTTCGAATGGTTTGGTCAATTGAATTTACTTTTAACACCTCTCCTTTGTTGTTAATGGGGGTGTAGATGTTCATGCGCCCAATAAGGTTTGCAAGCGTAAGCGACATATTAGAGCCCTAAGACTGAAGAAATACGTCGTACAACGCTTTGCCCATCGCCACCCGCGCCTCCATTTCCACCTTGGCTACTTCCGCCATCAGCCGTACCAGCCGAAGCGCCTCTTGTTCCGCCCACGCCGCCTGTTACGGTATAGGTTCCCGTGTTTGCGATAACGCTTCCATTGTAAAAAATTCCGAAGCTTCCACCACCGCCGCCACCGCCGCCACCGCCGCCTGCTCCATTACCAGAAGCGCTTACTCCATTTGAACCCGGGCTACCCGCAACACTGATAGTAGAGGTTACGTTGATATTTCCTCCCACGATGAACTGAAGGCACCCACCTCCTCTTGATCCGGCACCACCATCACCTCCAACGCTGCCGTTAGCAGATCCACCACCTCCACCCCCTCCTCCGCCACCCATGTGGCAAAGAGACAGAAAACGTGCGATTGGCGCTGAGGCTACATAGGCCTCTTTTCCGCCACCTGTCCCACCGGTTGCAACGTAAGCCCCTGTCCCACCGGTTACGCCCGCATTTCCAAACCCAGCCCCTCCGCCCCCGCCACCTCCGCTTCTCGCAAAAGAACCGCTATACGTCCCACCTGTCCCACCGGTTGCTGCAGTTGCCCGCATGGCTGTTCCAGAAAAATCAGCTTCAACCCCGGCAGCTCCTGCATTTGTTGATCCGCTCCCTCCAGCCCCACCGGCAGCTCCTGCACTTCCCGCTCCTACGCGACTGATTGCGGTTGTAGAGGCAGATGTGATCGTTAAATCTCCCTGAACAAGGATCTGGAGAGGATGGCCATCAAGGTTTGATCCCGTTACCAACTTCGAATTCCCAGTAAGAGAAAAGGAAGAATACTGATAAACGTATTTACCGGCTGTGTTTAAAACTTGGTAATTTCCACTTGAGAGAGAGAAAGCACCATCGGACCCGTTTCCAAATAGCTTGTCTTGAAGCAGGCCATACGATACCGGCGAAGAAGAGGCGCTAGAATAGGGGATAGAGAAGACGCCTGTTGAGGTTACGTTCCCGCTCAACAGCACGTTCCCGCTCAACGTTAAATTACGGCTCCCATCGAATTGGAGATCCCCGCCAGACCCGAAGGTAAGCCCTTGGGTTGTTGAAGCGTTTACGTACAACTTTCCATCGCTATCAAATGCAAGGGCGCGCGAGGAAGAGGCATTGATCCCAACACGTTCCGGCGACGATCCATCAACGGAAAGACCACGCGTCGTGGAAACGTTAGCAGACGTAAATCCACCGGCACCTACGTTATCAACGTACGCTTTGGTAGCGAACTCGTTACCTTGGGTTGGGAGTGTGCTTGTCGTGGCAAATTTAGGAAAGGAACTAAAGGTCTTAATCCCCGCAATGTCCTGATTTCTGCCGGTCCTGTCTAAAAATTGATCGTAGACGTAATGGACATTCGAAATAACCACCGTCGAACCGGCCGCATGCGTCTTTTGATTGGCTGTGACGGCCGAGAGATCCGTTCCTTTGAATGCTAGGCCGCGTGTACATCCAGTAAAGCGGATAAGTGTGGCATCAACCCCGGTACACACGACAATTTCTTCCTTGGTCGCTCCTGGTTCAACCGTGAGGAAAACACGGACCCCTAAATCTGCCATCGTGATGCTTGTTCCATCGCGTAATGTCAAAGAAGAGACGGAAACAAAATCTTGCGTAGCCGTCATCTGGCTTGAAAGGGTCTTTTGGTAATCCGTAACAACCGAGAACCCAAGATCCCCAGCATTTCCAGGACACAAATATGAACTTAATTCTTGGTTTTGCTCGGCCGTACCTTTGTATTGCCATACACCATTTTTAGCCGCATCAATAGCGCGCTCCTGAAGGCTTGGAAATGGCCTGCCAAGGCTTTGGTAGCACTCAAAGAGGCTCGTGGTCTTTGCACTCGCCGTAAACGGAGCAAGGACGATCCCAAGCGCTAAAATCGGCGCGAGAAGGAAGATCCTTGTAACCAACTTCTTGAGGTTGAGCATATCTATCTATTGAAGCAAGAATTGAATAAGACTTACGTTATCCGGCGACTTCATCCATCGGATCTTCTCCCAATGGCTTGAAAGCTTTTGCCAGTATGGAGAATTGAATGGCTCGAGCGGAGATCCGGACGGTACTGAGTCCAGAAGCGATCCCGCGATGTATTCGAACGTCCTATCTTTCTCTTCAAACCGCCCACCCCAGGCGTAGAAGGTAATCTCATCAGGATAAGAACGCTTCACATCTCCCTCGATGCGATAGATGGTCGGGCTATCCACCGTCCGCACATCTTTGCCCTCATAACGCTTGAGAAAATCTTTTAACGTATCAATATCCAGATCCACCGAGACAGCTCCCGGAATCTGGTCACGCAGCCAATCATCAATCCGAACGTAAAAACTCCCTTCATCCCCGTAACCCTTCCCAAAGCTATTTTGAAATTTGAATACCATGCGTCCCGGCCGCAAATCGTATCCGGTCATGGTAAACGCATGCCCGCCTACCTTCACTCCCTTGCGCCAAGGAAGGGTAAAGGGTGCGCGTAACCCTCCCGACATGTTGTAGGAGGAGTACCAATCCGTTCCGGTATGGATAGGGCGGTTTTCATCAAGCGCCTTTAGAATCTCGCTCTTTGTTTTTGCCCAAAAATAACTTTTCGCACGATGGAAGGAAGCGTTTTCACAAACGGCATTCGTGAGGCTAAATCGAGAATATGACTGCCAATCAAGCATCAGGTTTGGATACATGCGCTCTTCCGCAATCCCAAACTCTCGACCCACCTCTTGTCCCTCACGGATAGAAGAGAAGCCATTGCCACGTAGATACCCATGCTTAGCTGCAAATTGGACGATAGAGCGCGGAGAAAGAATGATTCCTTCAGATACTTCACGTGCAACCGTATAGCTATTCCATACACACGTGTTTAGCGTCCCCTGATCTTTAACCGACAGCATTTTTATCTCATGCACTTCATGTAAGGGCTTATAATCGAAAATCCCGCCTAAATCCTGGAAAGCAAAATCCCGCTCATCCTCCACGTGCGGAAGGAGACCGCTCACCTCATAATTGACCCCATCGATTGTTTCGCGAAACAGAATTCGCTTCAAAGATTCAAACATAGGCTTAGATTTCACCCTTAGGGGCTTCTTTCCAAAGATCCTTTGGCACGGCAACCCCCTCCTTACGCATGATGTAGGTTGCTAAAAGCTCCGCCACGCGGTCTTTGGAGGCAACAAGGATCTGGCCACCCTTCACAAGGCCAAACTCGCCACGACCCTCCACGTTCTGCACCAGCTTACCTTCATTCTTTTTGAGAAAATCCATAAGTTTTTGGTTAGGGGTTAATTCGTCGCTTGGAACAAGGACCCAAGAATTAAAAACGTAGGCACCTTTAGCAGGACCCACGGCCGTCATCAGCTCAGCGTTGAAATATTCTTCAGGAATAGCTTGGTGGCCCGCCCATCTCCCCGTTGCAATGGTATAGCGATCTCCCCAACTATTTTTCGTAAATAAACACTTCCGACCTTGATAGATCCCGAATCCAGATAGGAAGACTGCGTGATTCCAACGGTATCCTCTACCTGTAGGGACGCTTACAACCGGATTCGTCCAACCTTCGTTCGTCCCAATGAAGCCACCAATCACACCACAATTCTCTTGGATCGCATGAGCAAAGACGTCTATATCCTCAGTCGCTCCCGGAATCATTCGAAACGTAAACCGATCATATGTTTTAGCCAGGTCAAACACTTCCTTTGTGAGATCTGCCTTAGACAACATGAAATCTTCTCCCGGAGGAAGTCCGCGCTCATAGGAAGGCATCACAATCTCCGGACAGTCCCCGACGCTCGAGAGCAAACGAACCGCATCACGCAAATACGCCCCATAGCCATAGCCGAGGGCGATTTGCGCATAGATAAACCTGCGAGAGAAATCAATGTCTTCTCCTAATAACCGCTTAATCCAAAGACGCATGTGGGGAGCGGCGGATTGGGCGACGCAAGAAGAACTCCCACCCTGATCTTGCGTCTTTGGGGTAAGTCCATGGGCAGCAAACGCATCAAATCCACGCTCCCAATCAATATCCACAGTTCCGGCTCGCATCACATCCGAATATAGGAAGTCACGCTCATCCGGAATATCCGGAAGGAGGCCAGTCGAAAGGTTATAAGGTTCCATAGGTAAGGGTTAAAGGCACTTGGTAAAACGTCCGAGTACATCACGACACTGTTTCTTTGCTTGCTCTGAACGTCTCTTGCGCTCCTCCTCTGTAACAGACCACCTCTCCTCTTCCGGGGCAGGCAATGGAGGGTTGATAATTACCTGTTGTTGCTGTTGGGTTGGGTGGTCAGAATTTTTAGCACATTGTCACGCGTCTCTTTTAACAGAGGCTCCATGCTATCCAAACGCGTTTTAGTCCCGATTGAGATGTTTTCAAGAATGGTCAACCGTTCTTCTAGGCTATCAACCTTAGACGTCTTGAAATACATGATCGTAAGCCAAGGAGCAATCAAGACAGCTAGGGCAATTACCGTCCCCACGATCCATCGAACAAGAGAAATAGGGACGAGTGTGTCATTCCCAAAAATTGTGGTTTTCTCGTTCATAACTACTGAATTGGCATGGACATCAGACATAGGCTAAAGCTTATTCGCGACCTCATGGACCGTGTGCGCTCCTCCCCACACGACACCGACTTCAAGAAGCTTGATGACAAGATCTTTGAGGGAGTCAACGTCAACGGTACCATGAGACACGATGTTTAAAATGACGACGGCTAAGGCGGAAAAAGCCATAGCGACTGCACGAACACGCGGGGTCTGGCCTTCTCGAATAAATGGGATGCTGTTAGCTTTTTTAACGATCTGCGTCAAAAACCAAACGCCGGCGGCACTTCCCAAGAATCCGATACACCATTGGAGAATATTGATGACTTGTTCAAGGTTCATAGCTAAGAAATATTTAGAGTAGTAGGCCTAGCGCTTACAAGAGCCTCGAGAGCGGCGCGCCGTGAAGCTAATTCTACACGTTCAGCCTCAGCAGCTACCTCTCTTGCCAACTCTTCACGAATTGACTTTTCTACCTCAACTCGAATCTGTTCAGAAGTCAGCCCGACAGTGTCCTTGAAGACACAATCATTCATAACTCTTCCCGTACCGTTTTCCGTAATAGAAGCTATGACCCACTGATTAATCGGATCGAGACTAAGAGTGTAGGAATATTCCATAAGGTTAAGATAAACGCTCCGCTACCTGCGGCTCCGCTTCTTTTAGAGACCTTGCCAAACTTTCTTTCTCACGACGCTCCCGCTGTCGAACCTGAGATGTCTTAACCTCCTTGGCTTCAAACTGTGCTCTCGTTACATCCCCAAAAGCTTTTGCCTCCGCCTCTATCTTTTCAACCGTATCTAAAACATCCAACGAATAAGCACGCGAATCAATAATATTTATTTCAGCCGCCGCATCTTCCGCAGAGCGGTACAAGCGGATGATGACGTGCTTATCATCACCCATGACTCTCCAAAGATGAAATAATTCCATATTAGATGTGCTTATAGATTCTAACATCATCAAACACGCCATCCATATCTCCGCCGCCAAACTTCTGAGGCCAAATTGTAAGTCGGTTTAGCTTGGCATAACCGGCTGAGCTGAGCGTTTGGGTCATGCACGCCACATATTCTGTTGGAGGAGTGGTGGTCGTCCCAATTCCCGCCAGGGCGGAATAAATACCGCCACGGCGAGAGATACCTATCCAACCCGCCCCATCAAATGTGACGGAACCTGCCGGCGCACCAATGTATCCAGAGCTCGCGAATGGCGTACAAGTAAGTTGCCCGGCAACACCGGTAAAAGCACAAATACCGACGTTCGTCGTGTCAGAAGAGTCACCAAGAGCAATACCGATATTTTGATCTGAAGCAAGTGTCGCGGACACGATACGCACCCAGATCGTAAAATCCTCTACCCCAGCTATATCCGCAGAAATATCACGGTAATACTTTGGCGCAGTCGTATCAGGATAAGCGGCCGAAGATGATTGACCAGCGGTGAGTGCGACCTTAAATCCTCCATTGATAGAAGCGGTACCATTTCCATTAGAAACGTTCCATCCGACAAGAGAAGAAGAAAGATAGGTTTTCAAAGCAATGCCTCCCACATTCTTCCAAGAAAACGTAGTCGCCCCAGTCTGTACACATTGATAGGTAGCCTCTTCATCAGTTGCGTAGTAAACAGACCCAAGATTAGCCAAGGAAGCCGTTGGAATGCTTGCTATTGTTCCTGGCGTTAACAATTCTATGGTTCTTGAGCTCATAAGACATTGGATGATTAGACCGAGTGTTATGGGCTACAAGGACTAAGCGAACAAGAGAAGGTGCCATTATTCGCCGTGCAATACGTAAAGCCTACCTTATCTACGTCACCAATTCTGAAACACCCAGCATTTGTACTTGAAGCGCCAAATTGCACGGTAGACGTAGGAGAGGCGTTAATAACGGAAAATTGAACGCCGGAAGGCAATGATAGACCACCCGTATTTAACGTCGTAGACGAAACAGCGCCGGAGCTGCTAATACGCCAGTTCGTACCATTTTCCGATTGAATCGTATTCGTGATATACGTTGTGCCCCCACGCATATAGTTATTCCCGTCAGAGAATGGGAAAAACGTAATAATGCTTGGGCTTCCGTAGGCAGCGTACGCAATAAAACGATTAGCTGGATCGAATGTTACGTAATTACCATTTTGGCCATCCACCGTAAGTTTGGTCGTCGAAACAGATCCAAAAGCGGTAATAGTGGTACTGCTTACATTGGCTGCAAATAAACTATTCCAAACCAAAGAAGGAGATCCGAGATTATACGTATTGGTTGTCCCAGGAAGGATTGAACTCGCAGTAATCGAATTGGTGGTAACTGCGCCCGCATCCGTCACCTGCTGCAGCGTTAAAGCGCTCACCCCTAAATTTCCTATCTTTAAGTTGTCGAACGCGCGCGCCGGTGCGATCGAAGCAACGATGACAATAACCGCCGACACGAAGATGGCGATCCTTGCCAAAGATTTAAATACAGGTTTCATAGGTTAATTGTTGGTTAAGACGCTACGTAAACTCGCGCGTCCGGCCGTACTCGTCGTGCTTTCTTTGATGCTGAAACGTAGATAGTCAGCGACAAGGGAAATATCAAAAGAGAATCCAATAGACGTTCCACTAGCAGAGAAGGCCTGGCTTGATGGAAATGTGAAAGGAATCCCGGCTGACGTTCCTGTGCCGTTTGAATAAATCAAAACATCGGTGGCTCTTGGCTCGAGCACCGTATACGGTTGATATGTCGCTCCATTATCAATTGACCGCTCAATAAGGAGGAACATTTGGGATCCGTAGGAGCGGGGAGTGTACGTACCGGCGATCGTGATATTTGGAAGTCCTACAGCCAAGATCGGGGTTGAGGAAGCACCGTTGTAAGACGTCGTGAGAGTTGCTGGGCTTGCAGCACTTCCAATGGCTGCAACGTAATTGATGCTTTCTAGCGGACCACCGTGGCCAAACTGGACATCCTGCACCGGAGCCTGCGAAGGGAGCCGAGAAAAAGCCATGAGCCCAACAGTGATAAGCGCTAATGCCCCAAATACAACAGCGAAAATTCGTTTAAATAAGGTATCGAACATAGTTATAAGATGAGGATTAAGCGTATATACTGTTTACCCTCCAAACCCTTCCCGGGAATTTCCCAGGAAGAAGTGAAGGGCAAACAATCGAGTGTAAGCCGGTTCAATAAGACGCTTAGTCTGTATCAACGGCAGGGATAATCGCCGCAGATTTAGAGTTATCCGTCTCTTCAAGAACCTTGATATTGTCCACGCGCATTGCGTTCCCAAGAGCACCGTTATCCGCAAGGGTCGTGCTCGTTCCGGAGAAGAAGCAGTTGCGGGCCATACCCGTTGGGTTGGAGTCAAGCGTAGCGGCAGGCTTCGTGGTTCCGACAACCGCGATACGCACGTTTTCCATGAAAATTTGCGTTGCAGCGGCAGCATCGATCAAACCACCGGCGACGACATCTCCAAAACACATGATGTCACGCATTTCAAGACGTGCCACGGCAGCTTCAATGGAAATGAAGGAGTTGACAGCCACAACCGAGTTGTACATGCGCACATTTTCGATCGTGAGGTCGTTTGCGCCTGAAGCAATCGTGATACAGTCCACGACATTTTTCGACGTCTGAGAGCCGATGATACGGATGTTACGGATCGTAACCCCAGCAGCGGCCACGTTAATGTCGGCTGTTTGGTTATCCGTTTCAGGAGCGGCAAACAAAAAGTTTTCAAACAAAACATTGGCGGCCGTAATGTTGACGGCATCAATAGCCCCATTACCCGTTAAAACTGGACGAAGGTTGCCATTACCAAGACCGAGAACAGAAATACCGGCAACGCTAAGCGCGAGAGCGGTGGTAAAGGTTTCTGCGTGGCCAGGCAAGGCATACACGACATCACCACGCGAAGCGCCCGAGCTTGCAGACGATTCAGCAATCGCGGCCGCGAGTGTGGAGTGACACAAGGTAACGCCATCTTCATCTACCGGGAAACGATTTTGAAGATCAGCGAGTGTGGCAGCGTTAGACGAAACAAAAAACGTTTTCCCTTGAACAGGGACAACAGCTCCGTAGCGTCCGCCACGAGAGAAAGGATTTTTAGGCATAACGGTTAGACGTTAATCCTGGTGAATGATTTCCTATCCAAATCCAGGTCTTTGAATAAGATGAAGCGTTATTTAGACGCTTTAGCTTTAGTTGCTTTGCTTACGCGAGTTTTCGGAGCTGCAACTTTTAGCGCGCTGCCGAGAGAAGGGGAAGCGTCAGAAGGAGGAACTACCTCCTCTTTGACCTCTTCCGTAGCTTCTGGAGCAACCTGTTCACTTACCGCAGCTTCATCAGCCGCAGTTAATGCTTCAGGGGTCAAAAAATCCGGCGATTTAAGCGCAGCGACTTCTTGAGGGGCGAGAAGCTGTTCCGAACGATCGCTTAAGCTAACACGATAAAAACCGACAAGCGCCGGGTTTCTGTGTTCCTTCACTTTTACGACCGACACAACGTCAAGAAGCTGAATTTTACCTAGATTAGACATAAAAGAGAGATTCTACCCGGGCCACATGCCAACCACATGGCCCGGGTAGTTAATCTTTAGCTAGTTGGACAAGAACCGATACACCCACGGCCGGACAAGACTGCAATGCCGTAGCGGCAGTAGGTCGCATACGTCCAGTTGAACGTGTGGATATCCTCACCGTTGTTACCTGCAGCAGGCGTGCGAAGTTGAGGCATGATCCAATCGCCTACGTAGGCTTGCCATCCAGCAACACCGACAGCCATGTAGAACCACCAGCGGCGTTTCGTGGAGTCGTAGACCCCGGCAGCCGTGGAAGCCAAGTAAGGCAAGACGACGTGGCGCGTACCATCCTTATAAACGTTCATCAAACCCGATTGTGCGCCGTCGATATCAGCTTGAGAGTTCAAGAGCTGCTTAATCGTGCGCATCGTCCCTGGATCTTTCCAAGAAACAATCGTGTTGTATTCCATCGTGCGCTGTTGGCCGAAGTTGTTGTACGTCTGACTGTTTGCAAGCAACATCGCCGATTCGTACGCACCTTGGCCAAAAGCTGGATCGCCCGTCACACGGTTGGAATAGGTCGTAGCACTGAGAGCCAAGGTGTGAACCGTGGACAAAAGCGCGAGACCATCCCCCATGCTTACGTCAACCGATTCACCATTCATGTCCGTGTAGAACGTGGAGGTAGCGAAGGTCAAGCGGTGGGTCAAATCAAGATCCTGGCGGTTAGCACAGAAGCGTGAAAGGTCGACGATCATTTTCCCAATTTGGGCATAACGGTTGTCGTTACGCATTTCAAGCGTGATATCGATTTCCTTGGAGAACGTACGGGCCGTCATGTCCTTGGAGTAACCAACACCGACACGAGACTTGTTGGAGCTTGCTCCTTCTGGCTTGTAATCAGCGAAGGTCTCACCATCAAACTCTTGGATACGTTTCGAAGAGCCTTGTCCCTGTCCGATCGTTTCAGGGATAAAAAGCTGCTTAGCTTCACGTGGAAGGGTGTTCTGGTCGGTTTCCCATTGGCGGCGTACCAAATCGGTAAGCTCACTGAGCGTAAACGTTGCTGCAAGCGTCGTAGGGATTTGAGACATATATTAGGCAGCGTTCTTATAGACGTAAGAACCGTTGATCTTGATAATCGCTTTGGTAGCGGAAATAAATTCTTTGATCGTGACTTGGTTGTGGGACGTACCGGCTGCGTCAACCAAAAGCGCATCGGACAAATCGCGGGTCTCACCAACCATGGCGGTCGTGAGCGTACCCGTAACATCAGCTTCAAAATCACAGTCACCTAATGGGACTTCGACAGGGACTTTGGTGGTAGCAGCGAAATCTGCATCAGTGCTTGCGATATTAATCATAAGCACACCCAAAATACGCGTGCTGGCAGCGGAGGCGTTGGTAAGAAAACCAGAGCCATCGGGACGGACAAAGGAATTGGCCGTCATGGTGGTAGAAGCCTTTTTTGGCCAATACTCAATTACGGAACGTCCTCGTTTAAGGAAAACGGACATAACAAAAAACAAGTTGAGTGAATGAATGCGTAAGAAGTTTCCTACGATCCACCATCCAGCTTGTTGCGGTGCCTTGCGACACAACGGCGGTTGCTTATCCGCGAGGTTGGGGGTTTTTATCGCGAGTTTTCTCTCGGTAACGAACCACCCTGGGAAAACCAGAGGCGAGGGGAGCCGAACGATTCGGCTCCCTAGAACCTTTAGTTTTCGTTTTGGAAATAACTGGGCATCTTGGCAATCAAGTCATCCTGTTGCTCTTTGGTCATACAGATCTGATCGTCTACGACCTGAGCTCCGGTCAATGCAAGATGATCTTTAATCCCGTATGCGCGCTCGGACAAGTGTCCGCAGCTCACCGTAGGGTCCAGAACCATCTTCATTTTCGCTTGCGTGCAGAATCCAAGATCCTCACCCACGCGGAGTATACCATCTTCAATTTTCATCGTGAAGTAGGGACGCTCGACACGAGCAAAAACCGAAGTGCGCATCAAGAGGCAACCAAAGCCTGCGCCGTCGATATAGAACGGATCTTTTAACGAGAAGGAACAAGACACGCGATATTTCTTTTCCTCTTCATCATACCTCCCATAAACGTGAGGCATGTATGGGGGTTGCTTGTGGGTATACAGACCTGACACGGCTTCAATCTCCGGATTGAGTACGAAATGTGAAAGGAGTTTCCAAATCGTATAGTCCGGAAAGACCATATCGCTATCTAACCACATGATCGCATCGTATCCACCATCTACGGCTGCGTTCGCGATCGCGTTCCGCATATCCGCAACCCCTCCTTTATCCGCAAAGATCAACTGAATCTCATATCCCCTCCCTTCGCGCGCCTCACCGGCCGTAAAAGAGCGTAACCCATCCATCATCCCCAAAAGCGAAGCGATAAAGGGCTTGCGCCACGTGGGATGGTTATCAGGAATACCGATTGCCAAACGAAAGGGCTTGTTCATGGTTTTTGTCCGAGCTCCCAGATCTTATCTGTAACCCGTTTAACGTATTTAGGCATGTCATAGACCCGCACCACGGCTTCTATCATAATACGGATCTCATTATCCTTATCCTTCCCTTGAGCCCGAAAAGAAAAGTTGACTGGCATTCCGTCTGCTTGGTCCAGCACTCTAAATTCATTCTCTTCAAGGAGCACGCGCATAGCCTTATTTCTTTTCGTACGTAGGCTTTGCATCCTTCGCGAAACGTACGAGACCTTCCTGGATCTGCTGCATGGTAAGTTCATCGAATGTCGATACACCGAAGAGACGAGAGATCTGGTGTTCGAACGTGCGTTGCAAATCCTGCATAACGATCGTTTCCATGTGCTTGATCGGTTGGTTTGCCAACATGAAGATAAAGGAACGATCAATCCAACGGATATCGTTCTTAACCATCATATCCATAATTTTGAGACTGGCTTCCGTGTATTCAGGTGGACGGCTCTTAACGAAATCCATATCCCCCATCTTTGCCCCACTCTCAAAAGCGATCTTGAAGACCTCTTGAGCAATCGGAATACACTTATCCAACATCTCTTGATGCAAGCGCTCATTTTCATCCTGCTCTTTCTTCATCACCTTTTTAGAAATTTTAGCCATAGAATTAACAAATTTAGCGGTTTAAAGCTTCAGCGGCGAGTGTGAGCTCCTTTCCCTTCAGAGGACCCTCAAGCATTTTCACAACGCACGTAATGACTTGATACGTATGTTCCAAAATAATTTCACGTGCAGAGAAATCCTTAGAATCATCCGTAATCTTGAGAGGATCCGGATTGCTCGTGATGTGTCGAACGGGCTGCGTGCCTTGGTGGGTATCAATATCTTTTTTGCTCTGGCTCACAATGAGAGCTTGATAACGAGGCGTCTCATTCATAAACGGCATATAGTCCACCTCTTGATTGACGATATTCTCTCCCTTTAGGACGCCAACGGTAAATTTCATCTGCTCTTCGCCATTCACCTTTTTGGTCTTTACCTTCCCAAAGGCAACAACGGGAAATTCATCATCAATGAAGGCGATACCAGCACGAAATTGACGAACCTTAGGAAGCTTCTTACCACCCTCTTGAGCCGCGCCTTGAGAGCGGATCATGAGGGTTAAAGCGGCGATTTGCTGCTCTAAATCCGAAATACGAAGAGAGTCTACGGTTGGAGCCTCAGTCTCATCCCCAATCGCGCCCCGTCCCATAGCCGCGCCTAAATTCTGGGGTGCTTGTGGTGACAAGCCATCTCCTCCGTTCATTTGGTTCTGCAAAACTTGGGAAGCATTGGGAGCAGTTGATTTTCTAGGCATATCTTATTTTTTCGCTTCATTAATCGTAAGACCCAAACGAGAACCTAACGCTTTACCCTGTTCCGTATCCGCAAAATTTGCGTTAGGGGGTGTGGAATCAAAATTTGGGGCAGACGTGCTTGAAGAAGCCATAGCACGACGGGTAGGGCTCGAATCATCCGAAATCCCTGCTGTACGTGCGGCCGCCAAAACAAGCTCTTCCACCTTCTTTTCATTCAAGGTCTCGCCTTCAGCTAATTTGTTATAAAAACGGGTTACAACTTCCTTCTTATCACCAAACGATTCCAATAAACGGTCGCGATGACGATTGATGTATACCTTTTCCGCGCGCTCATCAGCGATTCGCTCCAAATCCTCCATTGGAAGAGGTTTTGGCTCTACTTGGACACCCGCTTTCTCAGCCTTTATCTTCCAGTCCTTCACTTCGTTTTCTAATGTCCGCATTTTCTCGCGCGCACCTTTCCAATCTGGATTGGTGTCGGCTTCTAATTCTTTCATCTGCTTCTCAAGATCGGCAACCTTGGTTTGTGCTTCTTGGTACGCCTTCAATTCCGTTTCATCCGGCACTTGATGGGCGACACCTTCAGCATCGAAAAGTTCACGAGGCATGGTATGTCTGTTTTCCCCCTCACGGCGAATTACAAGCCCGCCGGCGTGGCTGATGGGGGATAATGAATAAAACCACTGGGATAGTCCTAGGTTACTATCTTTAAAATAAGGATCCTCGATCTGCCTATGTTGCCGAATGAATATCATCCATCGTCGGCTCATCCACCTGATACAACATTTTCTCCAAATTCTCCCGGATTAACTCGATACCGTTAATGGTCATGCGAATATCTTTCATCTGTTGCACCGTCTCAGAATAACGTACGCCGCTCTCAATCAAAACCTTCACAAGCTCCCCGTTCGTCTTGTTGGCTTGCTCAACTACCTTTCCGCACAAAGAAATGAATGCGCGGTTCCTAAGCACGCTCCGCGCGTCATTACTCCACTGCAGGCGCGCATCTTCCGGCAAAGACTTCCAGTCTACCCATTCGATAGGCCGATCCAAGATCCGGTTCACGACGTCTGTGGCCGTAGGAACGGGACATTCGTGAGATATTTTATCGACGTGACGAGCAAGTGGAAGCGGCAAACCATCTCCTCCTACTTGGACAAACTCGCCTTCATTTATATGAGGTGTCTTCATCCAACCCATGAAACTTCGATCCCTCGGCTCTCCTCTTATCCAGTCTGCTAAGCTCTCCAAAAAAAGGACAATTCTTTCTCGCATAGGCTAACGCGTGTTTTCTACCGCCCCAACGGCCGTACGGATATTGGGACTTGGGTTAATTCCTTTAGATAAAGCTGATTTCATGCCTGCCATCATCTGATCGCCGCCAGGAATCCCGCCACCAGGCATCGGTTGACCCATTCCACCGCCTGGCATGCCACCCATCATCCCTTCCATCCCCTCTTCAGGCTTCAAGAACCAATCTTTGAGGCGCCAGGTCTCCTGGAATTCATTCACGATCTTCTCGCCATTCAACGGACGGCCGGCAACCTGAGAAACGTTCTGTGATTGCGCAAGCTTGTTTTCAAACATTAAACGGTCAAGATCGCCACTTTCATTTGGTTTGGTAACAATTTTAACCTTCCAATAGATCTCGTGATTTTTAAGCACGCGGACATCCAGAAGAGCGGTGCGGACCGGACGGCCCAGCTTATCCTCTGAATCCTCCCACGCCTCGAGATCCATTGATTCCTTATCGGTAAGGGCGCGGTCAGAAAATTGGATGATGCGATCCCCTTTGCGTCCATTCTCAAACGCTTGATTCTTGAGAGTGAAACGACGGTATTGCGCACGCATCTCATTCGTCGTCGGGTCAATGTCATGCCCAATAGGGTCGAGCATGTTCTCGATAATATTATCAATACGGAGTTGGGTGTAATCGCGAACCAATCCATCCCACGCCAACACAAGCAGACCCAACATCTTGATGGCTTGTTTTTGTTGCTCGATCGTCGCCGTCGCCGTTTCTTTGCGATCTGCAGGGATACCAAGAGACGTGTTGCCCCGAGAAGCAATCTCATCTTGCATCGACTTAATGAGGTTCAAAACGCTAATTTCAGCTTCAGTAACTCCCTTATGGTCAACAAGATTTTTAAACGCATCCGCATTAACCCCGTACGTTACCTTGCCCGCCTCAAAAATATCCCTGGAATAGATATGATTGGAAGCCTCCACAGCTTTTGGCGGCTCAATCGCTTGGCGAAATTTACGGATAATGTTGCGAACCGTCTCATCATTTAAGCCTTGGAGGTACTTAAGGGCAGCAGTTTGCGGGCGGCCATACGCAAAATGGGCACTCATGCGCTTTGGAATTGCTGCAGCAAGCGGATAGCGCTTCTTTTTGAATGGCAACTTGGTCCCAACCGGAAACATCGGCACTCCATTCACGTACACCTGGTATTCATTATCCAAAACCGACATGTATTTCACGATCTCAACGCTTTCCTGGCTCAAAATCCCAAGACGGAAGGTAGCGTTTGGGCCATAAACATCGCTTGCCGTGTCGTTTCCTGGACGGACGAGATCCCATTTAGGGGACCAGTCAAAAAACTTCTTCGCATTCCAATAGGAGGTGCAATCGTAAATGACGATATAGGGTTGTTCTTGCAAACGGTACATCGGCATCGTCACATCTCCCAAAAACACTTCAAGAGAGGTGCGCAAACGCTTCTTACACATGCCAAAAGGCAAATTGCATGCGTTCTTATCCAAAAAAACCTCTTCAATGTAAGCCACGCGTTGGCTGATAAGCTCATGGATCGCGTCTTTGCGGACATCCTCATCTTTTTCAATCTCTTGGGTGCGAATCACGGTATCCTCCATCACGCGCGCAAGGCCGCGCACCTCCAAATCATACTTATCCATTGCCTGAAGCTCAGGCTGTTGATTCATTGAAAGCAACTCATTGACCATCGACTCAATCCGTTTCTCTGTTGTACCACCCACCACGCGCACCTCATCATCATTCCGCTTAGGCCGTAGGTACGAGTTAGCCGCATCCTCATTGGAGTAATAATCCGCAATCAAATTTAAGCCATCAAACTTGCGGTGCGGCTGCAAGCGCATCTCCTTCGCCTTGTTGATGCGATAAATATGGAAATTTTGCGCTTCACGCTCTTCCGGCGTTAACAGATCCTTTACATCCGATTCGGAATGCGAAGAAGACTTGGCAAGTGCTTCTTGATTTTCAACGCCAATAGAAGTAGCAGGCATACAAATTAAAACGAGTATAGCACATCAAACAGCAGAGTTAATATTTTGATATGTACTCGGCGTCGTATAAATTCCAAGACTAGACATCGGACCATTTTCTTTCATCTCGTGCTGAGCCCAAATCTGCAGCGCATCACAATAATGTGAACACCAATTGTGTTTTGGAAAATCTAAATAGACTTTTCTTTTTTCGTCGTACTCTTGTTCGTATTGTGCAAACGCATCAATGAAGGTTTCCAGACTCGCATTGATCCACAATCGCTTGTGAAGCGCGCGCACCATTGAGATTGCGTCTTCTTTCGCCTTCACACGCTCAATCACGCGTACCTGCCCCCGACCGCTCATATGAAATTTTACTGATTGCTCACGTGTCTCACCACTCGTGAGGTCTTTCACCTTCGCATCGTGAGGAAGATAATGCGTGCCATAACGATAGAGGCGCTTTTTGATATCGCGACAAAATTCCGGAATAGATGTGCGGTGCGTCGCAACACAATCGACAATCATGGACTGGCCATAAATCCTTTGGACAAAAAGGACGACCATGTAATCCGCCATCCCAAGATCCCAATAGGTGTCGACAACCCCATTCGCATCGTATTCAAACGGTATGATGCGATTATTTTCCTTGAGCCAAAAATACTCCTTACCAAAAATTGCGCCCTCAATCGCCGCCATGGGCTCTAACTCATATTCCTGCAAAAACTTCGCAAGCTTATTATCCTTCTCATAATCCAAGCGCTCTTTCGCCAAAAAATCTGGAGACAAGAGCCCGGACTTAGAAGCGGGTAACCAAAGAAGAAACCAATCAGGATCGTTTGCATGCACCTGAAATTGCCGGTACATGTGATTCTTCCCTTTAATTGTTCCCCAAAACTCGACTGGGGCTTGGGTATCAACACAGGAGGGACGAACTTCCTCATGCCAAACGTTCGGATCCGTATCCTGGTACTCATCAAATGCCGTCGACCATTGCTTTAGACCGCGAAAACTATCGCGCTCCATGGGACCAGATCCAAATAACCGCACCAATCCCTTATTGGGGAATAATACGGAAAGCTCAGACTCATTGGTTTTAGCGAAGGGAACGGCATTCGCATAATACTTGAGCGGACCCCATGCGATCGCCTTCGCCTGCTTTAAACTCGGATAGATAATGGAATGCAGCCGAGGCATCTCACGCCAACCGTCCGCCTCTGTACGGCTTTTAGCCAAAATACCCCGACTCGCAAGCTGCTTGATAGGGTCTTGGAGGGCATATTTAATTTTTTGGTTCACCATGGCGGTTGTCTTCCCACCACGACGATGAACCGCACCAGCCGTAAAACGCTTCTTAGAAGCGTGATAAGGCCTAAAAGGCGCGCGGCGCGCGTATGGGATGACAACCTTTTGCATGAATTTTAAGCATCAATATCCGCTTCCTCTTCTTCCTCATCTGCCCAAGAATACTGAATCGGCCCACCTCCTAACCCTCCAATTTCTTTTTGGTCGCGCATATCGGTCAAATTCTTGGCCGTGAAACAATATGCTGCAGACGGAGCGAGGCCAGACATACCGAGCTGGATCAGAAATTCTTTTTGCAATTCCTTTGCCATGTTGTAGGCGTCAACAAAGCCAGGGTAGACGGGTTGTGGTTTTTCTTCGCCTTCCTTGGGCTCCGGGAGAGGCTTTGAGGCTAAGAGAACCCACCGGGAGAGGCTGCCATGCGACAATCCCATCTTGCGCTCAAATGCACTGAAGAACGGAACAGATTGGGCCGAGGGAACTTTCTCTATCTTTTCAAAAATCTTCTTACCGGTTTCTGCATCAAACTTAGTCGTAACAGTTTTTACACGCTCATCAATGGGGGGTGCGCGAAAGAAATCGAGAAGCATCTCATTAATCTCCGGACGCCAATCAGACGGGCGGCCCGTGTACTTCATCGCATCTTCGCATGGCTTCCCGCCTTTGCAGCGCGCATGCCCATACTTACAACGGAATAATGGCACCTTCTTCTTTTTTAAACTCTTGTGTTGTCGGCCCATAGAAAGAAAAGAAACGTATTAAGCTTTGATAATTGTATACCGTTCTTCGGGATGCTCAAAAAGGTAGGTGGCTTCAAACAACTTTTTCTTGATCTTGTATGCATCAGTTTCATGTCCCTTCACCTCTACCCATTCAATTGAACCATCCAAATGAAGCAAGCAAAAATCCACAACATATTTACAGATCAAAATACCGTTTACTCTAAAAGGGATTGAAATCTGCCGCGTCCACGCACGGATCTCCTTTTGAGAAAGACGGCAATCGAGCCCGTATGCATACTCGGCTTCAGCCCTGGATTGGTAACGCACGCCCTTGTAAATCGTGCTCGTCGCATTGTGCTTACTCCCGGGATTCCCGGAGAAACCGCCAGACCCGCCTTTCCCGGTAAGAGATAAGATCCCGCCTTGGTAGCTCAACTTCCCCAATTCTTTTGGAGACAGAGAAACTATCCCACCCGGTTTAAAAATAGACATAAGGAGCTAGTAAATAACAAAGACACGAGCCGAAGCCCGCGTTTTCGTTACGATAATCCGCCTTCTTCTCAATTAAGAGCTGGTGCGATTAAGCTGCCAGAGACGAAACAAAGTTACAAAATGGTATCAGGCTTTATTAACGGCGTCCAACCTTTCTTGTCGTCCCAACGTAGCTCCGGATAAACCTTGCCATCTTCTCCCCGTCTCCCACGTTCAGGTGATGGAGGCACAAGCCTTCCACGAGGATAAAGAGCATGGTCACTGCAAAGCGCAATCACGTCCCCATTCGCTGCGCGCGTAAAAGACCACGTGGTTAAACGTCCACAACTGTTGCACGAGGTCATAAAAAAGAATGGGAACAAAATTTGTGGTATGATTATAACAGGGTTGCATAGAACCCTAAAATCTCCGTCTCAAACCACGCCAAGATAAAAAAGGTCCCCAATCTCCTCCTGGGATCTTTTTTATTTTTCCGGGGCTTAATGCTTGTTAGATTCGGCTCGGGGGTGTGGGACAAATTCCTCCCCCTACCCCCTCCTTTAAAAAAAGATGGGGTTTCGTTTAGACACTCTCTTATCCCTTCGAGGTGTACGAGAAAATCGTACACCTGGGCGAAAGCTGGCAAACACAGTCTCACGATCAAGTGAGCAGGAAGCAGTTGGGCCTCAGTATATAGTTCACTGTGTACCATATACCTACCTTCTTCCTGGCCGTGCCATTTAATCTTCTGCAATCCTAAACCATGCCCGTTGAGTTGGACGAGGGATGGGACACCTTTAACCCGTGATTATCTCCCTTCACGGTCAAGCAGGTGTAGCTCGATTCCTAGGGGGCTATGTGAGCCTCCCCATTTCTTTACAGAACGCAAAAACCCATCCGAAGATGGGTATCGCGAGAAAGGCTGTACGTTGTATGCAGCCAATTAAGGCTTGCAGAGAATGTAACAAAAATAAGCATAAATGTACAGAGCCTTTCTATGGGCTTGTCCCCATAATACACTTTTTTGACATTTGGCTCAAATATAATGTTTTTATTGAGCTTTTCCTTTATCCGGCCTGTTTTACCCACAAGTATGGGGATAACCTGGGCAGAAGATAGTTATACACCGACTCCCAAAACCGTATAACTATCTTAGTTGACACTCAAACGTTTGAGTGCTACATTCTTTTTAGTGATGGCGTGCCATTCACACCGCGCACGGTGGGATCAATCGGATACGTCTGATTCCCTCCCACCGTCGCTCTAACTCCTTTTATTGAGACGAGACCAATCTATGCAAAAATTTGCGGTTGTCTTCCTGGTCTTTAGTGTATTTTCCCTAGTGACTGGGATAATTCAAGGCTTCTTCAAAGCCTTCCTCGAAGATAGATGGAAGAAGAATAAAAAGAATGAAGAAGCGTTGGAGGTAGCTTTGGATAGAGCTAAGGGAATAATTCATACATTAGAAAGAAAAAACGATCTCCTCCAAGCAGAGATCAAAGAACTCCAAAGAAAAAGATAATTTACGTATGGAAATCCAATGGCCCGAGGGCAAAGTGATGATAAAGGAGCCCTGCCCAAAATGTAAGAAAGACCTCATCCAAAGCATGTACGATAAAGTTTGGAAGGTTTTGCGTAAAGAATGCGCATGCGGATTTAAATGGGTTGTCTCCCCGTGTCTTTATGAACGTGAAAACTAGTAAGAAGTTCTTAACGCAATACATAGGCTGCTGTGGATGGTTTGATACAGATGGATGGTTCAATATTCAAGATGAACTTACTCCATACACGCTTGCATCCGGCAAAGGAAACGGTCCTCTATTCACGTTAATGGGCATAAAAAAGGAATTTATCTTGATTAGTGCCGATCATCTCTGGATCCACATGTTTCCTAGGAAGTACGTTAAAGTCATTTCCCCCAAATTATGACCTATAAAACCCTCTCCGCTATTGAAAGAAATTTAAACGAACTTCAGATCCACACAAGCAACATGATATGCGCTGTATCACATGGAACCACCGCGGCGGAACCAACACCAATCCAAGATTTTATTTTAAACGATGCACGGATCCTGGTTAACTCCCTAAAAATTGCGCTGCAGAAAATCTCAGAATTAGAGTACCAGCTTCTATGCTCCCCCCAAAAATCTCGCGCGAAGAAGCCGTAAGGATCCTCGAGGCGCAACAAAACAAACCACACGCAGTCGTCACGGCTTGCTACAAAGGCGATTGGTACGACCTACGTGGAATGACCGAGCAGCAACGCCAAATCTTCCTTATAGAGATGCTGGCCGACAAACCACGAATTATTAACGCAACTTTCTAACCTCCCCTATGGCCCGCGAACTCAAAGATATCCTTGCTTCTATCAAAGAAGCAAAACGCAAACGTCTATTCATCAAGAAGTCTTTAAAGGCCGAGCTAGAGCAGTCCAAGGCATACCAAGAGACCGTAGAGCAGATCCAGAAGCTAAAGGCCAAGAAAGCCCAAATCGAGGCAGCCGTGAGGCAATCCATGGAGGAGGACATTGTAAAATCAGAACAGCTTTCCGTTTTCATCAAAAACGAGTCGGAGCTTTTGAGCGATACGGCTATGAGTAAATATTTAAAGGGCGAGAACATCGAGGTGAAGGACGATAACGATGTGAAGTACGAACCAAGGTTTACCGTGCGTTTTAAGAAGCGTTGATATGGTCGAGCTTTCAAAGTGTTGTAGAGCCTCTTTTGATGTAGTCGGTGGAGTCGAGGGTACGAACTACTATCAATGCGGAGTCTGTAAGTTACCGTGCGATATTTCTTCCGCTTATGAAGAAGAAGTACGTTTAGGAGATCAATTCAAAATAGGGGATTGGGTATTTCGTGTTACTGGAAAGGAAAACCTGGGCACCCCAAACGAATATCTCTTGGCGCATAAGGTCGAAAACCAAAATACGTTGCTCAAACTCCCAAAATCCATGTACAGAACTCTAAATTGGATAAAGCCACCGGTAAAATTCACCGAGGCTCAAGTAGATGCGATCAAACATTTTTGGGCAGAAGAGTGCGACAGCTCAAATACCTTATTCAAATGGCTAGACGACCACTTAGAAAAATAACAGACATCGCGCACCTTGAAGCTATGAAAGCAAGCAAATGTTTCCCGGAGATCCGGACGCTGGCTGAGAAACAAGAAATAAAGGCCCGGCGCATGGACCGAGTACAGAAACGGAGGGAGGTCCGTCGTGGCGGGTGGAAAGAGAAAACGTTTCGCAAGCAGCAAGGGATCTGCGTGTATTGTGATAGGAAACACAAGCTCGAGTATTGGACTGTTGACCACATCATCCCCCTCTCGCTTGGCGGAACAAATGAACCGGAAAATCTTATTGGCGCATGCATGGAATGCAACTACAGAAAAGCGGATCGGTTCTATACAGGTCAAAAGCTGTTATAAAAAGGTCATTATTAAGACTTTAAACATCTATGCTTTTCTACAAAATATTTATATCCGGTTTATCAGGTCTTCTTTTTGGCCTGCTTATCCATTCTTTGCGTGATGCAATAATTTATGTGGCCGCGATTATTCTTTACACGATCGCAATTGCAATCCGGATAGATAAATAATATGCAACAAGACAAACCGAATATTTTCCCGGCTACCTGCACCGTCCATTGGGCTTCTGGACCAGTAAATACCTGTGAAAAACATGCGCTCGCGCTAATCGGCTTAGGAAAGATGCTTGGAAGCCACATCGTAGCAACCGTGCTTAAAAGTCCCGCCGAATGCTCAAATTGCAAAGCGGAAGCCTCCTTATATGATTCCCCATAAAAAAACAATACAAGAAGAGTTAAACAAAATCCTTGAAAAAACTCGTTTGTTGATACCACCCAAATGGATCGTTTATTGGGAAAAGAACCCCGCGACAGAAAACATAAATTTTGTACTTGCTAATCCAATTACTCAGGAGGTGGTAGAGGTCTCATTAAGTTCTGAAGAGATTCTGGAAACGCGAGAAATGAAGATTGAGCAAAAGATTGTGAAAAAATTAAAAGAACGACTAGCGGCACCGCGTATTGAATCAATAAATCCTTGAAAATATGTTAATACTTAAAACATTCTTCCCTATCATTAGAAATCACTGGGTTGGTGCAATAGCTCAGTTTGTCGCTGAACTCATTCTTAGTGAGAGCGATTGGGAAATAAATGATACCAACAGTGTTTGTGTCTGCACGATTGAAAATAAAAATTATAAAATTAAATTTTGGATTGCAAACAGAATGTATGCTTTCTTTTCTGAAGGAGAAGTTTTTGATAAAAGAACCGGGAAAAAAATCTCATGGAAAGATCAGCTTCCTCGCAGACAAACCGCTTGGAAAATTCTTAATTTTTTAGTTGAGTTTGGCGTAATTGAAAAGACTGGAACCGGAAGTGACAAGGAAAAAATTAAAAAATTCTTGTCTAAACAATGTGCCCTTCCAACTAGAAAGGATGAAGGTATGAAGAAATATGTGTATGAAGGGGAAATTATCCCTTTTGGATATGGCTTTTGTTACATGGAATACGACAGACTAGCGCGAGTCTTCTATCCATTCCCTATAAACTGGATCATTCGTTATGCCCGTGTTTTGTGGTGGAAGATACGAAGTCCAGAGACGAAATGGTTTGAATGGGAATTTATAGAGTACGTGGGATTTTTTACTGGGGGTGTTGGGGGAGGTAGACAAACAAGTATGACAAAAACCCATATCGCTACCGCTATCTGTGGTGCTTGCAACCAAAAAATAACAAGTCTCCATGGTGGCCATTTCGTGAGCTGTGAGTGTCGTGAATCCTTCCTAGATCAAGAGCGATGGGATGGCCGCTACGTCAGATGTGGAGGAGAGGCAAAGTTTATTGAACAGGTTTGCCCAGAGAATTGTAAGGTTCACGGTAAAAAGGAAGATTCATCTAAATAGGGGTATGAAGTTATCTTTGTGTTGTCGAGCAGAAGTTTACTTTGATAGCGGGTATCAGTGCGGTGCTTGCAAGAGATGTCAGAGGATTTGTTGCACGGTGGAGGAGGAGCCACAAGGAGGGGAGTCACCGCTTACTTCATGGATGAGGAAACAGTATTTACCAACCCCTAATTCACACGAGACTTGAGAGTATGGCCATCCTAAATTATTCGACCATCGTTGAGGTAGAGAAATCTATCTCGGAAATCCAGAAATGTCTCCGTGAGCATGGCGCAAACGCCGTCCTAACCGAATACGACGATCAGGGGTATGTTACGGCTCTTTCCTTCAAGATCACGCTTGAAGGCAACCCTTTAGGCTTCCGGCTTCCAACCGATTGGCGTCCTGTCCTTGAGATTATGAAGCAGCAGAAAAAGGCTCTCATAGAACGTGGGAAGGATGAAGACAAACTTAAAGCGATCCAGGTCAAAAATCAGGAGCAGGCCATGAAAGTAGCTTGGCGAATCACAAAAGACTGGGTTGAGGCACAAATGGCGATTGTTGAGACGAAGATGGTGACACTCTCTCAGGTTTTCTTCCCTTACGCTGTTACGAAAAACGGGGATACGGTTTACGAGCATGTCACCAAAAATCCTAATTTACTTTTGGGGGATGGGAAATAGATATGCTCAAACAAACAACCGAGATAGCTATCGGTTTTATGGCATTATTTATAGGTGGCATTTTACTAAGGCTTATCATAGATAATCCGTGGGAACGTATGGTAGCCATGATGGCTGTAATCCTATTAGTAATAGGAACGATACAGGTTTTTGCTAACTTTTTTCTTTATGATCCTAAAGAAAATCTTTCTAAATAGTGAACTATGCAATACTCCGAATTCAACGAAGAAGATCCCCGGATTGATATGGGATGCGACAATCCAGTTATCCTGGATAAAATGTTCGGTCCCACCGTGTTCCAAAGTCTTCGCGTCACTGCATCTCTAGAAGATGGAGGGTGGGTTATCGAAAGGGGTATAGCTAGCGGAAGTTGGACTTGCTGGTGCGTTATTCCAGCCCAAACGGAAGTTGATGAGCATATTTCTGAACTCTTAGATAAAAAATCGTGATATGACCCAAGACGAATGGAGCGAGGTCGTTAAAGCAGCCTTTCCCAAAGGGGAGCGTCTGATCTTCAAACCACGACCATTTATCATCACCCATGAGATGTACTTGAGAGGCAAAAAAGCAGGATGGATCACAGAGAACGACCATCTCGATTGGGATAAAATGCCGGACTCGCCATTTAAACCACTAAAAGAATTACTATGAACTCCATATCAATTAAAGGCTTAAATAAAGCCGCTGTCCTCGCAGCTCTTTACAATCACGCAAAACCACTGGGAATGGGATTTTTACATTTCACGCCTGAACCAATGACGTTAGAAGAAGCGGGTCAACTGCTAAAAAAAGGAATGAGATTCGATTATCTCAAAGGTCGAGTGATGAAAATTGATTTGGACAAAGATGAGATGCGTACGGATTTCTACGATAGAGATAATGGAAATGGTCAAGCTATTTTCGCTCTAAAGGAGGCTGGATTAGTTAATTAATATGCCCACCACCCAAGAAAACTGGGAAAAAAGCCTTGGCGAAGTTTTTCTAGAAGAACAAAAGGTTTTCCGACCAAGAGAGAGCATCGCGAACGCTGAGCCAATCAAAGTCTTTGTTCGTGAACTTCTTATAAGGGCGAAAGAAAGAGGCATCCAGCAAGGCAAGCGGGAGGCGTGGGCAGAGATAAAAGCTATTTGGGACGGGAATATTCCTCAGGCTTTCAAAGGTGATAAAAAGGTGGAACGAGCCTACCTATGCGGAGCATTGCTGTACCACACGGAAATAATAGACAAACTCGCTCAGCTCTCTAATCCATCTAAGGAATAACTATGGACCTTATAACAATCATTCGACCGATAAAACAATACAGCATTATCGAGGGGGTAGAAACTTTTGAGGTCGATTCTCTTGCGGACGTTTCGGATGGCTACCACAACATCGTAGAGCTGTACGACCATAGGACCGCACTTTTTATCGCTTTGTGCAAAGCAGAGAAGCTCCTACAAGATCAGGGTTGGAAACATTTATTCAACGATAGTATTTGGCGCTCCAAGACCCACGGCGACGGCAACCCAGCATACGAAGGCTGGTTCATCATGGGTATCGGCAAAGAGAAGGGTAAACAAATTACCTACCATCTCCCTCTCTCACGCTGGGAAGAAACAGATTTCGCGGAGACCTTAGACCGCGCCCCAGAGTGGGACAAGCACACGTCTAAGGACGTTTTAGAACGATTAAAGAGCCTTTGATATGCAATACCGACAATACGACCCAAACAAAGACACGCTCAAGGTAGGTGTGCCGATACGGTTGGCTGGGAGGGAGGGGGTGGTAACAGCGCTTCAACCAGATGCACGTTATGAAGCCTTGAATTTTAAATGGTCTGATGACGAGACTCCTGACTCAATACAGCCGAAAAAATTCCCCCTCCTAGAAATCGGAGAAGAGCCTTTGACGATTTCAAAGAGATTGAAGGATTCTCTTTTGAGAGAAAGTGAACAAGCGTTTAAAAAAGGAGCGAACGGTTATCTGGTTACGCAAGAATGGCTCGACTCCTTAGAAGTGGTGGATTGATATGCATAAAATCAACGAAAAAATCCTCGCCTGGTTAGATCCAGCGACAATCGAGCCCGAAGCGCTGCAGCAGCTCCATAACATCGCGGAGATGCCTTTTATCTGCAGCCATGTTGCTGTCATGCCGGACTGCCACCTTGGCAAAGGAGCGACCGTGGGAAGCGTTATAGCGACCGACAAGGCCATAATCCCCGCCGCGGTGGGTGTAGACATAGGTTGTGGCATGATCGCCGTTAAAACCAAGTTTTTCGCTAAAGACCTACCAGCGAATCTTGAACGTCTCCGCCAATCCATCGAACGCCGGATCCCGCTTGGTCCGGGAATCGGAAACAAAAACATCACAGACTCGGCCGCGGATCGTATCAAGGGCTTGGAATGGTCGGCTAAAAAGAACTATTCAGAGGTTGATAAACATTGGCATAACGCTTTGGGTACACTCGGCGGCGGAAACCATTTTATCGAGATCTCTTTGGATGAAAACGAGCAAGTATGGGCGGTCCTACATTCCGGATCCCGTGGCGTAGGAAACAAGATCGCCCTGCGCCATATCAAGGTAGCTCAGGATCTTTGTGAACAAATGTTCGTCGCCCTCAAGGACAAAGATCTAGCGTACCTCCCCGGAGAAACTCCCGCCTTTAACGAATACATCAAGGACCTTCATTGGGCGCAAAACTTCGCTCTCGCGAACCGCGAAGAGATGATGGATCGCGTGATGACAGACCTATCCTATGCCTTCTTTAACGAAAACGGACACCAAAAAGAGATCGAACTCGAAAGAATCAACTGCCATCATAATTTTACCCAGCAAGAACATCACCGTGGAAAGAATGTTTGGATCACTCGAAAAGGAGCTATCCAAATGCGTTGGGGTCAGCTCGGAGTTATCCCCGGCTCAATGGGAACACGAAGCTATATCGTCAGTGGAAAACAGAACGATCTTGCTTTCCATTCTGCGCCGCATGGTGCCGGTCGTCTTTTCAGCCGTAATGAAGCACGAAAAAGGTTTACGATGGTGGATTTCGAGCTACAGATGGAAGGGGTCGAATGCCGTCATACGCCGGAGCTCATAGATGAACTCCCCGGCGCGTACAAGGACATTGACCAAGTGATGGAAAACAGTAAGGAGTTGGTGGAAGTGGTGCACGTACTCAAGCAAATTCTATCGGTGAAGGGGAATTAACCCGGATTGACACTCAAACGTTTGAATGCTATATTTAGCCTATGAAAAAAGAATTAACCGCCCGTGAAATGGGGCTCATGTCTTGGAAAAAACGACAGGCGGGTAGTGAATGGCAAGAAAACCTCTCTAACGCCGGAAAAAAGGGTGGAGGGACGAACGCTAAACGTGGTAGCGAGTATTTTCGAAATCTTGCACGCTTGAGCGCGGAAGCGCGTAAATTACGTAAAGAACAAGGCGAAAAACTCCCCTCTTGACACTCAAACGTTTGAGTGCTAAATTACAAACATAAATCATTTAATACTCATCTATGCCTGAGTATGAACCAACCCCGAGAGACAAGATCTCATCGCTCCCCTTAAGCCCAAAGCAAATCCACTTCGTGTCCTCCCGCATCCATTGGGGAACACATCTCCCAAACGATGTGATAGATGGTCTGCAGGCTTTGAAAAAAGGCCAGGTGGATCCACCCAAACGCAAAGAGCTTTCAATGCTCTTCGATGCGCTCATAAGTCTGGAGCGGGACGAGGAAAAAGAGCCCGTAAAAAAACTTCAAACAGTGCGCGAGATTGTCCACGAGATGTGTGGGTGGGAATAGTCCTTTATTTAACTTTTAACATTATCTATGGAATTGAACGGTAACTTACCCTCGGTAGCAAAAACAAACGACCTGGAAGCATTTTACGCGGCCATGGAAACCCTTGAGAGACACAAGGGTCCCATGCTCCGGATCTCCCAAATCAACCTAGCCGGCAAGAAAGGTAATTGGTACGAAAACGCTTATATTGAATCGACCAAAAGCTACGAAGATAAACTTTTTCAAGACTATACCGACGGTACGTTCTCCTTCTCCCCAATCCTCACAGCGTTTTTTTGCCAATGGAAATTTGAGAAGGAAGCGAGAGAGACGTTCAAGACAACCGAGTTTCTTAAAACGGTCGACAATCCCCTAGAGCTCTACAAACTCACATACCGTTCCGGAAGTAACCCTTCTAAAGAAGAGCTTGTGCATTCATACGCTGATTATAAAGAATTCCAAAACAAACATGCCCCTCTGGATGAACTCACTGGCAAACGTAAATCTCCATACGACTTCTACGTTTCAATCTACGGCTACCACCACGAAAGCAAAAAGATAATCAAGATGGAATTAAAAGGCTCCTCGCGTGCTGCTTGGTTTGAATTCCAGCCACACTTGAGCGGAAATGAAAACCTGCGCGTCATGTCACAGGCGAAAATCCGTGTAGGATATGACACGGGAAAGATGGAAACCGGAGAAGATTTCTACTATGCCACCTTCAAATACGAAGACAAGAATACGGATGAAACGATGCTTAATATAATGAAGGCGACAAATGACCTTTTGGACTTCCTGAACTTCAAGCAAAAGAAGGGCAAACCACCAACAGAAATCGTGGCAAGTTTGGATGATGATAGTGAAGTCTCCGGGTTACAAGCGCCTGCGCAAGAGATCCATGCTGCCCCCGCACAAACACAGGACATGAAATCTGATATCCACGAAACAACTGCCAGGAAAGTATACGAACAAGACCAGATCGATCTAAGCGACATTCCTTTTTAAAGAGGTATGTCGAAACGTCTCCCCGACGAACACGAGCGGCGCATCTACTTCTTCACATGCGGAAAATGTGAGAAGCGCCGCTCACAAACTTTCAAAAAGAAGGTTCAGAAGCTATCCGTGGCATACAAAAAACTTAGGAATACGATGATTCAAACGGTAAGGAAGAATTCGTATGAAGCCAAAGCATAAAGTTTTCGTCAGCATCCCGGAAAATATCTATCGGCAACCGTTCTACTTCTCGTTTGGCCACAAGTGGGAAGACGAAACCGTCCAAACCTTTCTTAAAAACACTTTAGGCTTGACAGAGCAACAGATAAAATGGAACTGGCCCGGAAAAGGGGTGGGCGCGCGCTGGACGCACAGTGACGATAAAAGCATCTCCATGATCTGGATTTCTCCTGGATGTCAGTCCCTCCTTACTGCCATCCCCCATGAAGCCATTCACCTAGCGATGGATGTGCTGACAAGACGGGGAGTACCGATCTCTGAGGAGAACAGCGAAGCCCTAACCTACCTTGTCGAGTACTACATCAATGAAATGTTCTACCTCGCAGGATTTGGTGAG
>ERZ869921.157-NODE-157-length-42429-cov-15.421461_pt1 | contig 42429 bp, 69 predicted proteins | sample MGYA00579310_ERZ869921 | MGnify/ENA primary metagenome ERZ869921 (study PRJEB32216, sample SAMN09231816) | wastewater metagenome | place: USA: Maryland | collected 2016-06-21 | study: EMG produced TPA metagenomics assembly of the PRJNA472060 data set (Reclaimed... | reverse complement strand
GTTTTCCGTTAGCCGGTTCACATTCCCTCCACCTTCTCGCGCAGCGCTTCCCACGTGATCGTGTTCCAACCTTCGACGCTTAGCTCTGCAGCGAACGCGACCATCGCCTTCCACTCGTCCGACTGCGCCAGCTCAGCCAGCGCGTCGACGCGGCCTAGTTTGTAGGCGCCTTCAAGCTCTTGCCTGCGCTCCTCGTTGTCTATGAAGCGCACAGGCTGAGCCGCATCGGACATCGCTTCTTTGGTTGCCATGATTGCCTTACCAATGCGCACCTGCTCTTCGAGCCAGACGCGAGCGTCCTCTTCCTCTGGGCACATGCCAAACACACGGTCTAGTGCGCTCGTCTCCACAGGCACCGGCCTGCTGACGCTAGTTGGCTTGGGACTGTCGCGCCAGTCACCCACGCTGGGCGCTCCTCTCCAGCTGCCGCAGCCACTCGCCGACTCGGCACAGCCTCGCGGCCCAGGCGGTGTCGGGACCGCATTCGGTCGCCTCGGTGGACAGCCTGTCAACGGCCGTGATGGCGTCCGCCACGACCTCCGCCGTCACCTCTGGCCCGAGCAAGTCGTCGAAGCAGCCGGCCTCGAACCCCTTGGCTAGCTCATTCAGTGCGAACTCAGCGCCGCGATCGAAGTCGCTCTTGTTCGGAACTTCGTACGCCTTCTCCCGTATCCGCTCCGCTATGCGTTCGGCTCTACTCACTGCTCGCCTGCCGGATTGGACTGCGCTGCCCTGTGCGCAATGGCTTCGCGCAGTACTCTCTTCGAGAGACGGCTGCGCCGACTCCTCTAGCTCCGTGAGGGCACGAGCTATGGACCCGCAGTAGCGGGCCTGGGACTTTAGGGCTCCCAGCAAGTCACCGGCCAGGGTGCCCGTGGTGCGGTTGCTCAGCGCCTTGCCGTCCATCGCAGAGCCCTCTGCGCTAACGTCTGCCAGCAGGCGCGACAACATGCGCTGCATGCCGCGCTGGTGCTTCAGTTCATTGCCCAGCTCATTGATGATGTCTTCGCGTTTCATGCTAATGGCTCCTTGGTAGCAACCCATCCTAGCCAGCCGCGCTTGACTGTCAACTGGGTGCCGGCACTATTCGTCTTCGCCTAAAGGCTCAGACTGCGAGGTCGTTTGAAAAATAATCACTCAGCCCCTAGACAGCAGCCGTTGCCTGGCTATCATGCAGCCCAAGGAGACCACCACTCATGACAGACAGCAAACGCACCCTGGCCACCAAGCTCGCCGAAGTAGCAGCCGAAGTAGCCCACGTCGGCAAAGACGGCGAGAACGCCCACTTCAAGTACCGCTTTACCTCAGCAGGCGCCGTGCTGGCCAAAGTAAACCCTGCTCTGTCGAGCAGGGGCGTAGCCACCACCAGCCGTGTCGAGGTCGAGAGCCGCATTGGGCAGCTAGTGACCGTGCGCGTCATCACGACGTTTACAGACGGCGACACGGGCGAACAGCTGGTTAGCGAAGCGCTGGGTAGCGGCACCGACAGTGGCGACAAGGCCGTCATGAAGGCACAGACAGCCGCCCAAAAGTACCTGCTCAAGCTGGCCTTCAACATCGACTTTGGCGACGACCCCGAGGCAGACGCAAAGACCGACAAGGCCGCAGTGGCCCCCAGCAAGCCCGTAGCGCGTCCCGGAGCAGCCCCCGCTGCGCCGCCCAGGCAGCAACAGGTCAGCGGCACAGCAGCCAGCTACACCTTCAAGTTTGGCAACAACAAGAACAAGCCTATTGGCGAGCTGGATGACGCCGCCATCGACTGGTACCTGGTCAAGTCAGAGGCCGAGCTAAACGACCCCGAAAAGGCCAAGTTCCACGCGTACACCCGCAAGGCCATCGACGCATGCCGTGCTGTACTGCAAGAGCGCCACGACGCCCGCATGGCAGCTGGCGCTGACTTGCCGGACAACGGAGCAGGCGGCCTCTTTGGCGACGACGAGATGCCGGTATGAGCAGCGACGATGGCATCTTCATGGTCAACGGCAGGCAGGTGTTCGTCGACCGCAACGCGCTGTGCAGTGTTTGCGGCCGCAGTCCGATTGCCTATGTGTGCTTTGCCAACGACAGGCTACTGGCCTACCAATGCTCTGGCTGTGCCTCCGTCCGCGACATGCACGAGCTAATGGCCCGCCGTGGCCGCGTGCTCATGCTGGAGCCAGGCGACGCCCTCTTGCCCGACCACGAACAACCCAGCGGGCTTGTGCCCATGCCCTGCGGCGTGCCCGCCAACGACAACGGAGAAGCCCATGACTGACCGCTGGAATCGCGACAACTACGGTGAGCCCGTCGCCCTGTGCCACAGCAAAGAGGAGCGAGCCCGCTGGCTAGCCCTACGCGCCAACGGCTGGGGCGCTAGCGACGCCGGCAAACTATGCGGCCTGGTGCCGTACGTGTCGGACCACGCTGCTCAGCGCAGCAAGACTATCCTGGCCAAAGCGTTCCCGGACGCTGCCGCCAAGGACAAGGAGTCACCGGCCATGTGGGTCGGCAACATGCTGGAAGACAAGCTGATAGACCGCTGGCACGAGCGCACCAAGCATTACGCCCGCGTCGACGACTGGTCGCAAATGCTGGCGCTGCCCGAGCTGCCCTGGTTGTACGTGACGCCCGACTATGGCGGCTACGTGGCCGGTAGCAACTCGCGCTACCCCATCGAGGCCAAAGTAGTAGACCCCGAGGTACACAAGAAATACTGGAAGCCCGACAACACCCCGCCCAAGCACGTCATAGCCCAGGCCGTGCTGCAGGGCTGGATGGTGCGGGCGCCAGCCGTCACGGTGGTGCAGTGGCACTGGGGCGCCTGGCCCAAGGACTACACCGTCGAGGTAAAGCCTGCCACGGTGAGCTGGCTGCTGACGCGCATGGAGGCAGCCTGGCACGAGGTGCTGGACCTGCGGCGCCAAGCCTCTGACGTGCTCAACGACGCAGCAGCGGCCGGCCTAGGGGCCGGGACAGTCATAGGTACGTATGAGGCCGTGCTAGAGGCGGCAGAGGAGTTCCTGTGACACGATGCACAGAATGCGGAGACCGCAGCGGAGGCATGACGAAATGTGGCCCATGCAGCGCTGCGCTGTTCATTGTCAACGACGACTGCGGATGCGCCAACCATTACTGTAAGGTTCACGCTCCGCAGGAAATGGGCAGGCACATTCGTGGGCTTACCAGACTTAGTTCGCCAACGGAGGCTTACAATCGCGGTGGCGACGACATGCGTTACGCATTCCAGCAAGCGTGGGACGAGGCAAAGGCCGAGGTGGCATACGGTGACAGCAATGATGCGGCAGACGCCCTGCGCGTGTTCATGAGAAAGACATGGATGAAGCTATGAGGCACGAATGCAAACGATGCGGCACGACATATGGCGTCCTGTGTCCCGAACCGCCGCCGCTATTCACCTTCGGGCACTGCGGACACAGCGGGCCATCGGTCGGCGGCGCATGCGAGGAATGCGTGAAGGTGCTTTGTTTTTATGGGAGGAAGTGGCCTGTGGAATACACATTCAACGAAGCGTTCAAACTGATGAAGCAAGGGGTCCCCATGACCCATGACGGGCTGCCAGGACCACAACGGCGGGCGGGCTTGGTGTGCATCGGACTAAGCTTTGACGTGCCAGGAGGCGGTCACGCGCTGCCGCTCAATGCGGGCGACGTTGAGGCGCTCTGGCGCCGTCGCGTCGAGCCCGAACGGTTCGACTGGAGAGAGGCGCGCAAGCGAATGTCTGCCGGCAAGACGGTGAGGCGTGCCGGCTACATGGGAGAAAAGATGGACTACCAGTGCCGGTTTGTTGACGGCGCGTACACCAATAGCGCCAACGACCCATACGAGTTCAGCAATGACGACTTCGACGGGGAATGGTGCGAGCAAACATGACCAGCACAGCACACTGGTTTGAGCAGCACTACCAACGACCAGGCGAAAGCCTCACCGAAGCCTACAAGCGCTTCGCACACGCAGCCGGCATTAGCCGCAGCAGCGCCTACTACGTCGCTCGTGGCTACCGCGTGGGCGAGCTGGTGCGCACCAAGGCCCTGCGCTACGGCAAGCGCCTGGGCCTGCAGGCGCATTGGTTTGATGATGCGCCGGAGTACGGGCAATGACCAGCTACCACACACCCATCCACCCAAAGTCAGACATGCACGACGTGGTTCGCGAGTTTTCGTTTGTCTACAACGAAGTGCACAACTTGCTGCACCGCGTGCACTACATGGAGCAGCGCTCCAACAGCCTAAATATCGACGAGCTAGAGCAACGCATTGTGCTGCTCAGTGACGAGGTAAGCTTGCTGGCCGCGTCCGTCGACAAACTACTGCGAGCGCGCCTGTGACCCGCGAAGGCTGGTGGGTGTTCATTGGCGTAGCCCTGGTGCTAGCCACCACGTGCGGTCGCTGCGTAGCAGGCGCGCAGCGGCAGCCTGACGACGACGTGTTGCAGCTATCGCGCATGGTCATCAGCGAAGCTGGCTACCACCCCGGCCGCGAGACGTTCGCCATATTGCACGTGCTTGAGTGGCGACGTACTCACCTGCCGGCGTTTGCTGGCTGGGATATTGTTCGCATGGGCCGCGCATACTGCAGCGGCTTTGGTGGTCGGCGTCACACGGAGAACAGACATGTCAGAACGGCCATTGCGTTACCAAGGGAGCGTATTCCACGAGCCATCCAAGAAGCTGTGTCGCTTTTTCTTAGAGGCCAAGCTCCTGCATCCCCTTGCCCGGGCGCGGTGCATTGGCGCGACCGACACGTGCCCGCTAGTTGGGAACCCCTACGTATCCGTTGCTCAGTGCCGACTCAAAACGTCTACTTTGGAGGAGAGCCGTGAGTAACGAACCGCCCAAGCAAGCCGACGACGCGCCCGTGCAGCGTCCGCTCAACCGCCGCGAGCGCAAGGTGATGGAGCTACGCAAGCGCAAGTACAATCAAGTCATGAGCAACGCCCTGGCCAAGCACGGCAGCCGCACGCTGCTAACCGCCAAGCCTGCCGAGGTGGTGGCCTTCGCGCACGAGGCCGCGCTGTACGAGGCTAGGCTAGTGGTCAAGCGCAAGCGTGCGCTGCAGCAGGCCAAGAGGCGCAGCCGATGAGCTTCGCGCTGGCGGTCGAAGGCATGATGCGGGCCAAGGCTCGCATCGAACAAGAATGGTTCTTTGGCGTCATGCGCCGGCACAGCCTTAGCTTTGTGCGCGACGATGGGCGCCTGAGCATCGGCCATGCGCCAGGCGACGTGCGTTTCTTTCTGTTGGACGGCGAGCCCATCAGCAAGCTGACCATCGAAACGCGCACGCCATCGCTCGACAGCAACGAGCTGCGATGGTCAGAGCCTGACTACACCATCACGTACGTGGGCACGGAGTCGATGCCATGAGCGATTGGGCCTTCTTTGCGTACATGAGCATAGCCTGCTTTGCTACGTGCGCAGTGACCGGCTCCCTGGCTTGGCTACTGGCGCTCGTGCACGTGGCTTCGCGGGGTGAGCCGCCAACCACTCCTTCTGAGCCGCCTGAGCCTCTTTGAGGCGCGCGGCGTACTGGGGCATAGCGCTCTCGCGATAGCGCTTGGGCAGCGCTAGGTACGTCTCTGGCGCCGTCTGAGCCCACGTCAGGCCACACAAGGCGTCGCACTCATCCTCCGACGTCAGGATGCTGTCCACGCCATACAGCTGCACAGCCATGGCCCTGGACTCGGCCTTGGTGTCGCCTCGGCAGCCTGATGGCAACACGGCCGACTGCCAGACGGCCGGGTAGACCTTGAGGATGCGGCTAGAGGGCACGCCTATGGTCAGCAGGGCTTCGAGCCAGCGTCCCAGCTGGTGACGTAGCCCGCCGCGTCCCTTGCCGCCCCAGGGGCGCTCTAGGCACCATACCGTGTTTTCCAGGTTGAGCTTCCAGCCGTCCGCGCTCAAGAACTTCACGCGGCTGTCCTTGTCGGACACGTGGAAGCTCTGCGTTATCCAGCCAGGTCCACTCACGGCCACGCCGCTATTGGCGGCCGAGTCAATGAACGTAAACCAGCAGGCATGCGGCACGTCGTTGTGAGGTAGGCGCAGGCGCTTGGGGATGCGGCGACGGTCGGCGCGGTTCACGACAGCAACCAACACAGCAGCAGCGTGGCACTGACAGCCATCGACTCGCCTGGGGCAGCCTGCGGGGCAGGGCGGCGCCAGTGGCAGTAGTAGCCGAGCCGTTCCACCCGTGAACCGTCCTTGCGTCTAACGAAGCCCATGCGCTGTGTTCCTTGCTTGCCATTTGTTTTGCGGGGTCATACCCCAAGCCGTCACGCAGTGGCGGCGTATGTTGTCGGCGCGCTCGCCGTCTACGGTGCGTAGCACCCTATACGCCCAGCACAGCGACTGCCAGCGGGCTGCGTTGGCGTGCCTCGCTCGCTCTCTGGCGGCACGGTAGCCGCGCACGGGCGGCGTGGGCTCGGGTGTGTACTGCGTCAGGTTGTTTGCGACTACAGCTGCCCACTCTACGCGCTGCGTTTCCATCCTTCGGCCTCCCTGATGCGGTCAATGATTGCTGATGCCTCTTTGGTGCTAACGTTCGCGTCGTAGCCACGCTGCGTCAGTATGCGTGCCTGCTTGTAACTGCACAGGCCTTTGCGCTTGCGGTCGAGCACGGCATCGATGGCCTTGGACGCGGAGCGTATGCCCACGTCAGCTTCGCCCAGCTTGATGCCGGCTTGCTCTAGAAAGGCACGTTGCTTCGCGCTAGCAGGCGGCTCGGCATGGCCACGGCCTGCCGTGACGCCTAGGCCCGCGAACGGGTTCACCTCTTCGGTGTGGTACTGGCTGTCAGCCCAGAGGCGTGCGCGCTCCTTGGCTGCGAGCTTGGCTGCCTTGGCGGCGTCCGCCTTGGCCTTGCGCTCGGCTACCTTGGCCGTGGCCTGCGCGATGTCTTCGGCGACACTGCCCATACCTGTCAGCTCGGCGTACACGTCCGGGGGTAGCGTCGCTCCACCCAATACGTCAGCAGGACAGACGAGACGATGGCGCCCAGAGTTACCGTGAAAGTCCAAAACAAGGCAATCAACCTTTCCGGGCGATAGGCGCAGCCCGCGCCCGACCTGTTGAACGTACACGTTACGAGCCTTGGTAGGACGGCAGCAAGCAATAGCGCCTGTGCTGGGCGCATCAAAGCCCTCGGTCAGTACCATACAGTTTACGAGGTATTGCACCTCGCCCGCTTGGTAGGCCGCCAGGGCTGCTTTGCGCTGCTCGGGCGGGGTGTTGCCCACTATCACTTCGATACGGGCCTGCGTGTAACCTGACAGCACGGAGGCCATACCGTGGCACGCGTCAACGCCCGGCATGAACACCAGCGTCTGCCTGTCCTTGGTGAGGTCGGCCAGGGGCTTGGCCATTTGGTGGAGCACGGCATCGACATTGATGGCTTGCTGTAGGTCGGCCTCGGATAGGTCCCCGGCATGGCTGCGCACTTGGCTCACGTCGAGCGCCGAGCAGTGCACCCTGTGTTGTGTGAGCGGTACCAGCCAGCCGTCTGCGATGGCTTCGGCGATGTCGTACTGATAGGCCACGGACTGATAGACGGCGCCTAGGCCTAGCTTGTCGGAGCGGTCAGGCGTAGCCGTGACGCCTAGCAGCTTGGCGCCTGCGAAATGGTCGGCAATGGTGCGGTAGCTCTTAGCCAAGCTGCGGTGCGCTTCGTCGATGACGATGGTGGCGAAGGCATCCCTCGCGAAGCCGCCTAGACGCCTGCCGCGTAGCGTTTGCATGGTGGCTACCACTACTTGCTGCGGGGCTAGGTGCGAGCTACGGGCGTCCGCCATTTCGACGCCTACCGTCAAGCCTGTTTGGGCCTCGATGCGCGCAGCGGCTTGATTAATTAGCTCTTCGCGGTGGGCGATGACGAGTGAGCGGCCGTGCGGCGCACGGCGGCGCAGCAGCTCCGCGAACATCGTAGTCTTGCCCAAGCCGGTCGCAGCGACTAGCAGCGTGGCCCGGTGGCCCTCGGCCCATTCGGCCAGTACCGCGTCGATAGCCTGATCCTGATAGTGGCGTAGCTCGATGCTCATGGCTGTTTGCCTGGAAGCGGCGGGGCAGGCTTGCCCGGTTCAGGCACTAGCAACTCAAGGCCCTTCTCTTCGAGCATCCACTTGATTTCCTGCAGCGACTTGCGGCCCAGTCCGTCAATGGTGAGCAAGCGACCTGCCGAGCATCGCCTTAGCTGCCCCCATGTGCGGATGCCTTGGGCGTACAGTCGATAGAACGTGCGGTGACTCCAATCGGACGCAACTAGCTCGGCTTGGTCTAGGACGTTCACGGATGTTGACGGGTATTCCCCGCACAGCGGGCACGGCGTTTTCATCCGGGCACCCTGTGAGCCCGTGCGGGCAGCAAGTCGGCCAGCTGTTGAGCAGCATCCGCCCAGCGTGCGGCACGCTCAGCGTGCCCCAGGCGCTCGGCAATGCGTAGGCGGCGGCGTGCTTCGATGCAGGCTGCGAATAGCAGCTCGGCGGTTTCGGGGGTCATGGCTGCACCTCGCAATGCAGCTCAAAGGGCTCGGTCCAGCTAATCTCGTCGTCTAGCTTGGTTAGTAGCGCTGTGTGGCAGTCGTCACACGTGACGGGGCCTGCCTCTTCGGCGAAGAGCTCGGCCTTGCAGCGCGGACAGTAAAACCGCCAGGAGCCTGGAAAATTTCGGCTGAAATGGCTCATCGCTTGGACTCCTTCGCCAGCCAATCGGCTAGCAGTTTGCGGACTACGGCGGACAAGTTCAGTTGGTGGGCGCTGCAGTGGGCGAGCGCTTGATCGTGTAGCTGGGCAGGCAGTCTCACTTTGATGTGGGCGTTATTCATCGTCGGCCTCATAGGGTTCGTCGACACAATCGCAGTCGTGTATGGGCTCTCCGTCAGTCCACTCGCTGCCGTCGATGTAAAGGGCGCACAGAGGGCAGTGCTGGGTGTGTGCCTCTAGCGGCACGTCTCCGCAGTCAGGGCACCGTAGGTGCCCCCACTCGTGCACGGGGTCCGCGTCGTTGGGTGGCTCTAGCCATTGGCTACGGTTGTTAGGGTGTGCTTGGCTCATGGCTTCGACCTGCCGCCCTGGATTGTTACCAAGTCGCGCGGGCAATGGACGTAGGTGCCCGGTGACATCTCACTATCGTAAACAACGACACGCCTTTGCAAACTCCAAAACCGGGAGTACTTGGCCTCAAGCGTGCGCATGGCGCCTCGCGCGGCTTCGATGGCCTCGCGTTGGATGTCCGTGGTTTTTGTTACCACCTTTGGGCCTTGCGAGCTCAGTATTACTGTCTCGTAACGCTTGTTCGTCTGGCTCATGGTGTGCCCTCTTTCTGCGCGTCGTACGCAAGGCGCACGGCGATAGCCAGTAGGCTGTCAATCTGAAACAGCGTTAGCGACATGTGGTGTGGCGCCCTCTTTTCAATCTCCATCGCCACGCTCGCGCGTGCCATGGCCAGGGCTTCGAGTAGGTCTTTCATGGTGTGGTTTCTTTCTTGCCGGCTGGGCAGTCGCAGGGGCGTTTTTGTAGCGGTGTGTTGAGCGTGCCAAAGAGTACCCACCCAAGGTCGTCACACGTTGGGCAGCGGCCCGTGATTGGGTACGTAAAGGCCTGGTCCAGTCGCCTAAAATAGGCGTCGTCTTTGTTCATGTGCTCCCCTCTCTGATGGCGCGCATGATGGCGCGCTTTGCGTGTTGGATTAGCTCGGCGGCGTCCACTTCGTTGTCGTTGTCAGGCTCGGCAAATAGGCACGTATAGGCGGTTTCGAGCAGGTTGAGGGCGTGCACGAGGCGTTCTAGGCGTGCGTTGGTCATAGCGTTACCGCCACAGACAGCGCCTTAGCGCGCATGGCCTCGCCTACCTCGTCGTCGGTCTGACCGCTCGTGAGCGCCGTCTTACCGGCCGCAAAGATGGCGCCTAGGCTCATCATGGGCACGGCGATACCGCTGCAGTGCTTTCCATACAATCGGTTCAATGTTTCGTCGATGCGTTTGGACGTTAGCTTTTTCATGACGCGCCCAGCTTTCCGCTATCGCAATAGCTGTAATAAGTTTCGTAATCGCCTAGCACTACGTGGTCCAACACAGCCACGCCCAACAGCTCGCCAGCTTTTACCAATCGCACCGTAATCTCGTCGTCATCGCGGCTAGGCGTGCAGTCACCGCTCGGATGGTTGTGACTGAAAATCACTCGCGTGGCGCCGGCCAGTATCGCCCAACGAAACGCGATGCCAGCGTCAACAGCGCATGACGTAGCGTCACCCATGGCAATCGTGCTCCATAAAGTGATTCGGTTGCGACCGTCGAGCGCCAGCGCAACAAAGCGCTCTTGCGGTCCGTCCGGTATCAACTCGCGCAGTGCCTTAGCCACGTAGGCGCTGTCTCGCAACGCATGTGAAGGCAGATCAGTTTCTGTGCGACGGTAGGTAACGATGGCTTCTTTGGCTTTCATGGCTGTCCCTCGCACGTGTGATATTCGGTTTCTGCCAGTTCGATCAGTTGCTGTAGGTCGGCGGCTTGCTCTTGGCGTGCTTCCTCAGCCTCGACGGCTGCAGCTACGCGCAGTGCTAGGGCTACGAGTAGGGCGGTCATAGTGGATTGCCCAAGTCGTCGGTTTCGAGAGACTCTACAAGCTCAACGAGCTTAGCTATGCGCTTGGAAATTTCGAGCACTGCTGTTGGGTAGTGATACTGGCCACGATATAGGCTTCGCGTTTCATGCTGCAGCGACATGTCTATGTCTGATAGGCTCTGCGTTACGGCAAACACGAGTTCTTTGCGGGTCACGACGCCACCTCGCGACGTGCTTCGAACAAGGCCGCATGCGTGGACGTGTAGACGAGGCTGGCTTCGGCCCAGTCGCTACAGGTACGGCTAGCCATGACGCGGCTACCCATGGGCGTAGTCTCTACCAGCGTGACGACGATGCGAGAGGCGTCTAGGGCTTCGATATGCAGTTCGCACGCTGCAATGCGGGCTAGCACGGTGGCGCGTGCGGTGGCTTGAAGCTGTTTCATGCCGCCACCTTCACAGGCGCCGCAAACGGGCTATCCATACGCACTGGCATAACAACGACGGTAAGCCCGGGGGCGCAATCGGACTGGATAAGCATGGGCTCAAGGGCGCCAGCGCAATGAATGGCCATGGTCGCAAGCTTGTTTGTGTTAGCGAGCGTGAACGACTTGGCCGCTAGCGCCGCGTATTCACACGAAATGCCGAAGAAGCCGCCTTGCGTGCCCGCGCCCGTGAATGCGGGAATGACCCGATCGCAATGCTGTGGAAACGTCTCGTTTGAGGTGTCAAAAGTCCACACGGCGTCCTGTGTTTCAACCGAAGTGGCGTTTACAGCATAGATTGCATCTTTGTTTTTCTTGGCGTGCGCTATCAGCATCGCAACGACGGACGATGGCACTAGCACTTGGGCGGCTAGTGCCGAGCATTCGTGCGCATACCGCGCCAGCGTGTGACCACTGGTAGCGGTAAAGCGCAACTGTGAACCGGTATGCTCAATGAATACGCCGCACATGTGACGGCGCGTCTCATCTTTGGATGCGTGCAACGCCACGGCGGCGAGCGAAGTACTTACGGTTTCAGACGTTAGGGTGATTGGCATGTTGGCTTCCTTTGCGGCTGCGTTGACTGGTGCAGCGTATGAGTGGACCTAATGCAGTGCGCGTGCCAACGTGTACCCACATCCCAATAGCTCAATAGTTTGTCTAGCGTGTCAAAACGTACCCATGGCAAATCGTTCCGGGCTTTGTGCGACCCTGTGTTTTGTGCGCACAAATGCGGTGACGTGTTGGCACAGGTCTGCGCCAGCTATGCACAGCTGCACAGGGCAGTGCGTAGTGCGCTACGCAACTGCGTAGAGCTTTACGCAGTAGCTGCGCAGGCTGCTACGCGGTAACGTAGCGCGAGCGCTATAGCGCGAGAGGGAGCGACGCGACCGATGAGCGACAGTGACGAAACGGCACCCAAGGTTGCCAAAGTGTCCTTAGAGAGACGGAAGCACGTGACGCCGGGTGAGCAGGCTAGGGCTGGAGCCATGCACGCAGCCGGTGCCCCTGTGCGTCAAATAGCCTCTGCTTTGGACGTATCCGAGTCCGCAGCGCGTCGCGCCATCGCGAGCCCCGTCGCACAGGGCGTCGCAGCCGTCGTGCTACGCGACACCATCCATGCAGCCAAGGCACAGCTAGCGGACGGAGCGGAGCGGGCAGCGTTGCGCCTGGTCGAGCTAGTCGAGAGCGACCGCGACGATACCGCGCTGCGTGCTGCTAACAGCGTGCTGGACCGCGTTGGCGTAGGTGCGACTAGCACCGTCAAGCACGTACGCGAGCTAAGCGCGGACGAGCTACAGGCTCAATACGCAGAGGCCGTGGCGAGGCTGCGTGCGGCTGGTGAGCTACCGTAGTCGATCCCCGGTTTGGCTGGCACCCCCCGTGTCTCATACCACCGACACAGGTATAAAGACCCCATTCCAAGCTACTTGGCTGCGCGCTGTGCCTCAGCACACCGCTACGCTCGCTGGCTGCACAAACGCACACCGTTTGTTTGCCAGCTGCCTTTGCCTACGAGGTCAGCCAGCACCGAGACGCCGCCGGTTCACGGACAGAGCCACGTTCCCAAGCCGCTGCGTCGTCTCTGGACGACTTCGCTCCACCCTGCGGGGCTCTGGTCGAAGCCAGTTTAGGAGGGGTACACAGGGGAACCAAAGCACCGCAAAAACAGCCGTGTCAAGTCATATTTTATAACCGCATGCTCATGCATACTTAGACATATGGTCAAAACATAGGGTCACACCCCTTTTTACTGAATGACCAATGTTCTGTCACACCAGGCACTGTGAGCAAACTCACGGACTAGACGGGGTACGTGTGATAAAAGATAGACATGAAGTTACACACAAAGATGGTTGCAGTACGCATCACCCCTGAGGCCTATGCCAACCTGGTGGAGGTGGCGGCCGAGGAGCACTCCAGTGTCCAGGTGCTGTGTCGTAGGCTACTGACCGCTGCCAACGCCCGCGTCGAACAAGACGTTCGTGTCGAGGTGCTGACTCGCCGCTTTCTCAAGCAGCTCGACGCCATGTCCAGCCGTCTGACCATATTGGAGGCCAACTATGCCGCCATCGAGCTGGCCAAGGCGCTGCCTCCGCTGTGACGCGTGAAGAAAAGATAGCTGCGATGTTCGAGCTGTTCCCCAAGATGAGCTACGCCGAAATCACACGTCGGGTGGACAGCAACGAGCGCCCCGAGCAGCCAGACAGGCCCCGAAGTCCGCGTTATGCGGCCATCGACTGGGACCAGTTCGCCGTAGACACCTCGTATCGCTACGGAGTACGCGGCCTACACGACGACAGACCACCACCCGAACCAGTTAGGACACTCACGACCATGAACGAACAAAAAAAAGCCCCAACCCACCGCATTGTGTTCACCGACAAGAACAGCAAGGCAAAGACCGCTGTTGGCACCCTATGGGCCAACGACCGCAACTCAGCCCTTAGCTTCATGCCCGAGCGCGGGTACAAAGACCGCCAGGGAGTCAGGCTGGTCGAGGTGACCCTAGACGACGGCACCGTCATCAGCTCGGACGGCTGCTTTATCGACGTATGGCCGAACGAACCCCGTTGACAGTGCCGGCACCAACGGCTAGTTTGCTACACGTGGGACATAGCTACGACAGGCCCCGTATTGAGCTAGCCGTGACTGCCGAGCAGTACGCGGCATTGTGTCGCGCAGCTGAGCGTTCAGGCCTCACGGTGCCGCAGTGGGTCAAAGCACAGGCGCTGCGTGCAGCCCAGGGGAAACGATGAGTGGATTGTCTGACTGGCTACCCCGATGCGCCGGATGCGCAGCCATCAAAGGACCCTTCACCGGCAGCCAGTGGTGCGACCGATGTTGGGAGCTGCAAGTCTACGCCGTCAAAGACCCCGCTCCCAAGCCCGGCTGCCGTTGCGGAGGCACCTGCAACACCTGCCGCATCATTGCCCAGTACGACGGCTGCGTCGCCTGCCGAGAGCCCCTGTCCGGAGTCACCGTCACCGAAGACGACTCCCGGCAGACGTACCACCTCGATTGCTGGCACAAGCTCAACAAGAAGCCCAAGGCCCCTTGGCGGTTGCTCCCCATGGAAGCAATGCCCTACGTGCTGGAAGCTCTCGCGCTGGGCGCTGCTAAGTATCCGGGAGACGCTGATTGGCGCAAACGCCCGGATATCGAAACAGAGTCCTGGGAAGCAGCCATGCGGCACATGTCTTGGCTTGCTGTGGGTACCGAGCTAGACGCCGAGGGTCCGCACCACGCAGCCTGCGTCATTGCTCGCATGCTGTTCATTTTGGCCAAGTACGACGAACGAAAGAAGAAGACATGACCATCAAGATTGTCCCCGTACCCGACTTCATTTTTGGCCGCCCGCGCGGCGAAACCAAGACCGCAGGCGGCGTCATCAAGCCCGAGTCGGCCATGGGCAAAGAAGAGCCCGGCTGCATCGTTGAGTTCATCCACCCCCGCACCTCCGAGGAGCTAGGCGTCATGGTGGGCGACAACCTGCTGTACCACGCGATTGACGGCTTTGCGCAGGACGTACAGCACAACGGCCGCACCTATGTGGTGGTCCACAAGGACAACGTGCTCGGCACCATCAGTGGCGACGACAGCGTGGTCGAGATACATTGACCAGCAATGCCAGGGTAGCTCAGTTGGTAGAGCATCGGTCTGAAGAGCCGAGTGTCCCAGGTTCGAGTCCTGGCCGTGGTACCGCTTTTGCCATACGCCGCATCAAGCAAGCTGACGCCAACTTCGTCATCAGCTCGTGGGTGCACAACCAGCGGGGCTCACGCGTAGCCACGCTGATGGGCATGTCGGCATGGCACGGGCACTACGTGCCTCGGGTAACGCGCTACGTCAGCGAGGCCCTACAGCGCGACAGTAGCCTGCGCATTGACTGCCTGGTGGTAGGCGACGACGACGACGCCATCATCGGCTGGGCAGCCACACGCGGTCCCGTCCTCGACTACGTGTACATCAAGGCCGGTGGCCGCCGCATGGGCAACGCTTCGGCGCTGCTATCAGCGGGCTCCAAGCCCGAGCTGCGCACGCACGAAACGCCCGACAGCGACCGCTACTTTGCCAAGCTTGGCTTGCCCCTAGACCCTTACTCCTTTGCCGAGGCCATCCCATGAAAGTATCCCTCAAAGAAGCCTTCCTCAGCCAAAACGTCTACGTGGACGGCATGATGCGGCAGCGTATCCAGGCCAGCGTCGACAAGCCGCTGGTGTGGAACCAAGAGCTAGCCGTGGTCGAGTACGGCAACGAGTGCTTTCCCATCGGCATCTTTGCCAAGCTCGTCACGGTGCCGCAGCTCGTGGCAGCACCAGTCGCAGCCATGGCAGCCGAACAGCTAGAGCCTAGCTTGTCTACGCCCAAGGGAGTGACAAGTCGTCACACTAAGGGTAAACCCAAGCGGAGTGACTGAGCCATACACGCCGGAGCAACAGCAGCGAGACAAAGACCTCGTTGCCGAGTTTAGCCGGCGCAAGCTCAGGCCCTACCTCGATGGCCTATTCGCTCAGCAGCTAGCGGTCGTCAACGACCCAAGCCCTGTCATCGTGGCACACCCAGGCCGTCGTGGTGGCAAAACGCACACGATGATGTCGTGGCTGTTCAAGGGCATGCAAGACACGGTAGGCACTACGAGCGCCTACCTCGCCCTGACACGCGGCTCTGCCAAGCGCATCATGTGGGAGGAAATGAAGCGCGCCAACGCCCAGCACAAGCTGGGTTTTGTGTTTGGCGAGGTCGAGCTCAAGGTATCTGACCTGCTGACCGGCAGCTGCATCCTGCTAGGCGGCGCCGACGACGCCGAAGCCATCGAGCGCCTGCGTGGCGGCAAGTACTACCGGGCCGGCATCGACGAATGCGGCTCGTTTGCGCACACCATCCTGCGCTCGCTCATCGTCGACATCCTTCGCCCTGCCTTGGGCGATTTGCGCGGACAGTTGATGCTGACGGGCACACCAGGCCGCGTCTGCCACGGTTTCTTTTTCGACGTGTGCACCGACAAGTCGCTCGGTTGGTCCGTGCACCACTGGACCGTGCTCGACAACCCCTACTTTAGGGACCCTGCCCAGTACCTGGCCGAAGAGCGCAAGCTCAACCACTGGACCGAAGGGCACCCCACCTATCAACGTGAGTGGCTGGGTAAGTGGGTACAGGCATCCGACAGCCTGGTGTACCAGTACAACCGCATCCGCAACGGCGTGGATAGCCGCCCGTCCGAGCCGGGCCTCAAGTTTGTGCTGGGCGTCGACTTTGGCTTCAAAGACAGCACGGCCTGGTCCGTTTGGGCCTACTACGACAACCAGCCCGAGACGTGGTGCTTACAGTCGTTCAAAGAGGCGGGCCTGACCCCCAGCAAAGTAGCCGAGCGCACGGCCCTGCTGATGGAGCGCTTTGATTTTGACCGCATCGTCGGCGACGCAGGCGGCCTCGGCAAAGCCTACGTCGAGGAGGCCAAGCTGCGCTTTGGCATCCCCTTCATCGTGGCCAAGAAAACCAACAAGCGCGGCTACATCGAGCTAATGAACGGCGATTTGCAGTCGGGCATGCTGAAGGTAGTAGCCAGCCAGTGCGAGGGCCTGCTCACCGAGTGGGCCACCCTGCCGTGGAAAGACGCCAACCGCGAAGAAGAGGCGCCTGCGTTCGACAACCACGAAGCGGACGCCGCCCTGTACGCCTGGCGCGAATGCCGTGCCTGGAATCACGAGCCCGACAAAGTAGGGCCAGCCAAAGGGAGCGCGTTATGGTGGAAAGAGCAAGAAGAAGCGGTGTGGGCGCACGACGAGCCGCAGCCGATGGACCACGACATGGCGTGGGCGGACGACTGAGCCCGCACGAGCTGCGGGACTACCTAGAGGTGATGCGCGACGGACACGTCACCGAGCTGCGCATGCCAGGCGTCCGCATTTGCATGGCACTACACTACAAGCCAGTCGATATGCTACAAAGCCCAGAACCCGTGGCTGAGGAGACCGAGGACGAGCGCATGGTGCGCCTTCAGCGGGAGCATACGGAGCGCGAGGCGTTGCTGTTTCACTCAGTCGAGGGCTAAACATGGAAGCTGATTTGCAGACCGCTTGGTGGCGTTTGCCAGACGAGCAAATCGCCGATGGTGTCATTGCGGCCCAAGAGCAATCCCGCGCACGCGAAGCCGACCGTCCGACGCGTCTGGCCTTGTGGGCTCGCCTGTACGCTGGACGCAACGCGCTGAAGGTGCTGCCAGGCTATCTGTTCGTCGGCAACTACGCTTCGCCCTACGGCGACATCGACGACGACCGCATTCGCTTCAACGTCAACCAGTCGGTCATCGACACGCTGACCGCGCGCGTCGGCAAGGTAAAGCCCAAGCCCACGTACATCACCGACAGCGGCGACTGGTACGGCAAACGCGCAGCCCAAAAGCTCGACGTGTGGACCGAAGGCACGTACTACCAAACGCACTTTTACGACAAGCTGCCCATGATGTTTCGCGATGCCGGCGTGTTCGGCACGGGCATCCTGCACGTGTACCGCGAGCACGGCCGCATCCAGGTCGAGCGCGTCATTCCAGGCGAGCTATTCGTAGACCCCGCTGACGCAGCCTTTGGCGACCCGCGTTCCATGTACCGCATCAAGCGCATGGACCAGTGGATGCTCAAGGACAAGTTTCCGCAGTACAAAGAGGCCATCGAAGCCGCAGCGGACACTACGCAGGCCGACCAATACTCCAAGACGCCCAACGCTGAGCAGGTCGAAGTGGTCGAAGCCTGGCACTTGCCTAGCTCGCCGACCGCCAAAGACGGCAAGCACGTCATTGCCATCAAGGGCCAAGTGCTCATTTCAGAGGACTGGGAGCGCGACGGCTATCCGTTCGTATTTTTGCAATGGTCGCCTGGCCTAGCCGGCTTTTGGGGCCAGGGCGCGTGCGAACGCCTCAAGCAGATACAGATTGAAATCAACCGCATCCTTCAGCGTATCCAAGAGGGCATGGCGCTGCTCGCTAACCCCACCACGTACCTCGAAGAGGGCTCCAAGGTGGTCAAGGGCCACCTCAACAACCGCGTCGGCAACATCGTCGTGTACCGGGGCACGCAGCCCATGGTCATCACGCCGCAGACCGTGCAGCCCGAAATGTTCAACCAGCTCGACCGGCTCATCAACCGCGCATACATCCAAGAGGGTGTCACCGAGGCATCGGCTGGCGGTCGCGTGGAGCCAGGGCTTGAATCGGGCAAGGCCATCCGCACCCGCGACGACATCGAGACTGACCGCTTTAGCATCCTGAGCCGTCAGGTCGAGACTGCGGCCATGGATGTGGCCAAGCTATTCATCATCGAGGCGCGCGAGGCCCTGGCCAACAAAGAGCCGCTCGAAGGCACTGTCATGAGCCATCGTCGCCGCAACGCACAAAAGGTGAGCTTCAAGGACATCGAGCTAGCGGACGACCAATACGTCATGCAGGTGTTTCCGACCTCCAGCCTGTCTCGCACGCCCGCAGGGCGTCTCGAAGACGTACAGGACATGATGAACGCAGGTCTCATCGACGCCGTAGCTGGCGCACGCCTGCTCGATTTCCCTGACCTCGACTACGAGAACGAAATATTGTTCGCACCGCTCGACTACATCGACTGGCGCGTCACGGAGATGCTGGAGAATGACAGCTACGAGTCTCCGGTGCCCTGGCAAAACCTTCAGCTAACCACCGTGCGCCTTCAGCGCGTGTGGCAGCGCGAGAGCATCAACGGCTGTCCGCCTGACAAGCTAGAGCTACTGAAAATGTACATGGACGAAGCTGCTGAAATGCAGATGGGCGCGCAGGCCGCTATGGCCCCGCCCGCAATGACCGCAGGTGCGCCGGCCATGCCTGCGTTACCTGCCCAAGCAGGAGCGATGGCCGCATGACCGAGACAAATACAGGGGAGACGGGCGTAGCAGCGCCCGAGGCAGCAGTACAGGCGCCGGCAGCAGCGCTGGGAGACGGCGTGGTACGCACGCTCGAAGAGGCCCGCAAGCTCATCGAGGACGCAGGAGCCGATGGTTCTGAGCCCGCAGCGCCCAAGGCAGACGACACGCAGCCCGAGACGCCCAAGGCCGAGCGCAAGGCACGCGCCATTGCCGAGAACGCCAAAAAGCAGGCGGCTTTCTTCAAAGAAAAGCAACAGGTCGAGGCCAAGGCCAAGCGCATCGCCGTCATCGAAGACATCGCTGCCAAGGTAAAGGCCGGCGAGGCCGACCCTGACGAGCTATTCAGCGAGTTAGGCACCGATTACCGCGCCATCACCGAAGCCAAGCTACGCAACGGTAAGAAGCCTCCCACCGAGACCGAGGTCATCAACGAGCGCGTAGCGGCGCTCGAAAAAGAGCTAGCCGACAGCAAGGCAGCCTTGCAGGCACGCGAGATGGAGACCAGGCGCACCGAGGCCACGCGCTCCGTCATGGGCGCCATCAACAGCACGCTCGATGCAGGCGGCGACCGTTGGGATGCCATCAAAGCGTACGGCGCTCAGGATGAAGTGCTGGTCGAGATGCAGCGCAGCCTGAAGGAGTCCGCCACCGAGTTTGACGAGCAAGGCGTGCCGCTCGACGGAGAAGCCTTGACAGCCGAGGAGGCCGCTGACATTGTTGAGGAGCGATTGGCCGAAAGACTCCGCAAGGGGCTCTCTACCAAGTACGCCCGGCAGCTTGCCGGTCAGCCACTAACAGCCCCGACAGAAACGACCACTGGGCACAGTACAGCGAGCGGCACTGGTAGCCGAACGCTAACCAATGGTCACGGCACGGTGGGCGGTGGTGGCAAGCTTCATCCCGACGGGATAGCTCGCTACGACACTCTGGAACAAACCAGAGCAGCCCTTCGCGCCATGTTGGGCGCTGACGAGTAGGCCGATGCCGCCGTCAGACGCCGCGAGGCTCTGCGATGGCAAATCAGACTAACTCAACGTTCGCTCCGATGCTCAAAACCCTGTGGTTCACAGGGGAGCTGCAAAACGAAGCACTGAAGAACAACCCTCTCTTGGGCATGATTCCCAAGAAGACCGACTTTTATGGCGACGGCCTCAAGATTCCGCTTAGCTTCGCCGACCTGCAAGGCAGGTCGGCTACGTTCTCGAACGCGCAAGCTCAGGCCACGCCGTCCAAGTACGCAGCATTCACCATCACCCGCGTCAACGACTACGCCATTGGCCGCGTCGATGGCGAGACCTTGGAAACCTCACAAGGCTCCAAGGGCGCGTTCATGTCGGCGATGGAAGCCGAAGTCAAGCGTGGCCGTAACTCGATTACGCGTTCGCTTGCAGTGGCGCTTTACCGCTCCAGCACGGGCTGCGTAGCTCAAGTCATCTCGGGCACCGCATCGCCGATTACGGTCAGCACGGCGGACTCGTACAACCTCGAAGTTGGCATGACCATCGGCATGGTCACTGACAACACGGGCTCGGGCACGCTTCAGACCGGCACAGGCGTCATCACTGGTATCAACCGCCAGGCGACCGCCACCACGGCTACCTTCACGTACTCGGGAACGATTACGACCCCGGCAGCCAACTACTTCATCTTCGTAGCAGGCGACTACAACGCAAAGCTTAGCGGCCTTGCGGCGTGGATTCCCAGCTCGGCACCCAGCGCGACCGCGTTCTTCGGTGTCGACCGCACCCAGGATGTGACCCGTCTTGGTGGCATGCGCATCGCTAGCTCGTCTCCCATCGAAGAGGCGTTCCAGTCGGCGCTTGCGCAGTTGTACCTTGCGGGCGCGTCTCCGGACTACGCCTTCATGAACCCGCTCGACTTCCAAAACCTCATCAACAGCCTTGGCAGCAAGGTCGTTCGCACGAAGGTCATGGGAACGGCCGGCACAGGCTACAGCGCTGTTGAAGTCGACAGCCCTGCTGGCGTGGTCAAGGTAATGGCAGACCCCAACTGCCCCAAGCTCAGCGTGTACATCCTTCAGATGAACACATGGTGCTTGTACAGCTGCAAGGAGGCGCCGCACCTTCTTGAGTACGGTGGAGGCGAGTTGCTTCGCTTGGGCGACCAGGATGCAGTTGAGTTCCGCATGGGCTACCGCGCCCAGCTCGGTTGCTCGGCCCCCGGTTACAACTGCGTGCTCACTCTCTCCTAGTGGTCTTGGGCGAGGACCGGGCGGCGGGGTGGTCTCCCCTGCTTCGTCGCCCGGTGTTTTCCCTGACACTCCAGAAAGGAACCAGACACCATGTCTAGCCGAAACTACCAGGGCATCGTTCAGACGCTCAACGTTCAACCCCGCATCATCGCGGGCAGCTTCGCTCCCAACGGCTCGTCTGCGATTAGCGCAGCGTCCAACCTGGGCTTGGGCTGGTCGGTGGCCTACGTCAGCACGGGCCTCTACCGTGTGACGCTCACTGATTCGTTCCCGTACCTCCTGTCTGTGGTTGCTTCTCTTCAAGTAGCAACAGCAGACGACAAGTTTGCGGCAAACGTCGCCTACACAGCGTCTACCAAGGTGCTTGATATTCGCGTGTACGACCTCAGCACAGGCGCATTGGCCGATGTGGCAGCCGACGCCGGCAACCGCATCAACTTCATGTGCTTGTTCCAGGACAGCTCGGTCACCCCGGTGTACGGAGCCTAATGGACCCGATGGCCAAGCAGTTGGCTGGCTCGATGGCCCCCGCAAGGGGGCTGTCTGCCGACACCGACATGCAAGAGCTGTCAGACGAGGCGACCATCGCTTCTGAGCTAATGGCAGCCCTCAAAGCTAGCGACGCCGATGGCGTGGCTGAAGCGCTCAAAAGTTTTGTTCAGGTTTGCTCGGCCAAGGCCGATTACGAGGACGAATAACCATGCCAGCAGATACGTATAGCTACGCACGGGCACGTGCACGCAACAACGTGCTCGTCATTGGTGTCTCGACGGTCACTACGTCGGGTGCCATCAGCGCCAACTCCAACCAAGACGTCATCATGGCGTCGTCCGGCTCGGGCGTTTACACCGTCACGCTCGATGCACGCTTTCCGGCTCCCACCTCGGCATGGTTTACCGTAGAGCGCTCAGGCGCTACGGCAGACGTGTCGTTCGTCATCACGGGCATCAGTGGCCAGGTCATCACCATTCGCACGTTGCCGGCTGGCACCGTGGGCGTGCTGACCACGGGCGACAAAGTGCACGTCATGGTCAACTGTCGAGACATCGTAGTCGCATCACCGTAAACAACCGAGGTTGGCGTGGCGACTCTGACTTTGACGGAGCTACAAACGAGGGTACGACAGCGCGCAGACCTGGCGCTGTCGGACCAGTTTATACCTACGTCCGAACTGACCATCTACATCAACCTCGCCCTCTCGAAGATGTGGGACTTGGCCCTCGAAAACGATGGCCAGTCCTTCATCCCGTACACCGATGTGCCGTTCACGGCGCCCACGACGGCGCCCAACCTTTACGCCCTGCCAGGCGTCTACAAAGTACTCAGCGTGCAGCTGTGGGACAGCGTAGCGGGCGGCGTGCGGCGTCCCATCTTTCCGGCCATGGAGACCCAGATACCGGGCCTCATGAGCCAGCAGGCCAGCGCCAACATCACCTTTGGCGCCATGTATCGCCTGTCGGGTGGCTTTGGCCTAGCCAGCACAGCCGGGCTTCAGCTCCAGCTGTTTCCGCCTCCGCTGACCAACACCGTGCTGTATGTGCGCTGCGTGCCGCCTGCGCCAGTGCTGGTAAACGACACGACGCCCGTCATGTTCCCCAACGGCTGGGAAGAGTTCGTCGTACTCGAAGCCGCCATCAAGTGCATCGGCAAAGAAGACGGCGACACGCGCGAGCTACAGCGCCAGCGTGACGAGATGGCCGAGTCCATCCGCACCGCTAGCTCTAGCCTTGACCGTGGCAGCCCCGAGCGTGTCCAGGACGTCGTGTACGGCCTCGTTGACTACCCGTGGGGCAACGGTGGCTGGTAAGCAAAAGCAGCTACTACGCCTCTTTGGTGATGCGCAGTCCAACCGCCTGCAAGACCAGACGGCCAACGCATTGCCCAACATTGGCGCCATCAACGAGGGCACCTTGGTTGAGTACACGGCAGCTGGTGGCAACATCGCGCACAAGCTAGGACGCCGCTGGGTGGGCTGCTTTGCTGTGCTGGGTGCGCCCATCACGTCAGCGTCTACCTCGGACGACGCGTTGTTCGTCAACATCACGGCCACCACGGCTGGCAAGGCTTGGGTGTTTTGATGCCCAAGGGACTCACCGAGACGACCATCGACATCCCGTTGGGCGGCAGCAAAGACCAGGGCGGCGGCCTAAACCAGGGCGTCGACAACCTGCTAGTGCAGCCTCCGTACCTAGCCGAGCTCGTCAATGGCGATTTGCTGATTGACGGCAGCGTCAAGCGTCGCTACCCAGCCAACGAACTGCCAGACGACGGCATTAGCGTACGCGCTCACCAAAACATGAACAGCGTGTTCAACCACGACGGCACAGCGTTGGTGGTCAACACCAACCTAGGACCGCACGTGTACACGCCGGGCACCGGCTGGAGCGACACGGGCGAGTTTGGGCAGCCGCCGTGCAGGGTCCAAGACCAGCGCGCCATACCCGTCAAGACTTGGTACGCCGATAGCGCTGTCAGCGACGGCTACATCGCCTATGTTACGTGCGAGGTCGCTGGCAATGCCATGCAGACGTACTTCACGGCCTACGAGTACGGCACGGGTGCATTGGCTTGTCCCAAGACGCTGATGACAGGCTTGCCAGTGGGTGACGTGGGCTTCAACCCCAAAATCATCGCGCATCCGACGACGGGGCTATTCCACGTGGCCTTCATGTCGCACAACGACAACGCCACCACGCTACGCCTCAACTGCTATTCGGCTGCCAACTTCCCGGCAGCCACCATCGTCAACACCGCTTCGTACACAGGCGGCACTGACCAGTACGAGCTGGCCCTGGGCGCTGCTGGGTACTTTTACGTTGTGTCGGCCATGGCTGCGCACACGCTCGAAGCGCGGCTAATAGACGAGGCTACCTACGTCACGGCTGGCTCGCAGACAGTGGCTGGTGTGGGCGGCTCAGATGGCCTGGGCGCTTGGTACAATGCCACGGCCACGCGTCTGTACGTTGCTGCCTTTGACCGCACCATCGACGCCACGGCTGCCAAGACAGTGCATTTCTTGGGCGACCTCAGCACGCAGACAGCTGGCAGTGATTTTACGTTGCTGCCTTCGGTCTATGCCGACGTCGGCTATGCGGGCTTCGTGGCCTCGTTCGCATACAGCGGCAACAGCGACGGGCAAATGCTGATGGTGCTATCCACCATTTGCTACTACGACGTGCCTGGCCTCAGCGCAGGACCGCCTGCCTACCAGGCCGAAGGCGCGCTGGGTCAACATGGCTGCACGCAAGCGTTCGTGGTTAGCACCACGCTCAGCAGCGTTAGTACGCTCAAGCCCGCATGGAACTACTACTTGTCCACGCGCCTGTGGAACCCGTCCGCCTCCAACGCGGCCCGTCCGCTGTTTGGTCTGCTGCGTCTCAATACAGCGGCTCATCAGTCGAGCGGCGGCGCAACGGCAGAAACATTCTTTTACGAGCAGTGGCAGTCGCTACAGACGACCATGCTGGTGTGCAGCTACGGCGTGCACGTTGTGGCCGACCCCGAGGCTTACCTGCGCAACCTCAGCGTCGTAGCCCGTTGCCACGACAACGCTGCGGCCAATCCACAGGCCTATCAAATCGACGTGTCGGCCTACCCGTTTACTTCGACGCCGCTGTACCACTCGCGCCTGGCTGGCGTCAGCGTGGTGGTAGCTGGGGGCGTCTCGTTCGCACGAGCCACCTACACGTCCTTTTCGGTACGTGACGTTGAGCAGCCGCCGTCCAGTTTGTACGACCACGTGTTTCAAGGCTTGCAAGGCACCTACGGTCAGCTCACGCAGACGGCGTTTGAGTGGACGTGTGCGCCTTGCAGCAAAGACAGCGCTCAGCGCTTGTCGGTCGTCTCGGCTGGCTACGAAGGCTATTTCGACGGCATGGGTTCGTTCGAAAACACGCCGCACAGTTACCCCGAAGTGGTCGACCGCCCGTTCCAGCTGGCCGAGCCCACCGATATAGACATTCAAATACCGTTTTACTTTGAAGCCACCGACATCACGGGCGGCGTGGTCGACACGGACTACGCAGCCACCAACAACCTCAACGTCGTCTTCGTGTGGGCCTGGGTAGACGCCTACGGCAACCTGCATCGCTCAGCGCCCAGCAGCCGCCACAACTCCAATGGCATGCGCGGCATCACGCGCACCAACGGCGTGTACACCATCGACATGTACGTGACCGATTTGCCGCTGTCAGCCATCCCGGCCACGGCTGAGCAGCGCTACCTGGAAGTGTACGTGTCAGGCGACGTTTCGGTGGACCCGACGATGCGCCTAGCTGTCACGCTGCCCTACGAGCCGTGGTCAGCCGGCGCTACACCGCGCGACACCGAGCGCCCGTGGTTGCTGCATGTGGTGCCCACGCTCAACGAGCTCGACATCGCTGGCATGTCTCCATATGCCAGCGCTCAAATGCTGTACACCGAAGGCGACGTGTTGGAGTCGCTGCCGCCTCCGGCGTTCATAGACACCGTGGCCACCAAGGACAGGCTGTGGGGCATCAACGCAGGCTCGTTGTACTTTACCAAGCCCCTTGAGACTGGCGTGGCGCCCGAGTTCAACGACAACCTATCCATCCCTGTGTTTACTGGCTCTGGCCCCAACGTGGCCCTGTCTGTCATCGACGAAAAAGTCATCGTCTTCAAGCAGGGCAGCATCTTCGTGGTGACAGGCGACGGCCCCAACGCCACGGGCGGCGGCAACGCGTTCCCGGTGCCTCAGTCGGTCAGCACCGACGTGGGCTGCGTCAGCACGGCCTCTGTGGTGCGTGGTCCCTTTGGCGTTGTGTTCCAGGGCCTGGACGGCATCTACCTGCTCGACCGGGGCCTCAACCTCAGCTGGATAGGCAAGCCCGTCATCAACGACGTAACCCTCGGCATGCGCCTCACGGGCGTGCTGGTGCCCCAGCAGAGCCACGTACGCTGGATACTGGACAGCACTGGCCGCATGGTCGTCTGGAACTACGAGCAAAACCAGTGGAGCATCTACGAAGGACTCACCGAAAAGCACGGCGTGCCCTACAGCACAGGCTGGGTGGGTCTACTGGATGGCGTCGAGCTAACCGACGAGTCCATCTGTTATTTTACGCAGGAGCGTCCTACGGCGCCTGACGAAGTATCCAACTACGTCGAAGCTACGATGCCTCTGTCGTTCACGACCGCGTGGCTCAAGACCGCTGGCATTCAGGGCTTTGTGCGCGTCAAGCGTGCGCTGCTGCTAGGCACAGTGGGTACCTTCCCGAGCTTCTTTGACGCCAACAACGGCCTCGAAGTAGTCGTGCAGTACAACTACCGCGACGACACCTCCAGCACGTATACGTGGACTGACGTGGACAGCACCGACCGTCCACAGCACGAGATGCACCTGCAATATCAAAAGTGCGAGTCGCTACGTTTTCTTGTCCGAGAAGTGCCCGCAGCAGGGGCTCTGACCTGTCCGGGCGCGTCGTTTTCTGGTATCTCCCTGAGGGTCGGCACCAAGGGCGTACCGTTCAAATATTTCCCACAAAGTCAGGTGAGGTAGCGCATGGCAACCCTAGGTATTTTCGACCGCACAGGCGACCAAGAGCTGCGCAACACGCTGCTCGGCAACGGACGCAGCGTGGCCAGCACGCAGCTCAATCAAGGCAACCGCGCCATCCAGAATCAAGCCTTTTCGATGGCAGCTAGCCAGCGCGGCGGTAACCCTGCGCTAGCCATGCGCAACGCTCAGAACGCAGCAGCAGCCGCTGGCGTCGAGCACAACTACAACCAGGCCAAGCTACGTGCCTCTGAGCAGGCTCAGGCACAGCAGCTAGCACAGGCCGAAGACGCCAAGCGCGGCCAAGTCATTGGCGGCGTACTGGGCGGCATTGGAGCCGGCTTGGGCAGCCTCGCAGGCCCCGCAGGCACGGCCTTGGGTGGCGCAGCAGGCGCAGCTCTGGGAGGCGCCGTCAACAGCGGCATCAGCGGCAAGCCCGTAGACGGCAACGCACTGGCGCAGACGCTGGGACGTGGCGCTATCAACGCCGGAGCAGGCGCTGCCATGGCTCCGGCAGCTGCAGCAGCTCAGCCCGGCCTCACCATCGAACAAAAGCAAGCAGCGCAGCCTGGCTACGACGGAGCCTACGTGCCTGGTATGCCGCAGGCAGCTGCACAGCCCGCTACGCCTCCGCTGCAGACCGGCATGCTGCCGCCTACCGCAGCGCCGCAAGCTCAGGTGTCTCCCATGACGCCACCTCCCATGCAGCAAGTGGCCGTCAACAACGCGCCCATGCCCGAAGGCGCTCCCATGGAGCCACAGAGCCCGGTGGGCGGCTACGTGCCTGCTGCGCAGATTGCGCAAACGATGCAGCCGCAGGCTCAGCCTGCTGTCGCGCCACCGCCCGTTCCGTTCAATCCGCAGTCGTTGCCGACGGGGCCTGCGCCCGTGTACGCCAACCAGACAGCGCCTGGTGGCTTTGGCGGCATGCGCAACGGCCAGGGTGGCACTACGCCGCTGGCTCAAAGCCGTGACGAGCTATTCAACTACTTGGGCCTCACCATGGGCAAGGGTGCTCGCTAATGCCGCCCCCCGGAGTACGGTTCGTACGCGACAACGGCAACGGCACCTCGCAGTGGCAGGGGCCTGGCGGAGCCGTCGTAGACGTGCACCACGCGCGGGCTGACATGGCGGACTTTGCGCCGCCTCAGCAGCCCATGGCCGATGCCACGGACGAAGCAATGCGCCGCATGCGTGGCGACGCTCAGGCGCCGTCCATCCCGGCTGCTACCCCAGGATGGTTGCAGGGCCTGGCCAATCCACAGCCGGACACCCTCGACGCAGACATGCGCGACAGCGAACGCGCCATGAACCAGGCGAACCAGATACTTCAGCAGGCCGCCCCCGCAGCTCCGGTTGGAGCCGGCTCTGTGCTGGCTCCTGTGCCCTCGGGTCCGGCCATCCCGGCTGCAAATCTTGCGGCTGGAACGCGTTCAACTGGCCCCGTGGTCCGCGATACAACAGACCCGGCAGTCCGTGCCGAGCACGCTGTTGGCGCAGGTGGCGTTGGCTGGCAAGCCGGCGGCGCGGCCGGTGCACAGTCCGGCCCTGGGTTCAACTACGTTGGAGCGGCTCCTGGTCGTCGCGGCACTGGTCCACACTTGGCTACGGTAGGTGGCAGCACGACCGTCCAGACGGGCGCTCAGTTGCCCGAGGGAACCATCGAGGGTGTGCGGCAAGGCAGCGAGCTTTCTGCTTCGGCTGCTTTGCACACTGGCAAGAACGAGCAGATTGAGCTCGACCAAAGCGCTCGGACGCTGGCAGACCGCAACCGTGTTGTTGGCGGCCTGGGCGGCCTCATGGACCAATCCGTGGCCAACGAGCGCGGACGCGGCAATCGTCTGGAACAAGCACGCCTCAACTTTGACGACATCGCCAGTCGTGCACGCAGCATGACCGTCGACCCCGACCGTCGCAGTGGCGGCGACCGCATCACCGGCGCCATCGCGTCGTTGTTGGGCGGCATCGGCAGCGGCATCACGGGCGGCCCCAATCACGCTGTTCAAATCATTCAGCACGCCATCGACCGAGACGTTGAGGCGCAGCGCAGCAACGTGGCCAATGCTCAGCAAGGCACCGCTGCTGCACAGACGGCCTACCAGCTCGCACGAGACCAAGGCGCATCCGAGCGTGAAGCTGAGAATGCTCACATGGGCTTTGAGTATCGACGCGCTGCCGACGAAGTAGAGCGCCTAGCTGCACTGACAGGCAGTCAAGAGGCCATGGACGAGGCCACCATCACGGCTGAGCGCTTGCGTGCGACCGGGGCCGCTCTCATTGGTAACTTGGCGCATCAGTCTGGCGACCGCACGTCGACCACCACACAGCAGCGCATGGTAGGAGGCAGCGGTAGTGGACCCAGCACCATGGTCGCACTGCGAGACAGCGCAGGAAACTTGCTGCAGGGCACGCAGCGTCCGTTGGCTGGTTTGCCGCAAGACACCCAAGAAGCCATCTTGCGCGGCGACCCAGGTCAGCTGTACGGCATCGTCAACCGAGGCGCAGAGCCGGCTGGCAACGCCAACTCAACGCTCAGTTCGGGCGACCAAAACAGGCTTCGTCGGTACGGCGTCGAGCGCGCAAACTCAGACGAGGCTGTTGCCTCCGCACAGAGCATGGAGCAGTCGGTACAGGGCGGAATGCCGTTTGGCACAGGCCCAATACAAGGGCGGTTGATCCCCATGTGGCTTACGAGTCCGCGTGGACAAGACCTCATCAGAGACTCCGAAAACCTGAAGAACATCGTCCTGCAGCTGCGTTCTGGTGGACAGGTGGCCGTCAACGAAGCCGAGCGTCTTATCAACGCCATCGGCAACATCCCCAACGAACCCGAAGAGCAGGCCGTTCGCGACATCGCTCGCATCAGAGCCCGTGTCGAAGAGGCTAGCGCTAGTCGTGCAGCAGGCTACACGCCCGAAGTGCGACAGGCTTACGAGCAAAACCGTCAGCAGGTCGGTGCTCCGCAACAGGCAGTGCCCATGCCGTCCAGCTTTAGGCCCCGGCAATGAGCGAGCCCCCCAAGCGCCCACGGCGCGACGTCACCGTCTTTGACGTAGCCAACGACCGAGACGCACGCGTTGACCCAAACGAGGCCACCCAGGGCTTTCGTGAGGGACGCTATCGCGTACGTCCTGGCGAAGTGGACGTGCTCGCTCCGGACGGCACGCCCGGCACGGTAGACGCTGGCGAGCTACAGCAAATGATTGAAGCCGGTGGACGCATTGCGTCTCCGGACGACGCTGCTCAGGCTCAGTACGAACGCGAGAACGAAGGCGCAGGCGGCGCGCTGCGCGTCGCAGGCGAAGGCGCCGTGCGAGCCATTCCGTTCGTCGGCGAGCCACTGCTAGAAGCTGCTGGCGATAGCTCCGAAGACCAATGGCGCGGACAACGTTCGCATCCGTACATCGGCATGGCCGGGGAGATTGCTAGCATCGGTGCTCAGATAGCGCTGACACGCGGCATGGGCGCTGGAGCCAGCACCGCTCGGCTGGCAGAGCTAGCAGAGGCGGCCGAGGCTGCCAGGGCAGCAGAGACCACGGCATGGGGAGCACGCGCAGGCGAGGCCCTGTACGCGGGCCGTGAGGCCCAGCAGGCCGCCAGGGCTGGCGAAGCTGTTGCCGCCCTTGATGCAAACATCCCGCTGGTCACGCCAGTTCCTGGAGTCGCCACGGTAGCCAATGGCATCCCCACGGCCCAGCGCGCTACCCGAGCAGCGGGCGGCCTTGGCGATGTAGTCCCGACCATTCAAGAGGCCGTAGCCCCAGGCTCAGCCGATGCCATGGCTACTATGCCGGGCCGCGCTGGTGTTGTTGCGCCCGAAGAGTTGTTTTTGTCTGAGGACCAAATAGGCACGCGTGCCTTTGGCGCAAGCCCAACAGCCGAAGCGGCGGTGCCCATTCGCATCGGCCGGCATGAAGCAAGTACTGGTACCATCACGGCGCCTGAGCAGCAGGCGCTAGATGCCTTTGACGCCATCCATCCGTCCGAGGAGTTTCCTGGTCAGCGCGCAGCCATAGCGGCCCAAGAGTCCATGGCCGAGCTTGCTCCGCAAGGGCCTACAATAAACAGCCGCGTGCCGCCACTGGCGCCACAGGGCAGCGAAATAGCGGGCGGCATCCGTACTCGCCCTGGCATGGGACGCGTTGAGATGCCCGTCGTCACGCCCGAGATGCTCGCGCCCGCTCGCACGGCTGCTATCGAAGCTGGCGTGCCCGTGCTGGGACGCGAGGCGTTGGCCATCGAAGACGCAATGGTGGCCGGCAATCGCGCAGGCTTTGCAGACACGCTTCGCAGTGTCGCCCAGTACCATCCGTACAATCTCTCCGAATCGCTGGGTGTTGCGGATGCGTTTGGGGCAGGCCGGGCAGGTCGAGCAGCCGGAGCCGCTGCCTCGGGAGCGCTGGAGGGCGGCGTTTATGGTGCCTCCAACTACGTCAACCAGTCCATGCTCGAAGACGAGCCGCTGACCGCTGAGGGCCTGGCCATGGCCGTCGGTGAAGGCGCGTTGTTTGGCGGTGGTGCCAACCTGGCACTGCACGGCGTAGGCGGTCTAGTGGGCGCTGGGCGTCAGGCGTCGGCAGCAGCGGCTGAGCGCTTTAGCCCGTCGTTTGCTCAGGCCATGCGCGAAGGCAATGTGCTGCGCTATGCCGCTGACCGTGCTGCTGTTAGCGCTCTGCGTCCACGCACCTCCAGCCTCGAAAAGCTAGGCAACCGCTTTGTGCAAAACGCCGAGGGCGTAGCCGTGCGCGGCGGCGAACTAAACACCAACGCCGTTGGGCGCATGCTCAACGCCGAAGGCATCATGCAGGGTGCCCCGGGCCTTGAGACTATTGCCACGCGCCTTGGCGAGCTAAATGGACGCACGGGCCACGCCATTGGCAACATGGCCAGGCAGGCCACCGAGCGTGGCTCGCTGGTCAACCTCGAACGCCTGCGCTCTGACGTTGACCGCATCGCGGGCTCGCTTGAAAGCAGCGGCCTACGCAGCAGCGAGTTGCTAGGCCACAAAGTCCGGCGTGAGTTTGCAGCAGCCTTGGCAGGCGAGCGCATGACGGCTGTCGAGTTGCACGAGCTGCGTCAGGCCGTAGACCAGCAACTGCGCAACAGCTGGGGTCAGGCTGCAGGCCAGTCACAAAGCCCCATCGTCGAGCAGCTCAAAGCCATGCGTCGTTCCATGGAGGACGAGCTAGAGGCCACCATCGGGCGCGCAGGCGCTGACCTGGGCGCGGCCTACAAGCCAGCCAAACAACTGTATGGCCAGGGCATCTGGGCCGAGCGCGAAGCGCGTCATGCGGTTGCCGCCAACATGGCTACGCGCAACTCAGCACTACCCAGCCTCATCAGCGGCGCAGGTGCTGCCAGCATCTTTGGTGGCGTGTCACCACAGGCACTGGCCGTGGGCTTTTTGACGGGCGCTGTGCACCGCTGGGTCAAGGACCACGGGGCAGCCTTGGCAGCTTCTGGGCTGTCCGCTGTGCTAAAGGGCAACGCCCTAAACCGCGTAGCCGGAGCCGTGCGCAGCAATGCCGTGCGTAGCGTCAAGGACGCGTTCGCCACGGCCGCCCGCGTAGGCGTCGTACGTGCCGCTGCTAGCCGGCCACTGTCCGACAAGCAGTTCCAAGAGACAGCCACCAGCCTGTACGCCCTGTCTCACGACCCCGAGGCCACACTGGCCGCCTCACAGCCGCTGCAGGGCATTCAAGCCTCAGCGCCCAGCGCGGGCCTAGCCGCGCAACAGGTGCAGGTGACTCGTCTGCAGTACCTCGCCAACCTACTACCAGGTGCCCAGGCTCCTGACCCTCTCAGCGCGCTCGTAGCTATTCGGTCGGCAACCCCGGCACAAATGGCGCAGTTTGGTAAAGCCTTTGCGATAGCCGAGGACCCGTCCACCTACCTGCAGAGTTTTGCTGACCACACCATTACCGCAGAGACCACAGCGCACATGCGTGCTTTGTGGCCTGCTACCTACGGCACCATGGCCCAAGAGCTGATGACTCAGCTGGAGAGCCGCAACGAGCCGCTAAGCCCTGGCATGCGCCGCACCGTCTCGGTGTTCATGGGCCAGCAGCCAGTCGACCAATCACCTGCTTACATCATGTTGATGCAAGCAAACTATGGTACACAGCCAACACAGGGTGGACAGCCTCAGGCTGCCTCGGGAGCCCCTGCTATCGATGGCGTAGCCGAACGTGCCCTCACAGGCCCGCAGGCGACCGAAGCGCGCATAGCAGCAGGAGGACCGGGCTCATGACAGATTCAATCGTAGGCAGGGGCGAGGCCGATAGCGTTGCCGCGCACACCAAAGGCTTCCGCCAAAACCTCGTCAACACCACCACGCAGTCGTTCGACATGAGTGCTTGGGTAGGCCGCTACGTCAAGATTGGCGCCCGCGTCGGCACCGTTTATTACTGCTGGGGACCGCTCAGCACGCTCAATACGCCCGTGCTGGTAGGCCTGTCTTCGGACTGCGCCGTCAACACCGTGGGCGTAGCCGACGACATCAGCGCAGGCAGCTACGCCTTTGAGGTGATTAGCGCCGAAGCGCCCGTCATCAACGTACAGGCATCCGCCAACAACACCATTCTCGTCATCATCCCCAAGTAACCGTGCCGAGGACTCGCGTGTCATTTCGACGCATGCTTCGTATACCCAGCGGCGCAGGCGCGCCGTCTCCGCCCCCTCCTAGCACCCCGTGGACCGAGGTATGGGAGAGCGAAGACGCTGTGTACAGCGGCGGCCTCTTTGCGAGCATGACGGGCCGACTGCTTGGCAAGGTGCTGGTACCCAGCACAGGCTATGAGCCGCTAGAGGGCGTGGGCTCTACGCTCAACGGCATACCGTCCGTGCAGTTTGGCACAGACCGCAAGCGGCTAGAACTGCAAGACGCCAACCTGCAGCCCGGCTCGTTCACCAAGTGGACGGTCGAAATCGTGCGCTGGCAAGACAACAAAGACGGCGTTGGCGACCGGCAGTACGACATATATGTAGCCAACAACTCTAGCTCAGCGCCGGACCATGCTGTATTCCCGGAGCAGGCCAACCTGCTGGGCTTCAATGAGCGCGGCATGTTCGTCGGCCCCGACTGGTTTTATGTCACCGGCAGCCGCCCCACGAGCTTTCTGGAGGTCGCTACCTGGACCTTCGACACCGATACCGTCAAGACGTACTCCAACGGCGTGCAGGTGGGTAGCACCATCACCGGCTCAGCCCATTCGATGGCGTGGGCCAACCTGTACTTTGGTGGCAGCTACGGCGACTACACACTGCCTGCTGTGCAGTGGGCCAAAGGACCACGTTGGTCGTGGCGAATCGCGTTGGGCACGGCACTGGACGCCACGGACGTGTTGACGCAAGCCCAAGAGCGCTTTACGCGCTTTGGCACCACAAACTTCAATCGCTGGGACCCCACGCAACGCACGATGCCTTTGGTAGGCTGGTTCGACCAGCGCGGGCATCGCGACCAAGTAGGCGGCATCGAGTGGCCTGGTGGCACAGCCCCCAGCACGCAGACAGACGACGCTGCTACCAGCGGCTACTACTACACCAATACCGACCCTGTGACAGCGCCGTTCGAGGGCTCTCGTCTCAATGGGCACCCGTCGCTTGCGTTCCATGACGCGCACTTTTTTACGCCGGCTGGCAACACGGCCAACGGACGCACGTTCGGATACACAGGCGCCGCATCCAACTACGAGCTGACGTGGGACTTTGTAATGACGCCGCTCGGCGCCACCACTACGCAGGCGACTGCCGTAGACCAGCGCGACATCATCATCGGAGACGTGTCCGACTGGTTTGCTTTGTGTCTGTACATGAACTCGGGCGTGCTCAGCGCTAGCGTGTATTGGTATGCCAGTGGCACCAAAACCGTCTCCGTGCCGTTGTCAGGTGCGGGCGTCAAAGGGCGCCTCAGGCTCATGTACAACGGCACCACGCTGTCGCTGCAGTGGAACAATGGAACACCAGCTACCGTGGCCTCGGGGCCGCTTGGCAACGTGGGCACCATCTTGCGCTTTGGCAAAACGCCGCTTGGGCATTACGGCAACTTTGATTTGGCAGAGTGGCTTGCTGCGCCCGGCGTAGACGCCACCGACAACACCAATCAAGACGCCTACATCGCCTGGAAATACGGGATAACACTATGAGCCGCCGTCTAGTCCAACGAGTCATTCCCGTAGGCACCGTCGATACCCTGGGCGGTGACGCCGTAGGCGACCCCGCAGCCAATACCGTTGTAGCCATCCAGCACCAGCCCTGGGACAGCGGCACGCCCAGTGTGGGCGAGGTAGCCACCTGGGACGGTACGCAGTGGACTTTTGGCGTGCCTGCGTCAGGCCAGCCTGGCTTTGGCGAAGTCTGCTACGTCGACCTGGCTACTGGCAACGACGCTACCGCTCTGCGCGGACGCATCGACCTGAAGTTTCTGACCATCCAGGCTGCTGTAGACGCAGCTGCCACGGGTGATGTCATCGACCTAGGCCCCGGCATCTTCGACGAAGCCGTCGTGATGGACGGCGCCGCAGTGGACTACCTGACGTTCATTGGCCACGGCCGCAGCACCTACCCAGGCGTGGTATCGAGCGGCACCTGCTGGATGGCGCCCAGCGGAGACGTACCGCTGACGCTCACCAACTGCTCAGCCCAGGTGGCTCACCTCAGCATGCTGGGCACAGCGGCCCTCGCCATCGAAGCCGACTGCACAGCCAGCAACAGCATCTTTTTGCTGGCCATCGACGCCATCAGCACAGGCGCTACGGCGCTCAACATCGACACGCTGGGCTCGTTGCGCTGCGACGGCGTAGCTCCCATCGGCAACATCATCGTCACCGACTGCGACCGCTCGGACTGGATGAACGGCACCTTTGAGCCTGACGAGCCCTACTCGCTGACCATTGCCGACGGCACCCAAAACGGCCTGCACATCTTTCACACGGGCGGCTATGGCGATATGGTCATCAGCGGCCGTGCCCAAGTGCAGCTCAACAGCGGCGTCACCGTCAGCTCCGTGGACGGCTCGGCCTACACGACCTCGGGCGCCACGTTCACCTGCTCAGGCACCGTCACAGGCGCCACGCTACTCGACCCGCGCGCCACCATCGCGCTCAACAGCGGCGTCTACCAAGGCCAAGTCAGCATCGAGTCGGCAGGCGGAGCTACCTACGTCGATGCTACGGCAGCGACCTTCATTGGCATCATCAACGTCGGCGACAACATCGCCCTGGACCTGACGCGCGCCAAGTACAATACGTCAGTCGTACTGCTCGGCACAGGCTCAAGTGCCGACTACACCGACCACACCAACGACGACCAGCACGGCGCGCGCTCTGCGTACATGGAAGACAACGTAACACTGCTACATCCCATCGTCAGCGTCAGCACCGACGGCTTCATGACGCCGGCCATGCTGGCGCAGCTCAACGGCGTGGCCAGCCTCACCAGCACAGCGCCCGTCAACGTAGGCAACGTAGCGGCAGCTGCTGGCGTAGGCACCACGGCAGCCCGTCACGACCACCAGCACGACGTAAACTTTGGCACTGCCGTCGACCTCACAGACAGCACCAACGCCAGCGGCTCAGCCACCACGCTGGCCCTATCTGACCATACACACGCCCACGGCAACCGTGGTGGCGGTTCGCTGCACGCCTTGGCAGATAGCGTCAACGCAGGCTTCATGTCGGCTGCGGACTTCGTAGAGCTAGGCACCACCACTGCGACTGCAAACGCTGCTGTGCCCAATACGCGTCAGGTCATCGCAGGCGCAGGTATGACTGGCGGCGGCGCGCTGACGGGCGACGTTACGCTCGACGTTGGAGCCATTGACCCCAGCATCGTCGTGGGCGCCAGCGGCATCCAGGTAGGCATACTACAAAGCGACGCCTCGCACGGCGTACGCGGCGGAGGCACGCAGCACGCTGCTGTTACGTCGGTGTCCAACGGCTTTGCGACGCCGGCCATGCTGGCGGCTACTGGGCGCACTGTTATCCGTACACCTGGCGCCTACCCGTACACCATTGCGTCCACCGATTTGGTCATCAAGGTGGACAGCTCCACCACGCGCACCATCCAGCTACCCGACCCGTCCACGTACACCGGCATTTGCTGGGTGCACGACTGGGTGGGCTCTAGCGGCACCAACACCATCACACTGGCCCGCTTCAACAGCGAGACCATTCAGGGCTATGCGCAAAACATGTCGCTGATAGGCGGCTTTGCCAAATGGGGCGTGTACAGCGACGGCACCAACTGGGGTATCCTATGAGCGCGACTATCGTCAGGCTGGTTTATGAGACGGCTGGCACCTATTCGTTGACCGTGCCCAACGGCATTACCCGCATGCGCTTTTCAGGTGCGCCGGGCGCAGGCGGCGGTGGTGGCGGGGGCGGGGGCGCCGCTGGCAGGCTGGATAGCAACGGCGCAGGCGGCGGCGGAGGCGGCGCTGGCGGCCAGCCCGGAGGCTCTGCCTATCCCACGGGACCGTTCGTGCTGAACGTGTCGCCTGGGCATTCTCTGAGCATCGTCGTGGGCGCAGGCGGCACAGGCGGCCTCGCAGGCACAGCCGGAGTGCCAGGCTACGATGCCTTTGACGGGGCCTTCAGCTCCATCACCAACTCAACAACGGCCGTGCTGCTGTACAAGTGGCAGGCTGGCACCGCTGGAGGCAAGGGCGGCAAGGGCGGTCTGGCCGGCGCACAGGGCACCACTGGCGGCAGTGCCGCTGGCGGCGCAGGCGGCGCCATCGTAACCACAGGCGGGCAGAGCTACGGCTACACGGGCTCGTTTGGGGCTGCTACTAGCCCTGTCGCTGGCGCAGAGGGTGGCGGTGTCAACGTCAACGGCAGCAATAGCGCATCGGTATCAGCCCCCACGGCCACGCTGGGCGTTGGCGCGGGCGTACCAGCCTCCATCTCTGGCGCTACTGGAGGCGTCAAGGACGGCGTTTCGGCTGGTGGCGGCGGCGCAGGTGGCGGCGGCGGCACGGCTGGCTTTGGATGGGAGTGGCCTTTGTCTGGCAGCACGCCCAGCAGCTCACAGGGCCTTGGCGGCGCTGGCGGCGGCGGTGGTGCTGCTAGCGCGTCTGGCACGGCCACGACTGGCACCGCAGGCTCAGCGGCTGGCACCGGAGCCTTTGGGCGAGGTGGTGGTGGAGGCGGCGGCGGCGGTGGTGGCGGCGCGTCCAACACGGGCACCAACGGTGCAGGTGGTGCGGGCGGCAACGGTGCCAACGGCAGCCCTGGCCTTGTCGTCATCGAGTGGGTGCAAGGATGAGCCTCGGCGAAATACTGGCGTCCCTAGTTGGTGCTATAGCTGCCGTCATGGGCTGGATGGGCTTGCGCGAAAAGCGCATCACGCGTCAGCAGGCGGACGTGGCCAAGGTCGAAATGGCAGCCCAGGCGGAGCTAGCCAAGGTGCGCGAAGAGTACGCGGCGCGCATCGTTCGGCTCGAAGAGCGCATCGCCAAGCTCGAAGAGCACATCGGCACGCTCGAAAACTACACGCAGCAGTACCGCCGCATCCTCGACGAAGAACGCGTGATGTACGGCAAGCTCAAAGAGCGCTGCGAGGGCCTTGAGACGGCCTGCCTCATCTTCCAAAAGCGCCTGTCCAATGCGGGCCTAGGTTCGCTGAGTGAGTTTCCAACTAGCCACAAGGAATGATATGCAGGCGCTACAATGGATTTGGGACAACCGCGAAATGATAGGTTCACAGGCCATGGAGGTATTACTGGCTCTTACTGCGCTCGTGCACATTCTGCAGCGCGCGAGCGCAACCTTCGGCAGGCTCGCAGCGCGCACCTCGACCAAGTACGACGACAGCGCAGCTCAACGGCTGTCGCGATGGCTTGCCTGGTGCGACAGTACGCTGCTGTCTATCTCGAAATGGCTGCCGCACGTTGGGGTAAACGCCCGCAAGCAGTGGTCACGGACAGAGCGCCTTTCTCGAACCTCTGGAGCCCCCGATGCTGAGAGCTAGCCGTGTTTTATTTCTATGTAGCCTTGCTGGCTGCGGCGGCGCTGGCCGTCTCAGCTCGTACACGGCGGTAAACGCTGCCTGCATGCAGCAAGAGCAGCACATCGTCGAGCGCCAGGGCACCAACGCTGCCCAGGACGCCGAGGCCCTGCAGCAAGTCAGGGACGCCTGCGACCATTTGCTGGCCGTCATCGAAGGGAGCAACTGACATGGAAGACGTACTGCCCTGGGTGCTCAAGCTGCTGCCTAGCCTCATTGCCCTATTCAAATCCGACAGTCCCGAACAGTGGACCATCAACGGCCAAAAGGTCCTGATGGAGGCTGCACGGCACAAGGTGGATTTGGACCTCATCAAAAAGCACAGCTCGGAGCTTTGACGCACTGTGTCAGACCATTTGACCATCGCCGTGGCCCTGCGCAAGCGCGGCAAGGATAGCCTGCAGGTAGCCGAGGTGGGCCTGCGTGAGCCCATCGAGTACAACGACGAGGGCCTCGACGTGTTCCACGAAGACGAGTTTGACGTGCGCGTGCATCGCAGCCCATCGGGCCAGTTGTACGCCACCGTCCAGGCCCCGCACGGCGACCTTGTGCGTGTGCCCAATGCCGACGTGCTGTACTGCGTCCTGGGAGAGACCCCATGAGCGACAGCGGCGTTATCCCCAGGCCAGCCCACAACAGCAAAGACAAAAAAGACGTGACGGGCATGTTCGAGCCCCGCGCCAACGCTCTGTCCAAAGAGTACGGCTGGCCCGTCGTGGCCTTCGACAACCGCAAGCCTGTGCCTGCCAAGTGGGCAGATACCAAGGCGGCCATCTCCAAGCTGCCCGACGGCAAACTGCGCACGCTCGTCTGCCTCATGCACGGCTGGCCTCATGGCTTGCAGTTTGGTCTGACACGAGGCGCGGTGGGGCAGTTCGTAGACGCTCTGCTACCCAAGCTAGACCCTGAGGCCGCCTACGTAGACTTCGTGTGGCTCGCCTGCAGCACTGGCGAGGACGGCGTAGCTAGCACCAACGACAAGGCCGGTGGGCCTGGTGGCGAGGGCGGCTTGGCAGACGACGTGGCTGACGCCTTCCGTGCAGCAGGGCGCCCCGTACGCATCTGGGCGCACGTCTCCGAGGGACGCGCTGACATCAACCCGCACATGCGGGTCTTCACGGGCGAGGGCGTAGGCGGTCGGCACGTGATTGAGCCTGGCAGCAAGCTGCGCAAAGCCTGGGTGCAGTACCTCAAGGACGGTGGCTGGGCAGAGTTTTGGACGCTGACGCAGGTACAGCTCGAAGCCAAGCTAGCTGAGCTGTAGCACGCAGTTGTACGACGGCGTGGTGACCACGAGCGGCGCGAAGTAGAGCAGCGACTTGCCTGTGACCATCACGTAGTTTTCCATGCACCAGGCATGATGCATCGTGCGAGGGCGCCTGCGTTGTCGCTTGGTGCCAAAGAAATGTTTCTTGAGCTTGCGAGGTAGTTTGCGGCGGGTCATCGGATGCCCACTTCACAAAGCGCTCGGTCCAAGCACTCGCGCGCAATGTCGTACTCGACGCCGCGCTCTGCCGCGAAGTCCAGCATCGAGTCTGCGTAGCCGGCCGCTTTTTCAAGCTCCGCAATGTACGCGCGCACTTCTTTCCAGCGGTTGTGAAGCGCGACGATGGATTCTAGGTCTTCTTCGTCTCCACCGTGGTCGAAACCGACGATGGTAATAGTTTGCACATAGGACGCGGAGTTAGCAACAATGTCGCCGCCGTTGTCTTTCCACTCTCCCGGCGTCGCCTTCGCGTGCAGTTCGTCGAGCTTTGCGAGTAGGTCTTTCATTGGTCTAGCTCCTCATCCAGCTCATCCGCCTCGTCACAGCGTGAGCAGTCGGCGCCCGTCGGGTGCGGGTGCGGCATGCCGAGTAGGCGACGGCGTTCTAGCTTGGCCAGCCTATCCAGCAGCCCAGGCAACGCGTTGACCGCTTCAACGAGCCTCGGCAGCGCCGCTTCCAGCTTCTCAAGCCGATCGAGTAGTTCTGGCAGCGCGTTGACCGCAGCGACGATGAGCAATGCGTCCACGTCGGAGGCGCCGCTCATTTCGCCGCATACGTGCTCACATGCCGTATTCACGATGTGAAAGCCGTCTTCTTCGATGCACCACGGCCCCGGCGTCGCCTTGCTCAGCAGTTCGCGTAAATGGGTGATGGTGTCTGCTGCGTTGGTGCGGTAGGGGGAGGTCATAGCTCTTCATCCTCCAACGCTTCGGCCCTGGCGATGAGGTCAAGGTTTTCCTCTGTGACGAAGCCGATCTGTAGCAGGGCGTCGTACACCAGCCTGCGCACATCGGCCATCGTTTCTGCCGTTTCCAGATGCGGCGCCAGAAAAGCCGCCACTCGCTCGGCTACTTCGCGCTCTTCGCGCCTCTTTGTTAGATCGATTACGTCGTCACTCACGTCCCACCCTCCCTCTTCGCTCGCCATTCTTCCCAAGCACGCAGCTCGGCGGCGATGCGGAAGTACGGTATCGGCTCGTCTCCTGGGCGCGCTGCTTGTCCACAAGAATCGTAGAAGTTGGCCGCGCTGTCATGGCCTGTCATGTTTCGTATGGTGTCCGTGAGAGCATCGATTACATCATCGCTCAGCACAGGCCGGCTAGATTCCATCGGCGTCCACGCAGGTTCGTCGTCACCCCAGCTCATCGCGTCTTCTCCTTCCACTGCTCCCATGCACGCAACTCGGCGGCAGCCAACGAGTACTCAGAAAAGAGCGGCTCACCAGCCCCTTCCATGCACTCATCAAACAACTGTTCCGCTGACGTTCCGTCCGAACACTGCGCCGTCTCGATGAGTAGACGGATGGTCGAGTCGCTCAGCACAGGACGGCCTGCGGGCGCATCGGCAAGCATCGTCACCACATCCTCGGGCGTGCCGTAGTCAGCGGCCACAGACTCGACGCTTTCGCCAGCGCGTAGTCGCTCGCGCATGACGGCCACCATGCGCCACCATGAGGTGGGTGGCTGCGTGGGCCTCCACTCAACGATGCGTCCATCGGCCGTCGTGAGGTTCGACGTGTCGGCGATGTGCAGCGACTCCGACGGCATCAAGTACCGCGTATTCCCGACCGTGGCCACTTCGGTGGTGTAGGCGGGGAGCAGGTCGTCGAAGACACCGGCCTCCACGTCAGACACGAGGTCGTACACCGCTGTGTACGGCCGCATGCGCTCCGCAATCGCCTTCGCTATCGGGCTCACGCGTCGCACCACTGGCCGTCGATTTCAAAAAGGCGCAACTGCACATTGGGGTCAAGCGGGAACATGTATTCTTTCTTGCTCACGACGCTGCGTAGCCTGACCGTGTGCCTTTCTCCGCGCCTGCGCGCCTCGGCCAAGTCGTAGGTGTCGGGAGCGAGGGTCCATGGATGAGAGCCAATGAACGTCTCTAGGAAGTCGCCAGCGCGCCACGCGACATCTCCCCACGGCGCCCCAGCGGGATTGCCTTGTGGCCGCGAAGCAAAGCAGCCGTCCCTGTAGCAAAACAGGTTGCCGTTGAATGCCACCGTCTTGCCATCCAACAACGCCTGCACCACCTCGGGCGGGGTCAGTTGTTTGTCTTTCACTGGTACATCCTTTCCTTCAGGACAGCGAGACCCGTCCAGTCGACCATGAAACGGCTGCTCGCTGTCAATGCAGCCACACGGGGCCATGTGCCATCGGTACAGCTTGCTCATGTCCCATCCCCCTCAAATCCTTAGCAATCGCCTTCAACAGCGCGCCTGCCTCATCCAAAATCTCTGCCCGTATCGCATGCCCAATGCTGTTCATGTCGCCCGTGCTCGCTGCGATCGATTGGC
>ERZ869921.156-NODE-156-length-42536-cov-48.407382_pt1 | contig 42536 bp, 61 predicted proteins | sample MGYA00579310_ERZ869921 | MGnify/ENA primary metagenome ERZ869921 (study PRJEB32216, sample SAMN09231816) | wastewater metagenome | place: USA: Maryland | collected 2016-06-21 | study: EMG produced TPA metagenomics assembly of the PRJNA472060 data set (Reclaimed... | reverse complement strand
GTATTCGGCCAGGGCGGGCTGCATGGTGAGCATGAATCAAGTCTAACGCTTGATTCGGATCCGGAAGGCCGCCGCGATCGCCGCCCTGCTGGTGCAGTACGGCATCACCGCGCGCGACGTGTCGAGCCTGGCTCCCCATCAGTGGGAGCTGCTGGCGAAGGCCGCGCAGGTCAACCCGCCCAGCGCCGTCACGCAGGCGCTGGTAGTATCAATCTTGCTGGCGATCGGAGAAAGGTAAAATGCAAAAGCTTACGGCCAAACAGTTCTGGAAAGCGATCGAAGAGCGCACCTCAGAGGACGCCGCCGACTTTGGATGGGACGGCATCGCCGAGGAAGATCTGCCTGGCGTCATTGCCATGAAGGAAGACGATGCCCGCGTGTACGTCTGCGCAGACCTGGACGCAACCGCAGCCTACGTACAGCGCGAGTGGGATGCGTTCCGGACGCGCGGCGACGTTTAACGCCGCACCGGCGTCGCCCGCGCGTCCGTCGTCAAGTACACCAACACCACCACATCTCCGGCAACAAACGGCCGAGCCGGAAGCGTGATATTCACCTGGCGGCCAGCCACCACCGCGGCCTCCACCAGGCCAAACGGCCGCCCCTGCAGGATGGCCAGCAGTGCACTGCCCTCCACCGGCACTTGGCCGAGCGTCCACTGCAGCGTCGCGCCGGTCGACGCCGGCAGCGCCGTCAGGTCGATGCGGTCTATCGCCAGCCAGGCGGGCTGCGGCTGTATGATCGCGGTGGTCAGCGTCGGCGGCGCCGTGGTGCCATCGATCGACAGCAGCGGACCGAGCTGCAGACACACCGGCACCATCATGGTCGCTGATCCGGAGCTGTCCGACGGCCCGGCGATGGGCAGCTCGGCGTAGATGCGCGCAGCATTGCCGCGGCAAGCCGAGCGCGCGGCGTTTACAGTTGGCGTCTGCGCGGCGAGAGTCGCGGTGACAAACGCCCAAATTGTCAGAATTCGCAACAGCATTTACTTTCCCTCCTTGGTCAACCACGCGAACGCCGCACCCACCAGGAACGACAGCACGCCCCAGACCCACCGCAGCACGCGAGCCGACGCCGCAGCTTCCGTCTTGAGCTGCACCAGCTCTGCCACCTGCAGCTTGAGCGTGTGGATCTCTCCGGCTTGCTCTTCCAGCTTTTCGCCTACCTGCTCCATCTGCGTCTGAAGCCGGGTTACCCCGGCTAACATCTGGGCTTCGAATTCGCTCATCGAACTCCTCAATAGGAATAGCCATACGTCGGGCAGGCATCCCGCTGCTCGTCGGGTACATCAGTCACGTCAATCGGCCCGCACGTCGGCGACGGCGGAATAATCACCGGCGTGCCGCAGCTCTGCGGATCGCCGCCGCCAGTCACTCCATGCGTGCGGCCAAAGACTTCCTCCGACTTGATCCCCTCGCCGCCCAGCAGCGTGATCGGTACGACACCAGCGAACCAGCACTGCTGCGCGGCAACGCTGCCAACGATCGAGAACACGCACGCCGAGCCAACACCGAACGCGCCCGCCCCCACCGTGCCGATCGTGTCGGCGGCATCGTGCACCAGGTCGAGGCTACCGAGCGTCACGCTGTCATAGGCCTGCCGCTCCAGCTGCTCGGACGGGTACGGCCACGCGCGGTAGATATCAGCATTCGGCGCAACCGACCACTGCCACCGGTCGTTACCGTCGCCGTCTTCGCTTGTGACCTCGGCGAACGTGATGCCGACGGTCGCGGACTCTCCGACGTACAGCCGCTGGCCGTTTCCTGGTGTCGACTCGGCGACAACAACGTAGACGTAAGTGTTACCGCCTCGATCCTGGCGCTGCGCCCAATACGGAAGCCCCACCACGCCGCTGCTCAGCTCGACCAGCTCGGGAGCGCCTGGCCCCGCGCCCGTGAAGCGCAGCACCGCCTGGTAGGTCGTCTCAGGCTCCAGACCCTCCGGATCCGACTGCACGGCGAAGCCGTGCAGCGTGCCATTGCTCCCTCTGCGCACATCGCATGCGCGGAAAGCCAGGTCCGTATCGGGCTGCCCATCGCACCTGACGGGAGTGCCGAAACTCAGCGATGAGCGGGTGATCGGCACGTACGAGATGCGGCTGTAATAGTCGCTCGCGCCGTTTTCATACCCCAAATCATCGTTGTAGAGCAAACCGCCGGCGTCGCCATCGTCAACCCAGTCAAAGGACCACGAGAGGAGGTTGACGAACGCGCCAGGGAACACACCCACCACGTCGGGATCGCCGGTCGACTCTTGATCCCAGGTCTCACTGCTGGTGTTGTAGCGGCTAATGTGCAGCTGCGCATCGGTGGTGCAGTACAGCGCGTACAGGTAGGGCGTCGACGGCCAGTCCGGATGCGCCCTGGTGATGACACGGCGCGAGTCGTGGTCAGTTTCCAGGCGAGTGAGGACAGACTTGGTACCGCCGCCGGCAGTCGTCCAGGTCTGGCCGCTGTCCGTAGATGTGAATGCCCGCAACGTCGACGGGTCGTCGCTGCCATAGTCGCCGAGCGCATCGAAGGCCAACACAAACAGCGTGCCGCCGCCGTAGTCGTATGGCACGACTGGCGAGCTGAAGGTCGTGAACGCGCCGGTGATCTCGTATGCGGCCATATCAGTACGAGATCCAGATGGCAACTGGCACGGTCAGCGGATCAATGTGGACGCCCGACTTGCGCGAAAACTGCTCGCCGCTGCCGATGCCGGCGTTACCCGTGATGAGCTGCTGGATGATATGGGCGCGGCTGCCGTCGCCCATTGCCGATTCGTTGAGGCCTGCAGCGCCCGTGATGGTCTGGTCCATAGCTAACCTCTCAGCGCTACCCGCACCGTGGCATTGCAGCCCGGGAACTCCGACCCGACCGCCACCACATCAGGCTGCAGCTTGTCGCCACGCTCAACAGTCATCGGCGTCTGGGCGAGGTTGCTCGTCCTTACCTGCGTCTCGCCGGCGGGAATCTCCACGTAGCCATCGGCGAAGATGCTGGCGCCGTTTTTCTTGATGTCGATGCGCACCGGGCCACCCGTCGAAGGTGTGCCCAGCTCGACCGACACAGACTCTACTACCTGAATATCCTTCTGCTGCTCCCAAGCGTTGGTCGCGGCGGCCGCCACCTGGAGAGGCCGGGACGCCACGCCCGGGATGCTATTGGCCAACAGGAAGGTCGCCACGCCGCCCTCCGTATTGGACTCAGTGCCGGCGGCGCTGAGTTGGACCAGGATCATGTTGGGATTGGCTGGAAGTCCGGCTGTGGCGCGCGGCGCTTGGTCCGTCGTGTAGACCCGGCCGCGTCGATCGTTCTCAAACGGCGACGCACTGGTGAAGGGTCCGACATCGTCGAGCAAGAACGTGCGAGCGCCCGTTACCGTGATGCGGCTGAACGGCGTATTGATGCTGTGCGTGGCATCCTCAACGCCACGCACGCCCATCACCACGACTCGCGTGCCACTATCGAATGCCGGATATGACGTTGTGAAACTGTGGTCACGATCCACCGTAATCTCGCGCGTGCTGATGTTCACGTTCTCAACGATGAGCGCTCCCTGGGGTGTAGTTGGCAGGCCGCCGCCTGGCAACGGGAGACCTCCGCCGCCATTGGTCGGACCAGGCAGCGGGTTGTTGCCCGTGTTGCCCGTCCCGCCTGTCAGATATGTGCCGCCATTTGGCAACACGTACTGCCCGCCATTCAGACCGCCCGGATAGGTCCAGCCGCTCCAGTCGGCCGGATCGCGAAACCGCAGCAGTGGCCCGCCGGTGCCGGGCTCCAGCGTGTAGGTGCCGTTACCCAAGCCGGAACCGCTGTTGCCGATGCCCCAGAAATTGACATCCGTGCCCGGGGTCCAATCAAGCGGCCGGTCCATGGTGACGTCGATGGTCCACTCTCCCGGGCCTGGCCCCGGCGTCGCCTCGATGTTCTGGATCGTCGGCAACTCGCGCGCAACCGCCTTGAAGTTGTATCGCAAAAACGCCTGATCGACCTCCGCAAAGCTGCAACTTGTGATAATGAAGTCGCCGCCGACGAGCGGCCGCTCTCGGTAGATGCTCACCATCTGCCCGATGCCCCACCCGACCCGCCGCGCTACATGCTCCATGCGCCGGCCGCCGGAGAGCTGCGCTGCGAGCGTAGTTAGCTCCACCTCCACCTCGACGGACGTTGCCGCAAGGCGGTTCATCATGCCTTCGTTGAACCGCGCGGCTCCCGCCTGGTCGCGGACGTTGCGGGCGTTTGACACCGCCTCCACGATGCCGCTTCCGCCGGTCTGCGCGGCCCGCCGTGCGATTTCGTCGACGTTCTCCGACCAATACACGTCGATGGTGCCAGACAGACCCGTAATCGAAATTTCGTCGGTGTCTGTCAGCGCGGCCTGGACCGGATTGTGATAGAGCGTCGCAGAGTTAAGCTCGTAAGCGAAGTCCCACGGTGCCAGATGTCGCTGAGAATAGAGCACGACAGACTGAGCGACAGTATTTACCTTGACGATGGGCTTAGCCGTAAGCTGCCACGGCAGCGTGTAGGTCCACGAGTCATTGCCGAGCAAGAGAGCGCTGCGCTGGCCGGCAGTAGGCACGCTGGTCCGCGCGCCCTGGCGATTGCGGTACTGTGCATCGGTGCGAGTCACTCGGATCTTTTCAACCACGCCGTCATCGTCGGAGATCACGGTTGGCGCAATATCTGATAGCCGCCGCTCAATGCGGAGGCGGCGGTAATGGTCGATGCGCCAATCACAGCCAAACACGCCGCAGATGCGGTCCAGGCACGCGCTTACGGTCCAATCCTCGAACACCAGGCGCCCGCCGGTGATGGTGTAGTCCTCGCGGTTTTCGTAGGTGACGCCCTCCGCGGTGAGGGTAGCTGCCATAAGGTCGGCGACAATGACACTCAGCGTATGGCTTGGACCGTTGTAGGTGCGCGAGAACACGCGATTGTCGGCGAGCTGGCGGTAGTCCGTGCAGGTGCAGTGCACCCAGAACGTGTCCGTCGGATCTTGCCACTCCTCGACGGTAGTCTGGATAAAGCCGCCAAAGAGCTTTTTGCTGCCGCACCAGTAAGCGACCTCGTCACCTGGCACCGGGCGGAAACCTGTACCGGTCTGCGAGATCGTGAAATTGGCCGACGCGCGGCCGCCGTAGTCCTCCTGCACGCGCATCGTGTTCACCAGCTTCAACTCGGACCAGTCCAGGTGGCGAATGAACAGGGTGAAGGGTCGAGCGCCCAACACCGCGCCGCGCCCGAACGCTTCCGTGCTTGCGATGCCCAGGTATCCCGTGATCCCCGACACGACAGAGCCCGCGCCAAACGCTTCCGCGCTCGCGAGGCCAGTGATGCCCGTGATCGGCTGGCGGATGTCGCCGCCGCTGCCGAACACCTCGGCGGAGACGATGCCCATGGAGCCGAGAATGGGCCCTGCCACCACACCACCCGCGCCGAACGCCTCGGCCGTCGCGATGCCGGCAGCGCCGGTGAGCGGGCCAGAGATGGAGCCGCCAGCGCCCATGGCCGACTCGCTGATACCGGCGACGCCGGTGATGGGCCCGGAGACAAATCCATCAGCGCCCATCGCGGATTCGCTGATGCCCGCGACACCGGCCACCAGGCCAGCCACCAGCGAGCCCGCGCTGCCCATAGCGGACTCGTCGATACCTGTGGATCCGGCGATGTACGGCGCATTGAGCGCGCCTCCCGAGCCGAACGCCTCGGCCGACACCACGCCTGCAGAGCCGGTAACGGTGAGGTCGCCCGCCCCGGCGGTGATGCTGCCGCCAGAGCCAAACGCCTCGCCGGTCGTGATGCCGGTATCGCCGCGCACCAGATTGATCGCGACGAGCGTCTCTACCGAGACCTGCGACACTCGCGCGGCGCTGGTCGGCGCAATGAGCGCTTCGATTTCGAGCTGCGTAATGCGGACGGCCATAGGCTTAGGTCACCAGCTCATAGCCAAACTCGGCGCTGTTGAGGTTGGGCCCGGTCCAGGCTGCCGACGTGGCGGGATCGGTTTCACGAATTTGCCGATACACCAAATAGGCGCTGGTGATGGCTTGCGTTGTGCCGCTATAGTTCGTGGATCCGGAGCGGCACTTCTCGCGAATCTCGCGCGGCCCTGCATCGTCGCGGCGGGCGGCGATATTCACCTGTACCGCGCGCGGCGTGCCCCCGCTAAAGTCCGCGATCGCGAACAGGTCCGTATGCCCCGAGGTGCTGCTGCTGTTGTAGGTCGAGTCTCCGTCCGAGGTAGCGTCATCGACGTTTTGCCAGTTGCTTCCAGTCGAGGGCGTGAACTGCGTTGAGTTGCCCGCGCCGGTTGCGGTTTGCGTGTCGATGCGCCACTCCTCGGTGGGAATGTCATTGGTGGGACTGCTGCCCGTGGTATCCAAGATCGCCAGATTGTCGAAGTCGTTGTTGCCGCTCGATACGCTGTTGACCTGGATGTTGTCGATGATGCCGGAGCCACCGTTGCGAGTGTCTTGGCCGGTCAGCGCAAGCACGCTGGTGCTGTTTACCCGCACATCCACGGTTCCAGTGCTGTCATTGATAGTGACTTTGATCGCCAGCCAATACCAGGTATTGATTGCGATCACGGCCGAGCTGAGCCCCAGGCTGGTGCCGTTGCGCGTGGCGCGGATTTCTCCCAGTGACGTGATGCGAATGTCGGTGTGCGTCGTGGTGGACTCGCGAAAGCGCACCAGCGCCACGTCCGACGCCGGCAGCGACTCCAGGCGATAGTGGAACGCAATCATGTACGTCGATGCCGACGCGACGGTCCGTTGGATCGTGCGATTGGCGTTGAGGTAGCGCTGTGCCGAGCCCAAGCTGGCAAAGCCAGTGATCTTGCTTGCGCCGGTCACTGACGAGCTGCTGTCCCACTTCTGTGTCAGGTCGGCGGCCGCGAGATGATCGAAGCCGTCCATGAACACTATGGCCATCTATTCCCTCGTTTCGAAGCAACGGCAGCCAGGGCAGTGACCGCCCAGATGCAAATCTTTTACGCGCACTCCCGTTGGATGTGCCACCGTCCACAGCTCCAGGTTCTCTAAACGGTTATCAGCACGATTGCCGTTTATGTGATGCGGCCGCTCATGAGCAGCAAGCGATCTGCCCAACGCCATCTCCATCACGTGACGATGCTGAGGTACCCACTCGCCATTTACCTTGATTGATACGTACCCGGTTCGCTCTTTGCGCTCGCTACCATCCGCTCGTGCAATAGCTCAGAAGTACTACAATTTAAAGATTTTTGAGGGGTCTGAGGGCCACGCGATCGTAATATTGCCCCCATTTGGCGTCACCGGCAGCCCGGTGTAGCTGTCGATCTTGGCGAGCAGGTTCGACGTGCCCGACGTGCCCGTATGCTTGTAGATCAAGATGTACTCGCACTGATCGCCAGTCACCGCCGACAGGGTCACGTCATCGGCATCGGCTACGCCAAGCGCATTGGTCTTGCCGCTGAAGTTACTGGACGTGGCCACAATGCCGCCGCCCGCAACATCGTCTAGAAAGTCGTGCGTGTCCTGCGCCGGCGTGTAGTCGGCTGCGTCTACCAGATTGCAGCGGATGTTATCGCTGCTCCAGTTAACCGCTCCAGTCAAAAAGCTTTCGCGGCCCTTGCCGTACAAATAATCTGCCATGCTGTCTCCTCAGAAAATTAAATGCGCGCCCCAGTCACCGACAAGATGCCCTGCCCGATGAGTAGCCCCTGCCGATACGAATCAGTGCTATTTGTCTGCTGCACTTGAACCGTCAGCGGGCGCTGCGTGTTCTGCTGGCTGCCTTGCTGGCCACCCTGTGTCGGCGTTGTCAGGTTATATTGCGGCGTGCTGCCAGGTTTCAAGAGCAACCCATACGTCGTCGATGTGATGTCGATGAGACCGCGCAAGTTGAGCCGCACCACTTCCGTCAGCAGGTCAATTCGCGAGATGAGACCACCGAACCCTGTCTGGAGCGTGACGTTCATCCCCGTAAAGATCTGCTGCAGGCCGTCGACCAACGCGCTCATACCACCACCGGCAGACAGGTTCATGATGCCCTGCTCAATGCCTTCCAGGCGGACCAGTTGGACGTTATGCTCCAGCAGTGGGAGCCACTTGTTCATCGTGCCCTGGATGCCGATGAGCTGGTTGAGCACGCCGCGGGTTGTCACTTCCATGGAGGCAATATCTTTCTCCATGTGGCGCCCCTGCACGTAGCTCAGCACGCCGGTGATTGCTGTAGTGATACCGGTGATGAGATTCACCCCACCGCCTAGGCTGCCGAGGCCTCCACCGCCGCCCACACCACCGCCGCCCCCGCCATTGCCACCGCCCGCCCCTCCGCCGCTTCCACCGAAGCCGAAGCCGCCGAGCAGGCTGGAGAGCTGCTTGCCGAGGCCGCCGAGCATGTTCGACACGCCGTCGAGGCCCAGCATCATCTGCTTGATGGCGCCCTCAACTACGAGGCGCATGAACGCGTCTTTGATTGCGCCAGCAGCCTTGGTGAAAGCCTCGCCGAAGTTCTTCGCGTGCAAAATTGAGTTTGCGATGTCCTTGCCGAAGTCGGTGAAGACGGTGGAGACCTGCTGGCCGAACGCCTTCCACGACTTCTCCATTTCGGAGGCCCCCTGGACAATCTGCTTGTTGGCGGCCGTCGTTTTTGTTGCCGTCTTGTCCGTCTCGGCCCCGAGAATGACCAGCTCGGCATTGACCTGCTTGAGGCGGGCTTCCAGCTCAATGTAGCTGTCGCCGGTATTCTTGGCCAGCGCGATCTGTGCGGTCAACAGGGCGGACTGGGCGCGCAGCGCGTCGACGGCCGATGCCGCGCCCCGCTTCTGCGCATCCACGATAAGGTTGTAGGCATCGGCCGCCTTCGCCGCCTTGCTGGCCAGCTCGCCCGACCAGGTCACGCCCAACGATTTGAACGCACCGTCCAGTGCCTGTACCTCGGCCATAGCCTTGCTTGCGCCGGCCATACTGAGGTCCATCACTTCTTTGATGACGGCCGCCTGCGCCTTCAGAATCGTCGTGGCGCTGGTGCCGTATGCCGTCACCGCATCGCTGGCCCTCTGGAAGGCCAGCTCCAGCTTGATGTTTTCCGTTTGCGCCTGGAACGCTTTCAGCTGCAGCAGGTTGATGTTGAGAGCAGCGTACATCTGCTGGGCGGCGGCCGGCATCTTTGTGCCGAACTCCAGTTGCAACTTCTGCATCTCATCGACGGTCTTTTTGATTGCGCCGTCGATGTTGAAGCCGTTCGCGATCATTTTCGAGGCCTGCTCGAAGGTTTTGGGCATGTCAAGCAGGAAGCCCTGAATTGATTTCCACGCGGAGTCTAGATGCTGCTGAAGCTGCTTTGCCGCCGCCGCCCCTTGTTTGCTGGTGTTTTCCAAATGCCCGCCCACGGCAGCGATGTGCGCACCGGCAGCCTGCGCGGACTGCCCAACTGCTGCCATCACCGGCGTCGTGCTGGACATTGTCCGAGACGCATCGCTTATCTTGGACGTAGCGCCGCCGATGGCGTTCTTGACTGAATCCCACGCGCCAGACATGGCGCTCACGACGGACGAAACGCCTGGCAGCTTGGCGATCCAGCCGAGCATGGAACTGATGGCGGATCCGATAGCGTCAATTACCGTTTTCACCGGGCCAAATTGATATAGCCATTCCCCGATTTTCCACGCCAGGAATGCAGCCGCAGCGGCCGCCGCCGCGATCGCTACCGCTTTGATGGCGACCAAAGCTCCAGCGAGGAACGCCGGCCCCATCAGAATGCCGATTGCCGCCGAGATTGCGCTGATGCTTGCCGCCATCGCGCCAAAAGCTACAAGCACCGGGCCTGCAGCTGCAGCAAGCGCGGCGATCGCCACCACTACCGTCTGCGTCGTCGGAGATAGCTCGGCGAACGCTTTGCCCATCGCCATCACAACGCCGAGAGCAGGCTCCATGAGCGTCGTGAGCGTGTTTAGCGCGTTGAACAAAATGCCACCCAGCGGCTCCAGTGCAAGCATAAGCTTGTTTTTGAAAATCGACCAAGCCTCCGCAAAGTCTTGCGTGTCCGCTACCGACGCCGCAATCGTTTCCTTGCTGGTCTGCATGGTCTTGGTCATCTCGTCCAAGTCCAGGCGACCCTCGCGCACAGCAGCAGCGAAGTCGGCAAACACTTTAACGTTGGTGGCCTGCTTGGCCATGAGGTTGCCGGTCGCCACGTCTGAGTTTTTGATGCCCTCGACGAGCTGCTTGAAGGCCTCGACAGGTTCTTTGCCCGCAGCTCCAAACTTGCCGAGCGCCGTTTTCATGGCACCCAACACAATCTCGGTATTGACGCCTTCCTTCTCAAACTTGCCGATCATCACGGCGGCGGTGTCCATGTCGAAGCCGAGCTGCCGCAGCGGCGCGCCGGCGTAGACCATTTTTTCCGCCAGTGTCGTTACGCTCGTACCCGTCATCTGGGCAACCTTATACAGCGTGTCCATGGCGGGCGCCTGCTTGCTGATCTCGACCGACCAGTCTCCGAATAGGCGCGTCGTCGCGCCTATCATCGGCCCAAGCTGCTCACCAGTGACACGCGCGAGGTCGAGCGTCTGCTTGGCGAGCTGCTCCAAGCCGGGCCCCATCTGGCCGGTGCGCGCGTTTAGTTCCCCAATCGCCTGGCTCACAGTGTCAGCTGCGTCCGGAACGTTGGCAAATACGTTGCGGAAGGATTCTTTGAGCTGGTCGAGATTCTCGCCTGTTTGGCCGGTCTTGGTCCGGATGCCATCAAAAGCGCCATCCAGCGCTGCAGCGGCTGCGAAAGCGGCGCCGCCGATCGCGGTGAGTGGCACGGTAAGGGCGCCAGTGAGAGCACTCCCGACGCCGGCGAGCTTGCCGGACATACCGCCGATCTCGCCCATCGCCTCATTCATCTTGTTAGAGAATTCGGTGAGGTCTGCGCCGATCTTAAAAAACAGGCCTTCGACGTCCACTAATCCTCCGCACCACGCTCGTCATTCCGCCAGTCCACCCACGGGTAACCGCCATACACTGCCGCGATGTTGTCGTACATTCCTCCATGCGGCGAGCGCGGCTCTTCGATCTCTTCGTAGTAAGCGCGGACGGCTACCCGGGCTCGCCGCCGCACTTCCGGATCCAGTTGCAGCCAAGCGGTCGGAGATAGCCCCAGGCACTCTCGCACACGGTCGCGCATCTGCTGCATCGACTGGCGCGCTCGCAGCTTCTGCGCTTCATTCTTTGCCACCCTGTACCACCTGCGCCCCGATCGCTCCCATGATGTGCCGCAGATTCTCGCGCGCCGCCTTGGCCTCGTTGATCTGCCGCCGCTCGGCCGCCTGAGCTGCATGCTTGCCCCGCATAAACAGCCCGGGCTCAAACGGCTCTACGCCTTCCGCGCGGTTGCAGTTGGCGACCGTCGACGCTACCAGCGCTGCGCAGTACTCCGCGTGCTCTCGCTCGGCCTCCATGCGATCGCACAACGCTGCAAACTGCGCAGGCGTCAGTCGCCAGAACTCCTCGTCAGAGAGGCCGAGGTCATACCGTCCGATCGCCCAAAGCTGGTGCCAGTCGACGCGCGTTGGCTGCAGGTCGTCGGCGTCGCCTGAATGCTCACGCCGTGGGCAGCTGCTGGCCAGCAGTAGGCGGGCCTGGTCAACGGCGGCCGCAAACTCTGGGGGCGGCATCTGGCCAATCTGATGCTCGCTTACGTGCGCCTGCTCGTTCTGCTCTGTCACCATAGCCCACAGAAGTGTGCGGGCGGTGAGCAACGGCGCCCCCAGCGCGGCCTGCTCAACACTGCGGCCCATCTTGCGCTCAAAGCGCAATAGCACGCGCATGTTGCACGTCAGTCGCCACGGATAGCGCTCAACGCTAACTTGCGCTTCCAGCATTAGAGTTGCGCTCCGGCACAATCCAGCGATAGACGGTGTGGATGCGGTCTTCACATTGCACCTGCTCGACGCGGTCAGGCGTCCAGTCGGGCATGTCGAAGTCGTGCGAGATGACCTTACAGCCGGGCTCACATTCGGCAAGCAGCTTGCTTTTCAGCTCGGCGTTGGAGACTGGCAATAGGTAGAGTGTCACTACATCAGCAGCCCCGAGGCTTGCCGTTCGCACATCCTCCTGGCGTACTTCCAGGACGGCGTGACAGCGATGCGCGGCGAGCCGGCTGCGCAAAGCCTTGTAGCGCGATTCCTGCAGCTCGTATCCGATACTGCGGGCTCCAGCTTCGGCCGCTCGCAACATTATGCGGCCATCGCCTGCGCCAAGGTCTACCAGCAAATCGCCTTCCTTCAACTCCGCCAGTTCCACCATGCGCTCGACCACCGCCTGCGGCGATGGCACGAACGGCGCCAACTGCTCCGGAAACTCCTTCGGCGGCGCGGCAGCTTCCAGCATTACCTTCAGCGCCTCGCTGATTCGCGGCACGTCCCCGATCCCAAACCATGCGCCGACCTGGCGCAGGCTACCCGCGATGTCGGTCGCGAAATCCGGACAGGTGGAGGCCGATGCCGCCCATACCAGCGCGCGGATGGCTTTCAACTTGCCAGCCACTGTGCCTTGCTTTTGCAGCACGGCAATCTGACCCTCCAATCCGTCGCCGGTCAACTCTTCGAGCGCAATCTGCGCATTGGCATCCAGCGCCAGGCGGCGAACTGCGCCGCCCAGCTCGATCTCAACAAACTGCATGGGATTCCTCCGAATCGGTTGTTACTAATTACGCGGACAGATCAATGTCGCCGGTCGACGTGAACTGAATGGTGGACTGGCGGGCGCCATCCACGGCACGGTCATGGTCGATATTGCTGATCAGTGCGTTGAACTGGTAGATGGTCGAGGTGTCGCTTTCGATGAGCTGGTAGGTGCGCTCAGTGCCAGTCTTCCACAAATAATGCAAGCCTGTGGCGTCATCGTGAGTACCGCTCGACTGCAACCAGTTGACCACGCACTCAAAGTCGACGTCGATCAACGTAACGATCTTCTGCCGGGCTCGCGAGCCCCGCTGTGTCGTCACGTCCTGGATCGTCGCCTTGTTCTTCATCTTGATGTTACGAACCTCGGCGATCGCTGTCGGCGAGGTGCCGCTGGCGTCCGTGCAGACCTTCAGCAGCGTATTGTAGGCCGCCGCGGCGTTCGTGCTCAATGCCATATTGTTTGTCCTCTTTCCTGTTTAGCGGCTTAGAAGCGGATTACATGCCACAGAATCTCGGCGTGAGCGGCCTCGAAATAGATCATTCCATCGGACGCCTGCCGGAAACCATCGGGATCAAACGGCCCAAACATTTTGGTTGCGCCGGTCGCGATCGTGGTGGTGATATCACCAGTGCGACCCGTCTTGCTGTCAGCCTTACTGGTGATGGTCACGCTGCGCGTGCTGGCGCCGCTATTGCGCCCCACGATGATCTCGCGCCCCGTGCATAACGTCTGCTCTTTGTTGGAGGCGTCGGCGGCCGTTTCGGTGATGGCGACGCCAACAGTCGGCCAGGGCCCAACGGTGACCGCCGCGGTTAAGGTTTGTCTTGCCATTTATTCGTGCTCCTCAATTTGGACTGGGACATCCTCCGATGTTTCAGCCGCTTCCACGGCACTCACTTCCTGCTGCCCGGCGAGCTGCTGCTGTTCCTGCTGCACCCGCAAAGCGAAAATCTCGTTTTCGTGCACGCCGTTCATGTGCGACTTTAGGGTTGGCTGGAACTCCGAATCAAAATGGCACCACGGACACTCGTAGATGGTGTGACCGCCGAAATCGTGCGTCTTGATGTCGATCTTTACGTTGGGCATTAGCTCACCCTGTACAGAAAATAGAAGTCGATCGCGCGCTTGTACACGTTGCGCCCCGGCTCTTTGCCCAGGTCGACCACGTTGACCTTTGCCGCGCGCTCTACCCAAATGCCGCCGAGGTTGCCCCGGAAGCCTTCGAAAAAGCCCGGCTGCGTGATGGCCATGCTCAGCTGAAGGCAGTCCCGCCAACACTTGCCCCACACGCCAAACTGATAGCGCGCGCGCTCCAAGCTGCTGTGGCCCAGCTGCGTTGCGGCTGCGTCCATGCTGCTAATGAGCTGCACCGTGACTGCCGGCAGCGCCTCGGCCTGCTCCAGGACTGGGCCGTACCAGCGGTATCGATCCTCGCCGTCACTCAGCAAGTTGGCGAGATAGCCGTTTTTGAGCGCGTGCGCTCGGATTGCTTCTTCAACGAAGACAATGTCAGCCATTACGCTGCGATACCCCGTATCAGCTCCAGCGCGCCGTCAATCACGGCCTGGCGCACGGCGTCTCTGTTTTCCTCAAAGGCGGGCCGCAGATACGGCTGCGCGGCCTGGTGATAGTTGCGCCCGGCGGAGTCTGCACCCACGAAGCCGAATTCGATACGCGCTGCATACGGCACCGACGACCCCACACGCACATCGCCGGGCCCGACCGACGCAACGTCGATCGACCGCCGCAGCGTGCCCGACTTGTACGGCGCGCGCGCTTTCGCGTCGTTAGCCACGAGCCAGCCCGCCGCGATCAGCGCCGTGTTCAGCGCCTCGGCATCGTTGGCCAAGCGCGCCAGGGCCTGCACCTTCTGCTGCAGCGCGTCGGTCATGATTAGCTCGACAGAGATGCTCATACAATGCGCTCCAGTGCCAGCCGCGTAATTGCCAGCGTGCTCTGCTGGCTAACGCCCTTGATGTCGTAGGCGATCCCGTCTACCCGCGCAATCATCTGCTCAGTGATGAGCGGATACAGCCCATCCAGCAGGCAGGCGAGCTGCTCGGAGACATACCTGCTATCCGCCTGCCGCTGCTCGTTCTTCTTCCCCATCGGCGTGACCGCCAACGTGCACGGCAACTGGTCATGACCCGGCACCACCGTGTAGTCATCCGGCCAGACCTGCTTGATGTCGCCCAGCGAATCCTGCGGCGGCGGATCCGCGAGCGTGAAGATGCTGCAGCGCTGCCGCTGCATGTGCTTCAGCTCGCCCATCAACCGCGGGTGGACGATGTCCGTAGTTAGCGGCACACCATCACCCGCTCAACTTGCTGCGCTATCAGCACCTCTTCGCCGCCGACCGGCGGCAACACGCCGAGACACGGCCCCACGATGAAGCGCGGCCAGCCGGTCGAATCGTTCACTGCGGCGAGGTAGCGGTACCGCAGCCCCAGGTCTGCATGCAGAAACTCCACAGTCGTCGCGCGAAACTGGCCACAGGATCCGGCGGCCATGCAGTCCAGGGAGATGCCGTAGGTGATTTCCCAGCGAATCGGCCCACCCGGCTCGTCACGCACCATGTTGATGAGCGTGTTAGACGGCCGCCGCGCATCGAAGCCGGGACGTTCCCGCTCCAGCCAGGCGCGTACATCTTTCACCAAAGCGACTGGATAACGGCGCGAGTCGTCGACGATCACGGGCGCCAGCAACGGCTTGCCCGGTATGACGGTCCAGTCGATCACTTCTAGCGCCATCAGAATACACCTCGCTGCCACTGCTTGAACGCGCGATCGCGGAACGTGAAGTCATCCACCACCTGCTCGGCAATATCAAAGCTCCCGTCGTTGTCAGCATCGGCCCGCAGCTGCTTTGCCAACTCGCGCAGCTCTTTGGCCACCGCCGGGCCGTCTGTCTCCAGGTCGCCACCAAGCAGCTTGATCTTTTTGAGCAGCAGCACTTGATCGGTCGCGATCGAAGACAGAGCCGACGCGGCGGCGTGCTTCACGCTCGACCCTTCCATCTCCAGGTAGGCGTCAATCTCCGCATCCTGAAAGATCGGGTTAGAATCGTCGCGGTCGGTGATGAGCATGCGCACCTTGCCGCGATCGGTGGTTGCGTCAAACGTGAAGGCCATGGGTTACCGTTTCCTCCGACGTAACGCTCCACCCTGCGCGATGTCGTCGGCCACCCGCTGCTCAAACGCGCCATGCTCGGCCAAGTCGATGCCGGCAGCCTCGGCGGCTTGCTGGGCGATCGCGGTCGGCTCCGGCAACACGTCCATTGTCTGGACCGGGCCCGACTGCTCCACCATAAACCGCAGTGCCTCGGCTTGCAGCTCGACCAGCTGCGCCATGCGCGCGTTCAGCACCTGCACTTCTGCGATCAGCACATCAAGCCGCTGATCGTGACCATCGCGCGCCGGCGCTGGCGTGGCACACAGCGCGCCCTGCACTCGCTCATTCTTGAGCACCTTGTCCACGACTTTGAGTACACCCGCAATCGCTGCTAAACCCACACGACACCTCCGATCCTCCGAACGTTAGAAAGGACGGCGGCGGCACTCGGAGGAAGATACCGCCGCCTTCGGGCCTGGTGGTCAAGACCAACCCGAAGCTCTATAACCGTTTGAACAGTTCGCACAGGGGCCAACCCTCAACCCGCTTACGGTTCCACTCGACGAAAAACGTCAAGCGGTCGTAAGAGAAGCCAACAGTAGCCTCGTAGGGCGTGCCCTCTGTGCGCAGCTTGTCCTGGAGCCGCTCGATTGCGGCGAGTAGCTCCAGGGCTTGCTTGATACGCCAATACCAGCCCACGGTTTAGGAGCCGCTGCCGTTGCTGGAGTAGGTCGACTTGCCATCCAGCGCCGTACCGCCGAGCACGTGGCGGATTTTGTACGCCGTGGTGTCGTCGGCAAAACTCCCGTCCATCGGATTGGCGCCACCGCCGACGCGCTGCTGGTCGCCGATCTGCATGAACAGCTCCGGCGACTCGTGACCCTGTAGGAAGCCGATCTCGAACGCCGGGCGCCCTTCGGACGGCGCCGCATGCACGAACCAGGTGGTGTTGCCGTTGGAGCTGCTGGCCACGATGGGAATGTACGGATTGACGACCAGGGTCAACTTGTTGCGCATCCAGTTGCCAGTGAGGATCTGCTGGGCCGCCGAATCGGCGCCCACCTTGATTTCCGTGGCATTCAGGATGTTGCGCGCAACAACTTCAAGGGCGGGCGGCACTTCGAGGATCGCGCCGGTGATGTAGATCGGCTCACCGTCCGCATCACGCTGGTTGCCCATGACCGTGAACGCGTCCTGCAAACCAATGATCGACAAAGCGGGATTGGTGCTGCTCGCGCCATTCGTCGTGTTGATGATGTTGCGGTTGGCGGCGGTGTACACGGTGTTGAGCGGGCCCGACGTGCCGACGTGCAGCTGCGTGCGGAACTTGTCTTCCGAGCGGCGAGCGGCGCGCGCCATGCGTGCGGGCGAGCTGGAGCCGAGGGCATCCAGGTCATCGTTGATCCAGGCTTCCCACCGGAACTTCATCTGACGACCGTACTTCGCCACCGCGTAGGAGTACGGAGTCTCCGACAGCACCTGCGGCTTGTACGTCGCGTCTTTCTCGGTCACCTGAGGCAGCACGCCCTCGCCGCCGTCGATCGCAAAACGCTTGACGGTGCGGAAGTCCGGCACGCGGCCACGGCGAGCAACCATGCTCCAGGTCTGCGGCGTCTCCGCGTAGGTGCCGAGCACCTGGCGGTCCAACACATCGCCCATGAGCAACGGGAAGTCGGCGGTTCCCATGGCTTCCTCAAAACGGAAGTACCCACGGCGGGAACCGCGCGCAGCCTCCAGGATGGTGAGCGCCTCGCTCATCAGCTGGGCATACTGCGGGTGATTGCGAATGCCATGCGCCGCAGGGCAATATCCCTGCTCGTCAGCCACCGCGCGGTGGGCGTCTTCGGCGCGAAACGTCTCGATTAACTGCATGAATTCCATGTCTGTTTTGTCTCCTCTCGCTCCGATGCCCTTAGGCGACTTCGTTCATCACGTACCAGATGTACACATCGAACACGCCAGCAGTCAGCGCGGCCGTGCCGATGGTCGCCGTGATCTCGCGCACCGCGGTGGTGATGAACTGGTCCGCGACGGTCGCAAAGTCCGGAATACCCAACTTCAGGCCGGTCGTGCTCCACGGCGCCGAGCCGATCGCGGTGGCCGCCACGATATCCGCCGCGCCTTCAATGCCGAGCGCGATCGTGGCCGACCCGCCCGAGGTGGGCGCAGTCCGCACACGCAGCTCACTGTTGACCACCACGGCGCCGCTCGGCAGCGACACGCGCAGGCCGATCGCACCCACCGCGCCGCCATGCACCGCGAAGTCATAGCGGGCGGCGACACAACGCATCGCTTCCAAATTCACAATCGAAGATGCTGCCATCTCGTTTCTCCTCTGCTCTTCTCAGCCTTCGTTGTTGAGCAGGGCGCTACCGCCCCGCCGCCGCTACCTTTGCGCCCGCCTCACTGAGACCGAGCACCGACTGCAACCGCCCGGCCAGCGCGGCTTGATCTACCGGCTTCGGCTCGCCTACGGGCGCAGCGCCGAAGCCCGACACCCGGAAGCCGCCCGTCGCACTCGACAGATACGCCATCTCCTTCTGAGCCTCGGCCAGGCACAGCGCTTCGAGCGCAGCGACGTCCAGCGCGCCGTCCTTCACCGTGGCGCGCGGTGTCAGACTCTCGACCAACCGCGCCCGGGTCATATCCGGCATGGTGATGGTCTTGAGTTTGGCCTCGACGACTCCGCGCGCATCGCGCAACACCAGCGACTCGCGCAGCCGCGCGTTCTCGGTTTCGAGGGCGGTTACTTTGGTTTCCGCGCTCGCCAGGGATTCACGAATCGGCTTCACCGCGCCATCGATGAGGCCCTGAATCTCTTCTTTCGTCATCTCTTCTTTCACCTCGTCAGAAATTCCGGCAGGCCTCCGGTGCCCAGCCGACTCGAACAAACTTACGATCTCGCCACCAGCGCCCGGCACCGTGACGAAGTCCGTCGACTTAGCCGACACGATCTTCTCGACGATGTTGCCCTTGCGGCCCTCGGCCTCACCGGTGCGCGCCATGCCGCTCGCGCGGATCGACACGCCGATGTGGTCTTTGAGGTCCTTCACTGGCGCGGCGTACCGCTCGAACACCTTCGCCCGCGCATACAGGCCGGGCCCGGTCGGCCCATCGTCCATGTAGCGCGAGTCCTCCACCAGCTCGGCAGCCAACTTGTCCAGGTCGCCCTCAGGACGCGCTGCCTCTTCGGCCGCTGTCTGGTGGTTCCAGTACATCTTGAGCCCCCGGGTAAACACTGGCGCGGCGGCGCGCAGTGTCGAGGGCGAGTAGTACCCGCTACTGCCCCAGCCAGGCGCGATCAGCTTCACCAGCGCCGAGGCCTCCGACAAGTCGACGTTGGCCAGCGGCATCACGTCGCCCTCAATCGCCGCCTCGGTCAGCACCGGCGTACCCACAGCGTTGTAGACCGTCTGCGGCAACACCTCAACCGCGTCGCCGAACGTCGCGTTGCCCGCGTCGTCGAGGCTGTAGGGGCACTGGTAGTACTTGCCGCCCGTCGAATACACGAGGCTCTCGTCGAACACATCGGCAATCCAGCAGTAGCTGCTCTCGCTTGCTTTGGCCGTGCTGAGCGCGCGCTGTAAGGCGCGATGCTTATCGGCGTGCGAGCGCTCCGCCTCCGTCACATCCAACTGGCTCAGCAGCTCGCTGATAGACTCCAGCGCCTTTCGCAGCTTGCCCTCATTGGCTTTGCTGAACTTACGGCCTACTTCGATGAGTTGGGTGAACATGCTAGCCTCCAGCCGCCTTCGCGGCGACCGTGTTGATGCGGTCGTCGAGCGCGGCCTGCGCCGCCTTCAGATCGTTGATCTTCGCCACGACCGAAGCGGGCGCGAGGTCTTCGCGCAGCATCAGCTGTTTGCACGTGCTCACCAGCATCTGCTCAAAGCGCTCGGCAAACGTGCCGGCGAGGCCTTGCGAGTGCCAGAAGTTGTTGAGCACTTCAACGGCTTCGGCGCGGAGGGGAATGTTGTAGTTGGCGTTGTTGTCGACCAAGAGATGCACGACAACCTTCGTCGGCGGTGTAGGTTTGGGAGTGGGAACGGGAATCATGGGTGTCCTTTACCACGTGGCGTGCGCAACGCGCCGCCACGTGTTCGCGGCCGTGCAGATGTAGATGTAGGTGGCGTCCCAGGTAATCGTGCCAGCCGCGCCCGTCGCGCTTGCGCTGGAGGGCGTGCTGCTGCCGATCATGATTTGGCCGAGGCCGGTAGATCCATTGGAGACGCGCAGGCGACCTGCGGCGTCGCGGGCCAGGCCGAGGTCTGGCGTGCCTGTGAAAATACTGGTGCCATCTTGGAACGTCAACGGCATGTCAGACGCTAGCGCTAAGGAAGCAGTGTTGATGTTGTGCTTATTGGAGACGATAACCTGCGCACCATTAAAGGCACCCAAAGCCGATATCGACGCCAGCGTTACCGCACTAACATTTTTCCACTCTTGCAGATTCGTGCTGCTCTGTCCCGCACCCGCCCTTACCGTGAGTGTGGTGACGCCCGTGGTTGGCGTGGCGTCGTACAGCGTGTAGCGCCCAGCAGCAGAGCGCGTAAAGCTCGTATCCTGCCCCAACACTCCGGCACTGGCCACGTAAGCAATGCTCCCGGCAGTGTTCAGCGATGACTTGCCGCCGACCGCACCACCTGACGCCGAACGAAACAGCCCGCCCATTAGCGCATCACCTCCACATTGACTTGCAGGTTTGTCGTAGATCCGCGCAGGTTGATCTGCGACAGCCGGATCAACCCCTGCGCATCCTCATACACCCGCGAATCACCCGGGCCCAGCTGATAGCCGTAGCGCGTGCCGCTCATGTTGACGTCGCCTACGCTAACCTGCGACCCGGCAGCATTGCTGGCGTCGGCCTCAATGACCAGATGGCGACACTCACCCGGCACGTCGGCGTCGATCGCGCGCGCCAGGGTGGCCAGATTGTAGTTGGTCGATCCCGCCGTCAACGTGAGCTTGACCGCACTGTAAGAAACGCTCATGAACTCTGTCTCCTCATCTGCAACGCACACCGGCACCCCGGGAACCGCAGCGGCGCCGGATGCCCTGACGGAAACGCGCTGTCGAGCGGGATCCACCCCGCCGTACCGTTCGCCGCGCACCCGTCACTTACCCGGGCATCGCCCACTGTCAGCCAAGCTTTCTCCATCGCAATACCCCGCGACTGGAGCCGCGCCGCAACGTCGAGCTGGCCATCCACGTACGCCTGGCCAACTTCGGTGATCGCGATCAGCTCAGCGCGATCGCGAATGTGCCGCTGCCGGGCGGGCGTGCTGAACTCCCTGAACTTCGCTCGCAGCTCGCGCGCTACCTGCTGGTAGCTCTTGCGCTGCGCGATGCCATCGGTCAGAATCACCCGCACCGCATCACGCGTCGTCTCGTCAATGCGCGTGATCCGGTCTCCCGCGCGCTCCGTCATGATCTGCAACGGGCGGTCCACGGGCATCTCGAAGTCCGGGCCCAGGTTCAGGTCGCGGCTGATCGACACTCCCGCCTCGGTGAATACCCGCGCCAAGAGCGCGGCGAGCGCCGTCTGCCAGCGCCCACGATCATTGGCCAGCAGGCTGCCGAGCAGCGCGCCAAGGTCGCCGGGCATCTCGGCCTCAACAAACTCCCGCTTCATACGCGGGAAAAAACTGCGCGCGATCGCCGCCGACTGCGCGTTGAACATGCGCCGCATCAAGCGGGCGACGCGAATCTCATGCGGGCGCTTGGCCTTGTCTTGGGCGCGCCAGGTGAGGGCCTCTGTAAAGCGGGTTGCGGCGGCGAGTACTCCCGAATGCTCGAACGACATCACCGCAGCGGTCGCGTTCCAGCTCACGCCGCGCTTCTCCGTTCTTTGGCATGCTCCACGAACGTCACCAGCGCCTCGCGCAGACTGCGAGCGGCCTCAGCCACCGGATCCGGAGGGGCGCCGCCGCCCGGGTCAGCTCCTGCAGGCTGTGGCTGGCCTTGCATCCGCGCCGCAAGCTCATCAGCGCGCGCTTGCTTTTCTTCGTCGGCGGCGAGGACCGCGGCGACCAGCGCCTCAACATCCTGCACTCCGAGCGCAGCCGCGACCATGCGCGTGACATCTTCGAGCGGCAGCGTGCCAGCCAGCGTCTTTCCGTCGAGCGTTGCAGCGCTGATAATGCCCGCGATCTGCTGGTTAACGTCGTGCTCCAGGATCGGCGGGAACGTGACCTGGATGCCAGCCTTCGTATTTGGGTCACCATCCGCTTGCCTCATGCGCCCATTCGCCGCTCGGCTGCTGCGCTCGACCACGTAGCCGAGAATTGTCTGCAGTACCGACTTCCACAGCTCTTGCCGGTCGCGAAACTTCAGCTCGGTTGGGCGGTCGAGCGACTTTGCCGTCGCCAGGTTGCCCGTGCTGACGTCGCCGAAGAACGTCTCCGGCATGCCCGTGGCCGCACTCACCATCAGCAGCAGGCGGCGCCCCTCTTCGGCGCTCGTGGTGGCACCGGCCGTCTTGATTGGCTTCGGCTCTACGCCACTGCCCACCCACGTTGCGCCCGTCGTCGACGGCGGATTGGTCTCGGCAAGCGTGGATCCGCTGCCGACCGTCGTCCCGAGCCGCGCCTTTGCCGCAGCCACGTTCTTCTGGCCACCCGGCACATTGATGCTCCAGGCGAACTTGGCCAACGCGCGATTGATCGACGCCCAATCCTCCAGGAACCCCTTGTACGCCCGGGCCCAGTCGATCGCCTGGTAGGTCTCCGGCACGCCCATGCGCATATCGGATAGGCCACCCACGCGCACATGCAGCACGGGCGTCGTCAGCAGCTTATCGCCGAACTGGGCCAGCAGTTGACCCCGCGCTTCTTCGCTGATTCCCAGCGCCGGGTAGTACGCCGTGCGGCTTTCTATCTGGCCGTTCAGTTTTTTCTGGCTCCACGTCCGCTTGAAGCACCACGGCGACTTGGCGTCTTCCGGATCCGTGATGATGTCTTCGATCTCCTCAGGGCGGATCGAGCGAACCACCACCGCGCCAGTGCTCATGTCGTCGACCAGCGCCAAAAACAGATTGCCAAGCACCTGGAGATCCTGCTCCTTCATGGTGCGGGCCTGGTGCGAGGTCAGCTCGGCCTGATTGCGCGGGTCATTCAAAAACTCATCGACCGTCGCCTGCATCGTGTCGTCTTCGGCGCTGATCGTCACACCCTGGCCCCAGACATAGATGCTTTGCAGCGTCACTGCCCGGTTGATGAGCGGATTCTTCAGGAACATCAACCGCGACAGCTGCATGATCTTGCGCAGGCCTGACAGGCTGAACTCATACTCGCTGCCGGCCGCCATTTGCCGCCAGCCCTCATCTTCGAGCTGCAGCTCCAACTGCGCCACCGACTCGCGCAGCAGCTCGGCGTTGTTGCGCTCTACCTCGATCAGGCGGCGCGCCTCGCGGATCTCCCGGAATGGATTGATGCGGTCGAGAATGCTCATTTAAAAAATGCGGCTCCGGTGAAGAAGCGTCACCAAAGAACCCCGGAGCCGCCTAGCAGGAGTAACGTTCAACTTAACTACGCCCAACCGCAAACTTTTCATTGCCCGGCAGGAGTGCGGGCATCGCCGAAATGCGCTCTTCGGCAGAGTGCTCCAGCTCATCACGCAGCTCGTCGATCAGATCACCCAACGCACCCTCCCAGGAGTGCCGGACGTTGCCGCTGGTGGGGTCATAGCTGAAGTAGCGCGCTAACGTCGACGCGACCAGCCCCGCATTGATGACGATGGATCCGCCGCGCGTGCTGCTCAGCGCGACACACATCGGCCGCAGCGGCTGCTTCTTGCTATCCATGTACGGATACCGCGAGAGCTGAATCCCGCGCACCGGGCGCGCATAGTTCAACTCCGGCATCTCCGCACCCAACAGCTCGGCGATGCGCTGCGCGGTCTCTTCGGTCGCAAACGCCCAGTCGGAGATGTCGGCCATCAGGGCGCCGCCGTCGAGGTTCTGTGGATCCGGCTGTAACTGCCAGGCGCCCTCGAAGAAGAAGCCAGTCGGAATGTACGCGCTCGCTCCAGTCTCACTGTCGAGCAGGTTCTGGCAGATCGCCTCACCCACGACAGGGTCCAGCCACAGATTGCGATCGCGCACCCAGTGCGACTGCGGCGACGTGTAGAACTTCGGCATTACTTGCGCGCCTCCGCCAGCGTGCGAATACTCTTACCCTTCTCGGCGATCGGTCGCGGGCCGATCAGCACCATCATCACGGCGTCCACCAGAGCCTCATCGGCATACGCGTATTCGCCGACAGGCTTCACGTCGCCGTCGCCAGGCGCGCGGTTTTCCAGCACGTACTGCTCGATCGGAAAGATTTGAACATTCGCGACAATGCGCGTTTCCGGCGTGTCGCCGGTACCCGGCTTCCAGCGGAAAAACCAGTTCGACGGCAACCCGACCGGAAACGGCGAGACCGGATGGCCGGCAGCGGCATGGAAGTTGGGCGTCGACAGCCAGGCCACATCGTCCGCTTTCTCGCCATAGGCCGGAGCAAGCACCGGAAACCCAAACTTGAAATCGGGGTGGTTGCGGTACTCCACAGCAAACCGCAACTGCGGGCCCGACAGGTACCGCCCAACGCGTTGCGGCACGATCCACACGTCCGTGCTGAGATGATCGATGCGCTGATTCTGGCGCTCCACCTTCACCGTCTGACCCGAGTCGATCACCAAGTAGCCAGGCTGATACGAGAAGCCCTGGCCTTCGTTGATGTACTCGATGTAGCGCGCGGGCCCGAAACTCACCCAGGCTTTCGTCGGCGCATTGGGGTTTTTGGGAGCCGGAGAGATCTGCTGTCGCGCATCCTCCAGCATCTTGACGTACCGGGCTTCACTGCCCCAGTAGACCATCGCGGCCGATTTGGCTTCAAGCGGGTAAAACTCCATGACGTTGGTCCCTCCGAAAGAACTTGGTGCCGGGCATTCCCTAGGGCTGCCCGGCTTGCCCTTTGCGGCTCAACCGGAATCCACCGGACTGCGGAGCCATTGTTTTCAGCGTTGAGATACACCGTTACGTGGCAGTGGGCGGGCCGACCGCGATCGACCCCCCAGCCCCAAACGACTCACCGGAGGGCAGCCCCGCCCGGCCTTTCGGCCCGGTGAAGTCGAGTACTTGAAACTCACTGCATTTCTGCCCCATGTACTGGTACATGAGGAATTGCGGGTGACTGATCTCGCGCCCCTTCACGTCGTAGCGGTCCTGGTCGCAACGGAAGATCAGTCCCGCCTGGTCGCCACCGACGCCCCAATCGCGCGAAAACTCAAACTCAAAGTGCTGGCAGTTGAGGCAGAGCTTTTGCACTTCAGGCATGAGCGGGCTCCGACAGGCCGAATCGTTTCCGCCACGTCCGCTTGCCCCGCTCCCGAGCCATCGCGCGACGCACGCTGCGCGGCTCGCCCGGGTACGTCGCCGTGATGGCACCGAAGGCATACGCGATCTCCTCGCGCCGCTCATTCTGGCGGCTGCCGCTCGACGGCGCGGCGCGGCGGCCGTACCGCTCCGGCAGGCCCGCGGTATCGCGATCGATGATGCGCTTCTCGCCTCGCTCCAGTTGCCGTTCCGAGATGGCGCCCCGCACGAACGCGTCTCGCAATGCTGTGATCGCCTTAGCGGCGATCGCGCTGATACCCATACTCTTTCCTCCGAAAGAACTGCTTTACTCCACAACCCGGACATTGCGCGGATACATCTGACGCACCGCTTCGCCGTCGTCGACGGCAGTGTGCGTCGGCGGCACATTGCGGGCCCACGCCGGCAACGCCACCAGCCGACTGACATCGAGCGGCCGCTCGTTCATGGCCGCCAGAGCATCGAGAGCTTCGCGCATGCTGTCCACGCTAAACTCGCGCTCGTCAGTACTCACTGATAACCACCCTCTCTTCGTAACCGACCGTCGCCGCCTCCGGCTCACCGAAGAACAGCTCCGTGCCCGCCCACACCAGCGCATCGAGCCGATCCGGTGACTCCGCCATCGACTGCGGCGACCAGCTCACCAGCTGATCCTCCAGCTGCTCCAGGCCTGCGCCTCGCACGTGCCGGAATCGCCCCTGCTCATACAGCGCGGCGATCGGCTCCGCTCGCACAAACTTGCCTCGTGTCGCGCGCACCAGCTTCACCGGCACGCGGCGGTCGACGGCCGCGATCGTCGACGCCACCATGTCGCCGCCCTGGTTGCTTTCGGCCACGATGCAATCGGCACCGTGCGACCAGAACGCGTTTACCGCCCGCTGCGCCCACTGGCTCGGCGTACCCTGGCAGGAATAATCGCCGAGCGCGTACCCGCGATCATCGACGCCCGCGCCGGCAGCGATGATCCCGGTCTCGTCGGAGTCTGGGTTGGCCGTCACGGCAGGATCCACCGCAATCACTACGCGCCACAGGTCCGGATGCCCCTCGCACTGGGCGGCGTCAATCAGCGCTCGCGTCCACAACGCGCCCGGCGTATCGTCGAGCAGTTCGGCCAGCAGTTCCTGGCGGCCGAGGCGCGTGCCTTCGTAGGCCTTGACGATCTCAGCGAGAAACGCGGGTGCCAGGTTGCCCTGGTTGTCGTACGTCGAACCGCGCGTTACCTTCGTGCCTTTGTCCGCCAGCAGCTTCTTCAGCAGCGGCATCGGCTTTGGCGTCGTCGTGATGACCGTCTGCGGATCGTCGCCGAGGCGCAACCCGAACATGAGCATGTCCCACAGCGCCTGCGGATACTTATAGGCGACCATCTCATCGCACCACGCTTTGTAGTGCTGCGGGCCGCGCAACCGCTCCGGCTCCTCTGCCGTGAAGCAGTAGGCTACCGTGCCATTCGGCCAGATCAGCTCACCCTTGGACTCCAGCCACTTCGGGCGATTCCAGGGCGGACAGACTTTTAAGAATCCGCTCTCACCGCCGACGATTACCTTGCGGATGTCGGCAGTGGTCGGAGCAACGATCGCGATGCGAGGATAGCGGCCACTTTCGGCCCAGCTTCGCACCTGCTCAACGCCGCAGCGGGTTTTACCGAACCCGCGCCCGGCCAGCACCAGCCAGTTGCGCCAGTCGCCCTCAGGGGGCAGCTGCGCGCGGCGCGCCCAAAAATCCCAGTCACACTCCAGCGCCGACAGTTCCTGGTCCGTCAAGCCCTGGAACAGTTGCGACCGCAGCTCGGGCCGCGAGCTGATCCAGCTTGCTGGAGATTCGGTCGGCCGGAGATTCAAACAAGTCCATCTGGATGTGGCCGCCATCGGCTCCCGTCAACTCTGCACGCACCAGCTTCGCGTACATGTACTGCGTCAACTCGCTCGCGGCTCGCACGCGGTGCGCTACGTTCTTGCCGCGAATGCGGCCCAGTGCGACCTGCGCCAACACGGCGACCGGATCGCAGCCCTCGCGCATCATGGCCTCACGCACGCTCGCGGCCAGGACAGTTGCCTTATTCGGCACGCCCTTTTTCCGGCCGCCCCTACGCTCGCCGGGTTTGCTCCCTCTCGGCATTGCCTTCTGCTGCCTTCCGCTCCAACTCTTTGACGCGCCTCCGTTTGTCCAGCTTGCGCACGTATCGCATCTGCCCAGTCGTCAAGCCTTGCGGCCTCACTCGCGCGGTATTGTGATGCACGGCGCGCACTGACCCGTAATTGCGCCTCGGCGACGGTGCCAGCAGCTCGCGCATGCGGATAACCGGGATGTGACGCCCGTCCTGCTGCACCGGGCCGCTGTCGGCCTCCGCACGCACCGGGATGGCTTCCTTCAACCGCAACGCCTTAAGCTTTTTGTCGCGACCGAACTGCGGCTTTGCAGCCTTGGTGCGCAACAGTCGATCCACCTCAGCTTGATCGGCACGATAGGCGATGTCGCCGTTGGGTTGCCAGACTTCAAGATCTGCGGTGATGGCGTGTGCGGTGGACATAGTTGGGGCTTTAGTGTTTTTGCTCCAGGCTTCGGTTTTGGTATGCGCTCCGACCTGCGCGAATGCCCGCCTGGCTGGGCCTTGATGTTCAAACAAAACGTTCCGGTGGTCGAGAGGCCGCCGCGCCTCCTCTTGGGTTCAGCGCGGCGGCTTTGCCTACCCGCAGATCAACTGCCGAACGTGGCAACAAAATACCGACAGATTGTTTTGGCTGTCAAGAAAAAGTTACAAAAGTGCGCATTGGCGCGGGGTTGGCGGGGTGTCACAAAACGCGTGGCACACTTGGTACACCTCCCGGTCATACCTCCGCTTTTTTTTGCTATTTGTAAGTGATTGTCACGTAACGCCTCTGGCTAACCTGCCCTACCTGCCCTACCTGAGTATAAAGAGTTTTTAAAAGGTGGAATACCCACCAACACAGCTAGCGCATGCAGGCAGAACCCAAGCCACGCGCGCGCGACTAGGGTTTCTTGGTTTTTGAGTAGGGCAGGTGTGGCAGGTGTGCCAACCGTTGCAGAGTCAGTCGCTTAGAGGCGCTTCCGCGACGGGGGAGGTGTGGCAGCGAGGTGTGACAGGTGTGACTTCAGGCCGTATCCGGCCTGCGGTACTTGTGGACGCGCTGCCCATCTTCCGTAGCTCGAAACTTCTGCCAGCCGAGGGCAATAAGGCAGCGGCCGACGCGCATGCGATCCTGCAGCGTCCAGTCCTTGAACGGTTTCTGGATGCAGCTATCCAGCAGTACCTCGACGCTCGTTTCGCTTCGGCCGTAGGCAAGCCATTCGGCAATGCGTGACTGCCACGGATCGCCCTCGTAGCGATCTTTCTGTTCTAGCGCGGCGGCATCCTTCAGCCGCTGCTGATCGAGCCACCAATTAACACCCTTGCGATACCGCAGCAGTGCCTCGGCCCAAATCTGGTCCCGCGCTGCCGCAAGGCCCACGTTGTCTATCGCCCCAGGGATGGCGATAGGCCAAAAGCGGCGGCCGCCGGTTTCGTCGGCTAGATATTGCGAGTGATTAACGGTGCCACCAAAGACGCACTGGCGCGGGCTGTCGATCGCGCGGTGGCCGTAAGGCGGGCGGTACCGATCAGTAGGCCGCGAGATGAACGCCTTGATGCGCCCCTGCTCGGCGCGGCGCATGGAGTCCAACTCCGACAGCTCTACTATCCACACGCCCTGCGTCTGAATCGCCGAATCCTTAGAGCCCAGGTCTGCCATTTCATCGGTAAACCACGGAGCGCCGAGCACCCGAAACGCGGTGGACTTGCCCACGCCCTGCTCGGCCGATTCAAGGATCAGGCAGCAGTCCGCCTTGCAGCCAGGCTCATAGACGCGCGCCACGGCCGAGATAAGCCACCGCGACGACACCGCCCGCACATACTCGGTATCCTCGACGCCTGCATGATCCACTAGCCAATGCTCGATGCGTGGAACCTCATCCCACCTCAGCGATTCCAGGTATTCGCGCACCGGATGAAATGGCCGCTCTTCGGCTATGGCCTGTACGGCCTTGCCTGCAACGTCGGCACCCACCGCAATACCGCGATGGTGCAGCCACTCCGTCAGCAGCACGTCATGTGTGTCGGTCCACACCAGGCCCCGCTCAGGAACGGTACGGCGGCCGGGAAACGCACGGCTTGCGGTGACATCGCGCGAGAACTCATTCAGCCGCAGAACGCCGTGCCATTCGGGAGACAGGCGAAGAGCCATAAGCACATTAGCCAGTAGCGCACGCGGCACGCCTTCGCGGTTCTTGAGCAGATATTGTTCCCAACGGGGATCGGGACCATCGCTGCCGTCCGGAGGGAGATCGCCGCCGCCAGCTCCGCCGCCGCCACCATGGCCGCTTCCTCCCGTCGGCTTCGCGCCAGCGCTGGGAGGGTTTGGAAGCTCGATGACCTTTGCCGGCAGAACCAGGGGCTCAACCAGAGCTTCGAGGTCAGCGAGGGTGTGGCCTTGCTCAATGATGAAGACGTGAGGATCTTTGGCGCCAGGCAGCACGCACTTGAACAGCTTGCTGTGGTCGCGCAGCTCCTTAACGCACCGCGCCATGTGCTCCTGACCACGCGCGTCAGTGTCGCCCGCAAGTACCACCTGCTTTCCTGCAAGGGCAGCAGTGTACTGGTCAAACCATGGCGCTTTCGCACCACCTGGAATCGTGGTGCCAACAAGTCCGAGCGACTCGATGGCGTGCACGTCCTTCTCGCCTTCAACCAAAAACACGCGATCGGCTCGCATGACTGCGGGCAGGCGATACAGCACTCGCTCGACACCTTCGAGGCTCCACACGTGCCGCCCGTTGACCGTGTGCCGCTGCTTGAACTTCTTTTCACCAGGAACGACCTGGAGAGTCTCACTGTCGACGGCCTCGAAGCGGCAGACCTCAAAGCGCACCACTTCGTCTGGCCCAGGGTACTCGTACACTTCCAGTAGGCGACCCGGCTTGGTGTCGGACTTCTTTTTCTTTTTGCCTTCGACTCCACTAGAGCTTGCGCTGGGCGCAGCAAAATGCGGCGCTGGCGTGGGCGCAAGCCCTCCGACTATCTCTTCAAGCCGAGCAATCGCCGCTTTCGTGTCGGCCAGATGCTCCATGTGCTTGATGAGGTCGAGAGTGTCCCCCTTCGCGTCACATCCGAAGCATTGATAGCGCTGTTTGCCGTCTTTTCCACGAAATATCTTCCAACTCGGGGTGCCCTCGTCGTGAAAAGGGCAACACGCTTTCCACTCAGCACCCTCCTTCTCGACAATCAGTCCGTAACTCTGCGCAATTGCCACCATGTCTGCATGGCGCAGTAGATCTTCAGCCTTGCTCATCGCAATCTATCTCAGGTACTCGAAGCGGGCGGAGCGTGCAGCAATTACTGCTTGAGTCAGGATTGCGTTTTGCTGTTCGGTCAGACTAGAGGGGCTTGGCAATCCACAACACATTAAACCCACAAACCAAGGGAGCACGTGGCACTTACTTGTGTGCCAACCGTGCCCCCATAGCCTCTCCAAATCTGGATACAGGTCATCAAGATCGCAACAAGCCTGGTCAGCACACCATTCGTCTACTTCCCAGTATGCCTTGAGATCAGGCGGCCCATCCAGGAGCACGCATGAGTATCCGCTGTCCTCGACCAGCTCCACGCAACGCCAAATCTCTTCTTTCGTGAATTGCTCAGGCTTAACCTCAGCCCAGCGCTTCACGTCGGGAAACCAAAAATCTGGCAAGTAGCGCTCGCCGCCGGGCAGCTCAAAGCCCTCTTTCTCGTACTCCCACCGCAGCCCTACGGCATCGAAATACACCGCCCATCGCGCCTCTAGCCTACTCCGAAAGCGGTACCCCTTATAGCTCGTCTCGATCGCCTTAATCATGCCGCACCCCGGACACTCATCCACTCTTGCCGAGGCAGTTGATGAAACATGCCCTGGTACCGCATCACTGCATATCCCGGCTGCTGCCGCTCGGCTTCCTGCTGCAGCCACAAGCGGAAGATCTGCTCGCGCTGCGCATCCGGAATCACCATGTACCGCTCCAGCTTCCGGCGCTCGTCCACCTCGGCCAGCTCGCCGTCCACCAGCTCCGGCCCCTCGCGCGGCTCCAGCGTCGAAAACACCCACCCGCACGGCTTACAGCGCACCGTGCTGCCGCCGTACACCGCATAGCACTTCGGGCAGACCTTCGGCTTCACGCTGCGGCTCGACGGCAGCAGCGGCGCATCGGCCTCCAGCGCCCACACTCGCGGATCGTCGGGCAGGCCGTGCATCGCCACGCATCCGGCATGATCGAGGATCAGCCCGTCACGCTTGCCCGGATGCGGCCGGAGGATTCGTCCGACCATCTGCAGATACAGGCCAAGGCTCACCGTGGGCCTCGCCAGAATAGCGCACGACACGGGCGGGCAGTCCCACCCCTCACACAGCACCCCGACGCTCGCCAAGACGCGGATTGCGCCCCCGGCCAGGTCGGCCAGCATCTGGTCGCGCAGTCTGCCGGCCGTTTTACCGTCAAGCTGTTCGGCCTTGATGCCAGCGGCCTTGAACTGGTCGCGAATGTGGCGAGAGTGATCGCAGTTGACGCCAAAGGCCACAGTAAGCCGATCCTTTGCCAGGCGCAGCCAGTGCGCCACGATGTCGCCGGTGAGCGTGGCGCGGTCCATGACGCCGGCGAGCTGCGCCTGGTTGTAGTCCTCCGCCCCCACCCGCACCTTCCCCAGGTCGACGTTGGCGGGCGCAAACACCCGCGTCGGCACCAGATGACCCATGCCGGTCAGCTCCTGGATGTCTGGACACTGCACCATGACGTCGAACAGATCGCCCAGGCCTCGCCCATCGGTGCGTACCGGCGTCGCGGTGAGGCCGACCGCTACGGCCTGCGGCCAGCGCCCAAGGATCGACATGTAGCTCTTCGCCCGGGCCCGGTGGCATTCATCGACAAACACCAGATCCGGCGCGGCCACGTCGGAGCGGTTGGCCAGCGTCGGCACGCTCGCCACGTGCACGCCCAGCCACGGGCGACGGTGCGGATGATTGCCCTGGATGATGCCATGCTCTACGCCCGCGCCCGCCAGGCGCGCGCTGCACTGGTCGATCAACTCTTTGCGGTGGGCGAGAAAGATGGTCCGCTTGTTGCGCTGCTGCGCGGCGTGGATCATGGCGGCGGCGATCGTGGTCTTGCCGGATCCGGTCGGCGCTACCAGCAGCGGCCGTCGGCAGCCGCGCCGGATGTGGTCGCGGAGTGCCTCGATCGCCTGTTCCTGGTAGGGGCGGAGCTGCTGAGACGTGGTGGTGGGCACGGGCGCGGCTCCTATGTGGCCTTTACGTCCACCGTCCGCATGCGGATCCGTGCGTCGGGATAGCCTTCTATACCGCCTAAGTCCTGATCGAAAAGTATCTGGACCTGCTCTGGCGTCAAGGATGGCGCGTCATGGATACGGACAGCCACAACCACATCGAACGTCCGCATGGGTACCTTGGCAGCCTTCACTTTTTGCCGCCCTTCTTTTTCCCGACCTTCTTCGCAGCCGCTTTCTTGGCTGCCTTCTTCGCCGCCTTCTTGGCGGGCGCTTTCTTTGCGGCGGCCTTCTTTGCGGGCGGCGCGGGCATGGGCGTCACCTTCTTCGGCATCCGCTTTTCGCCGCCCATCTCCTCACGCACCTCGGCCGCGATGTCCTCCAAGTCGATGCCGTTGATCGCTGCCAGCTCTTGCACGTGCACCTGCGAGTACTCGCTATGCCCGCCCATCGCCAGCTCTGCCAGCAGGCCCACCAGGTTATAAGCGCTCGCCGTGTCGATCCACGCGTCCATCGCGCGCACGCGGTCGGCGGCCGTCTCGCCGGCGATCTTGCGCCGGTTGATGATGTGGCGGCGCAGTTCCTGCCAGGCGCGCTCCCACATGCGGCTGACGATGAAGCGCCACTCTTCCCAGCGCAAATCAGTAGTGCCGAATGTATCCACCACGGCCGCAACGCTTCGGCTCGTGATCTCGGCGTTGATCTTCGCTTCGAGCTTCGCTTTCTTGTCGGCAGCCTTGTCTTTGTCCGACTTCTCAAAGCCAAAGCCACCACTGCGCGTCGGCACGATATAGATAACCCTGCCCGCTTCCGGCCCATCGACGACCAGTGCTTTCTTAGCGCGGGGATTCTCGGCCGCCTGCTCCTCGTTCAGCTTGTGATAGCGGCTCCGGTCCAGAATTTCACTCTCGTCGTATCGCCACTCACCACTGACCACGATGGTCTCCGGCTCCGCCGTCGCAAGCTCGGCCTTCTTTAGCTGCACAAATGCAAACTTCTTACGGTTGAAGCAAGGCGGATTGGTGCACGTGTCGCCATCCTCGACCTCGGGGAAAAGCGCCGGCATAAAGCCCGTGCGCTTCGGGCAGGCATCACAACTCCCCGCCTCCGGCACCAGATCGGTGCTGGCTTTGTCCCACGGCGCCTCGGCCAGGTCGAGATAGACCATACGATCGAGCCAGTCACGCATCCGGCGCGCATTCTCAAGCGGCCATTGAGTCTCTATCGCCTGCTGTTGAAAATCATGCGCGACCTTCGCCAGCAGCTGCGCCACGCCGATGCTGATCTCACCTGCCCACAGCAGCTTCCGCCCCTCCTGGCACAGATCCGACAACTTCAAGCGCTGATAAACGTAGCTCTCCGACTTGCCGACCTTGGCGGCGACCGTCGCGACCTCCATGCCGCTCATCTCAATCAGCTGCCGGAAGCCCAGCGCCTCGTCGAGCGGGTGGATGTCCTCGCGCTGCAGGTTGGAGATCGCGCCCAGCTCCAGCGCCTCCTGGTCGCTGCACGTGATGATCTTGGCCGCAACCTCACTCACCCCGGCAGCCACGGCCGCCCGGTACCGCCGCGCTCCGTCGATGATCTCCAGATGCGTTGCATGCTCGGAATACCTGACCTCACGCACCAGCAGCGGCGATACCACCCCATGCTGCTTCACCGACTCCACCAGCTCGGCGAGCTTCGCAGGGTCAAAGTACTTGCGCGCGTTGCGCGGTGATTCGTTCAGCAGATCGACGCATACAACGTCAAACTGCTCGATAGAGACAGGGGCAGCAATAGCCGCTGGTGCGGTACTCATAAGTCACTCCGATGTAAAGATTTAGAAAACTAAAACGGCACGTCGTCGTCAGTGATGGGCGGCATCTCCGGCCCAGCTGGCGGCGCATCCTCGTCGCGAGGTCCACCACGGAACGGCTCCCGCAGGAACGACACCCGCCCGACGACTTCCGTCACGTAGCGCTTGTCGCCGTTCTTGTCGTCATAGCTGCGCGTCTGCAGTCGGCCACGCACGCGCACCAGGTTGCCCTTCCGCAGCCAGGCAAGCGTCTTCTCGCCCACGTCCCACGCGACAACGCGGTGCCAGTCGGTGGCGTCTTGCCACTGCCCGTTAACCTGCCAGCGGCGTGTGGTGGCGACGCTGATGGTGGTGACGGCGCGGCCGGAGGGCGTGTACTTGGTTTCGTGATCCTGGCCGAGGTGGCCCATGAGGAAAACTTCGTTTTCGGATGGCATTAGCGGCTCACCTCCGGCTTGTACCAGCGGATGAGTTCTTCGCGCTGCACCAGCAGAGCGCCATCTTTGCCGGTCGCTCCGACGCGATCGGTCAGCCACCGGTCGGCGGAGACTGGATCGGGAAAGGAAGCTTGATCGTGGGGCGTCTGCGTCTCTGTCCCGTGCGGCCCGGTAACGGTGCGGCCCGTCAGGACCACCGCGCGATAACGCTCAACGGCCACGGGAAGAACTTCCCGCAAGTCATCAGCCACAGCGCACCTCCGGCTCAATGCCTATCGTCTGCGTTAACACCTCAACGCCCTCTTCCGGATAGACTGCATCAGCAACGTCACATGCTTTGATGTAGTCGATGCGCGCGTTATCCACGAGGACCGCCAACAGATCGAAGCGCCCGATATCCTTGCGAACATCACAGCGGATTCTACCCGTCTCTGAAGTTGCGGCTTTTTTGACCTGGACCCGCAAGATAAGGCCCTCGCTAGTAATCGCCACCATGTCGCAAGCAGCAATCGGTGAAACAGGCATAAACACATCAAAGCCCCGAGCCTGCAGGTCCGCAGCAACCAGCAACTCGGCTACAGCCCCACGAGAGGCGGCAGTAACGCGGCCCGCGCGGCTAACGTGAGGAGGTATTAGCAGTTTGTAGTTAGCCAAGTCGGGTGCCGTCAGCTTGCCCTGGTAAGGGGCAGTGCCGTCATGTTTCCGAACAATCTCGCGCAGCTTCGCCCGAGCTTCCAGCTTGGTCATGTCGGAAACCAAACCCAAAGTAACCGTATGCCATTTCATGCCACCGGGAACATCCGTCCGGCACTCCCGGAACGCGCCGCGCCACGCGCGGCCCCGCAGCGTAACGGAGCCATTCTGTTGACCCTTGGACCTAGCCACAAGCTTGCCCTCCAAAGGTAACGTTCTGGCTGTTTTGCTTCGGATGCGCCCCGTCATCTATGGACCCACTGCCTTTCCGTGGCAGTGGGTCCATAGATGAGATACTGTTGATTTTAAAGGAGGGAATGGTGGGCGCTGAGGGACTCGAACCCCCGACTTCCTGCTTGTAAGGCAGGCGTAAAGCGTCGGCGGTATCGGCGGGCGTGTTGATTTGATTGGAGTTGCTCATTTGGGTTGCTCCGGAGAGGTCACGTTAACGTCACGTTCTGGGGCGGCGCTGAACGGCTCCCATAGCCGCAGCATGTACTCGAAGCGCTCCTGCAGCCACACTTTCACGCTCGGCTCATCAGCTCGGCAGACCTCAACAGTGACGTACCGATAGATGCCCTTGCGTTGGCCCATGTAGAACAGCTTCAATTCGCAGTCGAAGTAGTTCTCATCACCCACCCACTTGATCGGACGCTCGCGATCGTAGTCGCCGCCGTCGTCGGGTCGAGGCGCCTGCCAGTCCCAGCGAAACAGTAAATTGAAGTCTTTGTCGGCGTCGCCCTCTTCCGCCACAAACTCAGCCCAGCTACGAAAATGTTGCCCGCAGTCATTCGCGAAGTAGTTGCCCTCGTTGCAATAGTACGGGTGGACCACGTCCCAAAGTCGCATCAATTCACCACCTCCGAAGTTACGCGCGGCATCAAAGACCGCGCTCTATCCAAAAACCCATGGGTGTACCGCTCCGTCACCCGCTCCGACCCATGCCCGGCAATCAGCCGCTTCTCAGTCGCCGACATACCCTGCTGATCCATCAGGGTGAGGGCCGTATGCCGCAGCGCATGCCACCCGATCCTCGGCACCCCTGCAGCGACGCAGGCCGGCTTCAGGTGCCGCGCCGCGATGTTGTGCGCGTCGAGCGGCTGCCCCTTGCGGTTGGGAAACACCAACCAGCCCCAAGGCCCAGGCTCAACGTGCAGCTCCAAAGCCGCCGCGACCTCATCCGTCACCGGCACGTTGCGCACGCTGTTGTTCGTCTTCAGCGTGCCGAGCGCCCCATGGGTCCAGTTGCGCCTCACGGCGATGGTGCGCCCGGGCAGCCAGCCATTCCCCAGGCGGCGGATTCCCTCGCCAAGATTGACGTGCTCCCAGTCAAGCGCCAAGGCCTCGCCGATCCGCAGACCGGTCGACGCCAGCAGCAACACCAGCGTCCGGTACGGCTCGCCGAGCTGGCAGAGCAGCGCCGTCACCTGTTCGGCCGTCAAAGCCACACCCGCCGCGTGCCGCACCTCCGGAGTCCGCACGAGATCAGTCGGCAGATCGCCCCGCCACATGCCGAGGCCTTTCGCATGGCGCAGAATCGCCGACAGCGCATTGCGTAGGTGGCGGACGGTCTGAGAAGCCAGCCCCCTCTTCGCCTTGCCGTTCAGCCACATTTGCACCATGGGCTGGCTGATCTCCCGCATGCGGTGATGCCCCAGCTCCGGCACGATATGCCCCAACGCCCAGTCATAGTGATCCTGGCCGCTCGCCTTCAGCGTCACCACATGATCCGGCCGAAACCGCACCTCGATGAACTGGGCGAGCGTCGCGACGCCTTGCGGTACCGCCGCAGGCCCATTGGCGATCGCCAGCTTCTCGTTCAAAAGCTCAATCGCCCGCGCCTTGCCTTCATCCCGCCCGCACAACTTTCGCCAGCCGGTCTGCCGCCACTCCACGGCGCCGTCAACCTCGACGTATTCCCGCCACTTGCCGTGCCAACCGGTCTTCGTACACTTCAAAGACCCGCGCTGCTCGCCGCGCCATCTTGCCATCGTTCCCGCCTCCGGGCTCAGTAGAGCCTGGAGCGTATCGTAGCGTTTACGGCGAACGGTCACAGTCGCATCCCTCCTACCCTCTTCGCGTGGGCTGCCTTCACGCACTCATGGCACTTTTTTTGGCCCCTGTGGCTGGTCTCAAATGCGGCGCCACACACGCAGCAAACCCGCAAGAAACAGCGCAGGAACGGCGCAACCACCGGCCGCGCGCTCACAGTTGCCGTCTCCACCACCAGGCCATCAGTGCGCACCAGGCGCAACCCGCCAGAAAACCAATCACGGCGGCGGTCGTCATGCGGCAGTCACCTCGGCAAACAATGGCGCCGCTACGGGCGCCTGCTGCTTGACGGTCACCACCTTCTCAGGCTCCGTTGCCGGCTGATAATGCTGGGCTACCTCGACTTCGCTCCACTGAACGCCATGCCTCGCCATCCAGATAGCGAACGGCACACCGCAGGCAAAGGGCGGAGTGTTGCGCTGTACCTCAGTCATCTGTCGCGCATCTCCTTCCACTCGGCGCCGGTGCGGCTCTTTGTGGCTCCGCAATGCTTGCAGCGAGCCTCAATGCGCTGGTCGGCCAGCACATCAAAGAACGCCCAATGCGGTACAGCCCACGTACGATTTCTCATGGCCCAGCAGCGCCATCGCGCCCGCAGTGATGACAACATGGCTACACCGCGTACCACTTCAGGATGTCGCCGGCGGTCGGATCTTCGCGCTTTTCGATGAGGCCCTTATCCTTCATCGCCCCCGTCAGCGGATAGATGTTCATGCAAGCGGTCTTGCGGTCCAGATCGGGATAAACCATCAGCGCAAGGTCGACAGTAGTGAGCGGCCCGGAGGCGAGAATGTCGAGCACTCTCTGCTGCATCGGCGAAGCTTTCGCGACTGGAACTGCGGTCTGTTTTACCGGCACGGCCGCCTTAGTCTTGCCCTTCGCAGGCTGCTGCTTACGCACCTCGACAGGCGCTGGCTCCTTAGCTGGCTCGACAACCGGCACCACCTCTACCGGAGCGGCCGGCTGCTCCACTACTGGCTGAAACAACAAATCGAAAGCAGGGCCGTGTACCAAATGCCCCTTGCCGTAAACCGCCACCGCATAATACTGCTCGCCGGCCAACATCACCGGCTCAGCTTCCAACTTTGCATGCTTGCACAGGAAAAAACTCACGCCGCCTCTCCTCTCTCACTGATGACCTGGTCGGCAGCTGGCCGCTGCCGAAAAACCTGCTGCCCTTGCCCAGCCGCGATCGCCGAGCTGATCTCCGCGTGCAAGCACTCCTCACCGCAGAGATGAAGCACGCCCGGCTGGTTTACGCCGGCGTTCCACGTCCAGACGCTGAGATTGAAGTTGCTGATGAGCAGACAGAACCAATGGTTAGCGTCACCCCTCAGCGCCTTGCAGTGATCGCAGGCGTACTGCGTGCTCTTAGCCATAACTACTCCACCATCCGCGCGTCGGGAAACTGCGCCTGGATATCCTCCCACTCATCAGCCATCACCAACACGACATGAGGCGCGCCGGCGAACACCAGCACGGCCTCGGGAAACTGCGCGCTGAGATCCTCCCAGTCGACGGCGGGCAGCGCGATCACGCACCGGTCGACGTAGAGGGAGCCCGGCCCGTAGGCCAGCTCCCCAGTGATACCCGCGATCATGCAGCCACCCCTTTCTTGCGCTTACGCGACTCGGCCTTGACCTGGAGCAGATCGTAGACGGCCTGGATGTCTGTCAGCGACTCCAGGTCAGTGAGGTTTCGGCAATCAGGCCCGCCGATGCGCGTGAACGCCTCGACAATCTCAGCAGCGGTCAAATGCGGCCGGAGCGCATCAAATGCCGTACGGATCTTCTCCATGTTGGCCGGCAGTCGCTGAGACGTTACAGGCTCCGGCGTCTCAAACTTCGGGAAGCTGCTCGGCCCCTTCCGTAACGCGGCAAGCTTCTGCTGCGCTACAGCCTCAGCTGCGGCCTTCGTGCCAGCCTGCTCGCCCAACATCGACGCTTTCTGGTCAGCCTCGGCCTTCAGCTGGCCGAGCGTCGGCTCAGGCGCGGGCGCGGGCGCAGGCGGTGGTGTCGGCCGCGCGGCGGGCGGTGCAGCTGGCTTGCGGCGCTGCGCATAGCCAGGCGTGGCCAGCACGGCAGAGATCAGCGCGCGCTTGTTGGCCATCGCGCGCACCACATGCACCGTGTCGGCGAAGTCCGGATTGTCGACGCGGCCCGTGTCCTGCTTGGCAATCGCCGGATCGTCGCCGAAGTACTTCGCGCCGCAACCACCACGCGCGGCAAAGCACAGCCAGGCTCCGCGCCGCTGATACTCCGGATCGCGCTCATACTCCAGCTTGCCCTTGATAATCGCAGCCGCGCCGCACTTCGGGCAGGCACGCTCACCACCACGGTACCGATACTTCTTCTCCCAGTTGCTGCATGAGCCGCTACCCTGCCCAACGTGCTCGCCACCGATGTGCAGATCGCAGCGCACCGGATAGTAGAACAGCGGATAGCCGTGCAACTGACCGCCCCAGTCCTCGATGACTCCCGGCAGCAGCTCATACGTGGGCACATAGCCAAACTCCGCGCAGATCGCCCGCGCATCCTTGGCTGTTAGTTCGATGTTGATGCCGTCGGCGGTCATACCCGTCGACGCTGGCGTGTTTTTGTTGCTCATGGGATTCCTTGGTGCCGGTCTCTCCCGGCTTGTCACGCCTGAGTACGGTTCGGCGTCCGTCGCACAGTCTGTTCCGTGTGTCACTGACCGCGATGTACGATGCGGTCAGTCCCTCTCGCCTGAGCGTCACCACGTTCGTAGGCCGTGTCGCTCCCAGGATCGGGTCCAGCCCTCTCATCACCACAACCCACTAATCAAATGATATCACTTGATTAGACAGACGGCAACGAAAATCAGGGGCAAGGCGGCGCTGTTTCATGAGCAGGCAACACGCCAGCGCAACCCACCGTGCCGGGCTCTCCCCGGCCACCATGACCAGACCCAGCCCCATCGGGCAGCAGCACGTCTCTCCCGTGTGCGTTGTCAGCCGGGTAAGGGGGCGGAACCCCGGCTGGTATCATGCTGCTGCCCGATCGAGCCGCCAACTTGAGGCGTAGCACCTCGACCGGCGAAAGAGTCTCGACCATCTTGAAAAATCGAACAGAAGTCATCAGTTCCATCGCGGCATCTCCCGGCCGCTGGTCGCGGCCATGTAAAACCACTTCTCGCGGCCGTCCACCAGCACGCTCAAATAGTGCTGCTCGCCGCCCTGCCACACCTGAAAGACCTGCCCTGCAGGCCCGGGCTCGCTGCCGATCTGCACCAGGCCAGCTGGCGGCGTGGCAATCGGCACCGCAAAGTAATCAGCCTGCATAGCCCAGCTCCCGACGCAACATCACCCGCCGCGCCTCGGCGGCCAGGCCGCGAGAGATCGCTACCTGGCGACCAGGACAGGCCAGCACGGCGCACGTCCGACGCCGGCAGTCACGGCAGTAGCCGTGCAGCAAACCTTGCCCGCACTCTCCACACAGCGGCGTGTGGTCGGTTTCGTCATGCCCGCAGCAGGCGAGCCCGGACAGTAAAGCAGCGCTCATGCTGCCCTCCGGACGTCGAACGTACGCTTCTGCACACGTACTGTTACTTCCTCGGTGTGGTACTGGGCCTGCGGATAAGATCCGCGGCGGCCGCTCCGGCCATAATCAATCGGCATGACCGATGGTCGTTGCGTCTGGCGTCCGTTGCGATCAGGCATGAGGTTCCTCCGATGATTTCCTAGCTCTTGTTCAAGCCCGCAAGGCACAACTCCAGAGCTTCAGCCAGCAGATGCTTCACTGGCCGGTTCTGAAGTGCAGCAGCAGACTTTGCCCGAGCCCACAGCTCGCGCGGAACCCGAACGTTTAGCTCAACTTCGCCCTTCAACGTTTGGATTGTTGCTAAGCTTTTTGGTGTCTCTGGCATCGCCATGTGGATTCCAGTATAAGCGGTAAAGCGGTAGAGCGGTCAAGAAAGAAAGACCGCGATAAGGATTATTCATGGCTGACGACGATCGCATAAGCAAAACTTCGGTGTCCCTTCGGGAGTCCCTCAAGTGGAGGTTCAAGCAAACAGCCGCAGCCAGGCGCATGCACGAAAGGCAGGCGTTAGAGGAAGCCCTGGAGCGCTGGATTAGCGGCCCGCCCGCCTCTTTTCTTCGCAGGCTTGCGGCCTGCCCCTTCCCTCACGCCGCCGCGCTCCAGCGGCGGCAACCCGACGCCTGCGCGAATCAGCGTAGACACCGTACCACCTTCCTGCCTGGCGCGAGTAATAAGCTCGCGATCTTCTTCGTCGGTAAAGTTGAGTACCCGTTTCTTCATTCCGCCAACCCGTCTCCCTCGACGCGAGCTATCAATGCTTCGATAGCAGCGCGCGCCTCGGTAAACTGCTTTAGCTCTTCAGCGCGATCACGCTCAGTTGCATTGTCTGCACTCCAGAACGTTTCCAACATCGAAAGTAGCTCACCCTTGGCGCGCTGCCATGCCATCTTCCGCAGAATGCGCTTAGTGCTCATTTTTCTAAATATATATCTTGACCGAACTGCCAATCAACGTATATATTATGAATATGAGCACCGCACACGCCACCGAAATCACGATCTACCCCGCCCGCGACAGCAAGGACTGCTATCTACTGCACAGCGACGGCGCCCTCGTCGCCACCATCATCGAATGGGCTGACTGCGTCGAAGTCCGCGTCACCCGCAAGCTGACCGCTAAAGAGCACGACGCCGCGATGGATTTTGTCGGCACTCTCGCTGGTCGCGACTGCACCCTCATCAACTACGACGCCCACGCCGCCGCGATCGCCGAGGCGGGCGGCTGCCAGGTGGCCAAGGAGGTGCGGCCAGCAGTGCTGCCGCTGCCCATGCCGAGGCCGCCGCAGACCGCCACCACGCCGCGCGAGACGCTCGCCGCCGCGACGATGCGCATGATCCTGCTGCCCGTCGATCACGACTGCCTGTGCGGCGACAGCGAAGATGATCCCTGCCCGGCGTGCCAAGCTACGATCCGCGCCGCCGACGTTGCCGCCCGCGATCGCTCGGCCGCTGTCGAGTACGCTTTCTACGATGGCCTGGAGGCTGCGTAATGGCAGCCCCGGCAAACCCTCACCAGGCGGCCGCCCGGATCCGGAAGGCCGCCGCGATCGCCGCCCTGCTGGTGCAGTACGGCATCACCG
>ERZ869921.155-NODE-155-length-42635-cov-6.555425_pt1 | contig 42635 bp, 53 predicted proteins | sample MGYA00579310_ERZ869921 | MGnify/ENA primary metagenome ERZ869921 (study PRJEB32216, sample SAMN09231816) | wastewater metagenome | place: USA: Maryland | collected 2016-06-21 | study: EMG produced TPA metagenomics assembly of the PRJNA472060 data set (Reclaimed... | reverse complement strand
GGGCGGGCTTGAGAGCGGTGCCCCAGCCTTGCCATTGGCGGGCGGCATCGGTGGCGGGGGCGGTGACATCTCGGTCCACAAACTGCGTTGTGCCGTCCATAGACCACCCCGACAGGGCCCCCTTCTTCACTCCGACGACCTCGCGCTCGGCCGCAATACGGTCCACCAGCTCATCCACCCACGCAGGAACGTCGCCGCATAGCGGGCGCAGCTTTATCCACAGTTCTGGTGTGGGGATCGCCGGTTGCGACTTTTCGGTCAGGTAGTGCGACCCCATGAAGGTGCCGGTGGCATCGTTGATCTGCTTGCCGGTCAGTCCAGTGGTGCGCATCCAGGCAGTGAACTTATGCAGCCGGCCCGCCTCGCCGTTCACCTTGTCGATGGCCTTGCTTACGTCTAGGGACTTCGGGAACCCGCTGCCGTACACCCAGGCGATCATGTCGCGGATCTCGAACCCTGCGTCTTCGATGCGAACGGCCATGCGGTGCTGGGTGCGGGTTCCGGCGAAGGCCAGCAGGTGGCCGCCCGGCTTGAGCACGCGCAGGCACTCGCGCCAGATCGCCTCGCTGGGGACGTCGTAGTCCCACTTCTTGCCCATGAAGCTCAAGCCATAGGGTGGATCAGTGACAATGCTGTCAACAGAGTTGTCGGGCAGCTGACGAAGCGCCGTAAGGCAGTCCGAGTGCACCAGTAAATAACCGTTTTCCAACATTAAATTGCTCCTACCTTCCCATCCGCCACCCGCACCGCGTTGCCCGCGGTCAGGGTCTCGATGGCGCGCAGCACGTGCTGGCGCCGGGTGTCGCGCTTGCCCTCGTCGTGCGGCATTTGATTGACCGCTGCGTCGATCAACTCGGTCACCATCACCGCGTCGTCAGACAGGCCTGCCAGGTCGTGCAACACGCGCAGAACGAGCTTTTGCACGTTGCCCTTGGGCTCAGCCTTGCGCTGATGCTTGGGCACCACCTGGCCGTGCTCCACCACGCAGCTGGTGATCTCGTCGCCGTCCTCGTCCAGGCCCAGCGTGACGGTGTGCAGGGAGAACCCCATCTCCTGGCCTTCCGTGGCCCCGTCCTTCATCTTGGACACGCGCACCGAACGCTGGTCCCCGTCGCGCAGGACTTCGATCTCCACATCCGTGGCACCCTTCAGACCAGACCACCCGCGCGCGCCCTTGCTGGCATCCTTGCCGCTGTGGTGGATGAGGACCACCAGCGCGCCGGTGGCCTGGTGCAGGCGCCGGCAATGGGCCAGGGCCTTGCCCATGTCCTCGCCACTGTTCTCGTTACCCCCTGGTGTGACCTGGGCCAGCGTGTCGATCACGATGGCATCGGCCCCGCCCCACTGGTTGATCTGCACGGCCAGGGCCTTGTCGTCATGCAGCAGGAAGTTGGGCACATCGGCCACCACGCCGAACGACTCGTCGATCTCCGACAGGTCGACCTCGTGGTGCTGGGCGAAGGCCTGCAAGCGATTGCGAAAGCCTGCCAGGCCTTCACCGCACACGTACACGGCCCGGCCCTTGTTGACCCGGTGGCCACGCCACTCGGTACCGCGCACGATGGCCAGGACCAGGTCGGTGACCGCGAACGTCTTGCCCGCGCCTGACTCCCCGTAGATCATGGCCAGTTGAGCCCGGGGCAGGATGCCTTTTACCAGCCACTTCAAGGGCGGACCACTGGAGAAGGACCCGGCCCCCTGCACGTGGAACTTGGCCAGCTTGGGGGCGTCGCCATCCTGCTGGGTCAGGTCCTCGAACTCGTCGGCCGAGGGGATGCCCGCCGCTGACATGAGACTGCGCACGGTCTTGATAGGGCCGGCGCTGCGTTTGCCAAAGCTGTCCCAGTGGTAGCCCAGGTCCTCGCGGCCCTTGTACGTCGTGCCCGGTGTGCTCCACTCGTCCCACAGGTCCAGGCCCAACTCGCTGCCCCGTGTCTCGTGGTGCAGGGCAAAGCCAATCTCGATCCACTCGTGATAGCCGGTGTTGGGGTCGTAGTGGGTCAGCAGTTCGCGGATCTCGCGCCGGCCCAGGCCCAGGGGCGCCTTGTCGTCGACCACGCGCTCGGCAGGCCGCACAAGCTCCTGCCAGATCGTCAGCAGCTCGGGGGGCAACGTGGGCAAGTCCCGCCAGTCGCCCACCAGCGGGTCGCCATAGGCCCAGGTGTAGGCCTCGCCCGTGTCCGGGTGGATGCTGGGGGGCAGCACGTCCTGGGTGGTGAGCCCGTCAGCGGTGGCGCAACGCAGCTCAAACCCATCAGCATGCAACGCCTTGCTGGGCAGCGGGGCCAGTCCCTCGGGCAGTCGGTACAGCAGCTTGGCGCGGTTGGGCCGGCCCGATGAGATGCGCACCGCGTCGGGGGCGCCCAGCAGGTCAGCCAGTGCGATGCTGCGCCCGGCAAACCACACCGTGGCCTTGTCCAGGTGGTCCACGTCGACCGTACAGGTGCGGCTGTACGCATGCGCCAGGCCCACGTTGGCCTTGACCCTGGTGCACTGGTCGGGCTGCGTGATGCAGTGCTGCAGCGTGTTCCAGCCCTTGATGCTCGGGCCTTTGGTGCCCTGGTCGATGGGCACCAGCACCCACCCCTGGCCCACGTACTGGCGCGCAGCCAGCGACACGTCGATTTTGGTGATGTCGGCGGCCATCACTACACGACCCCCTTGAGCAACCCACCACGCTCGGCCAGCAAGATGCAGCGCACCGTGGACGGCTCACCAAGCAGCTTGTGGATGCGCACCAGGTGGTTCTCCACGGTCTTGACTGCGCAGCCCAACACCTCGGCCGCTGCTTTGTAGTCGCCCTCCTGGGCAATGGCGCGCAGAACCTGGGTCTGTGTCGGCGTCAGTTCCGTCAACTTAGGGGTTTTCTCCCTAATCGTCAGGGGCAATGATGTGTTCATGGCGCCCCCTTATCAGGTTGCGCCGGGGCGAGCACCACAGTCAGGTCGATCTCGCCCGCGTCCACCTTGCCAAAGAAGGTGATCAGCGGCTCGATGGTCTTGACCGTGGGGTTATCACGCCCGTTGCGCAAGTGACGGGGAACGGAAGGTGCGACGCCCGCAGCGTCGGCGATGGCTTCGAGTTCGGCCAGGGAGTACTGGCGAAGGCGAGCCACAAGGGGTTTCAGTAGCGTGCTCATCCGCACAGTATTGCCGTTTTATGGGCAACAAACAACCCATAAAACGGCAATAGTCGGTAGGAAACTACCCACCAGGGAGCACAAAATGGACACCGAGCAGTAACAAGCCCGCCGCGTGCGGGCTTTCGTGTTTTCAAAACGTAACAGTTTGTAAAACACCCCGGCCATTGCCGTTTTGTGGGCAATACTGCGTGCACTCAACCACTTTGTGAGCACGCAAATGAACACCCTGGCAGACCAACACGCAGGCATGGACGACACCATGCTGGCCGTGCGCTTGACCCCTGAGCAGGCCTCCCGCTTGGTCGAGTTCGCCAACCAACACGACGATGGCGGCCCGATGCCCCGCGCGGGCTACAACGAAGCCAGGGACGCGGTGGTCGTGCGCTCGCTGGTCGTCAACCCCGTCGGCCCGGTCTCCTACGAATACGACGAAGTGCGCAGCATGCGCGCCCTGCGTGAACTGCTGGGGTACTGATCATGCAACAAGCACGTGCATGGGCCGAAGGCCTTGACGCCGACAAGATCGCCACCGAGTGCAGCCCTGTGCACATCGCCAACGTGATCAAGCAGGCCAAAGAGTACATCTCCTTGCTGACTGCGAAAAAGTCCGCTGCACCCCGCAAATCGAAGGTGCTGCCAGAACACTGTTTTCAGCCAGTGCACTACAAGGTCGCCGCCCGTAAGGGCACCACGCCCGAGCAGCTGATTGTGCGTGAGATGTCCGCCCTTAAGCGGCAAGCCTCCTCACTGGGCACACGCCAGTACCCCGCAGGCGACGTGCATCTGAAGTCGACGCACGCGTATGTGCATACCTTCTACGCACTGAACCACCGCACGCGTCACCCGTCCATGGCTGAGTTTGTGGACGGTCTTTTCCAACCCTTGAGCAAAAGCCCCACCACGTGGCCATCCGGCCCTGAAGTGGAAACCCACACCGAAGCCTAAAGGAGCCCCTACCCATGTTCCCCACTCAAGTCACCATCCACAACATCAGCGACCTGCAAAAAGTCATGTCGGTGCTGTACCCCACCACCGGCGTGACCGAGATCACTGACAAGGCGCGTGACGTGGCGGTCAACAAGACCAACGACGCGAACCTGCAGACCCTGGTCAACAAAGCCGAGGCCAAGGCCGACCCAAAGCCCACGAAGGCAGCGGACGAACCCGCTGCCCAGACTGTCCCTACCGAGCCTACTGCCGAAGCGGGCAAGGCCACTGCGCAAGAGCCGAGCGATTCCAAGCCCCTGGACTACAAGGTCGACGTGAAGCCCCGCATCCTGGGCCTGATCAAGTCCGGCAAGCGTGACGACGTGGCCAAGGTGCTCGCCGGCTTCAAGGTCGAGAACGCCCAGGATCTGGCCGCCGAAAAGTGGCCCGCCCTGCTGGTCGAGTTGGCCAAGCTGGAGGGCTGAACCATGGACAAGAACATCGCCGCGCTGCTGCGCGAAGACGCCCGTACTGTTCACGTGGTGTTTGAAAAGGCCATCACCGAGTTTGAAGACCTCGATGCGCCTGAGCGCACGCCTACACGACGGGTGCCCCAAGCCGGTCAAAAGGTCAAGACGTACACCTACGTCACCCACCTGCAGCTCGCCAAGGGCGACAGCGTAATCGTCGAGGCCGCAGGCCGGCTGTGCCTTGCGTTTGTCGATTCCGTCGACGATGAGGTGGACATCGAGCCCAACGCGAGCACCGCGTACCGCTGGGTGATCTCCAAGCTGGACATGCAGGCTCACGAGGCCAACATGGACCGAAACAAAGAGATCGAAAAAACAGTCGCGGATGCGTACCGCAACAACATGCGCAAGTCGTTCGCGCAGCAGATCCTCGCCTGCGTGAACCCCGACCAGCAGGCGAACCTTACCAAGCTTATCGGGGGCGCACATGGCTAAAGAACACGCCGACCTGAGCCCGTCTAGTGCGGGCCGGTGGATGAAGTGCGCGGGCTCGGTGGTCCTGTCCCAGGGCATCGAGGACAAGGGCAGCGAGTACGCCCTCGAAGGCACCGCAGCGCACGACGTGGCCGCCATGTGCCTGACCTCGGGCACGGATGCCGCCGCCTACGTGGGCCGCCTGATCGACGCCAAGGGTACCGAGGTGCCCGTGACCGAGGACATGGCCGAGAACGTCCAGGTGTACGTGGACGCCGTGCGCCAACGCGTCAAGGCCTACGAGTTGTCCGGTGCCCAGGTGACCCTGGAAGTTGAGCAGCGCGTGCCCATTGGCCACATCACCCGCGAAGAGGGTGCCGAGGGCACCAGCGACGCGGTGATCATCGCCGAGTTCCCCGACTCGCTGGCCCTTGAAGTGTGGGACCTCAAGATGGGCCGCGGTGTCGAGGTGCAAGCCGCGGACAACGAGCAGGGCCAGCTGTACGCCCTGGGCGTGCTCAAGAAGTTCGGCATCGCGTTCGACTTCGACCCGTCCACCCCCGTGGGCATCGTGATCTCGCAGCCCCGCATCGCCCGCACCCCCAGCGAGTGGGTCACCACCGTCGGCGCCTTGACCGAGTTCGGCAAGACCTGCACCCAGGCCACGCACCTGATCAAGGCCGCTTTCCACTGCAAGGAAGGCGGGGGCCAGGAGTTCGCCGAGAAGTACCTGGTGCCAGGCAGCCACTGCAAAGAGAAGTTTTGCAAGGCTCGGGGCACGTGCCCGGCGTACCGCGACAGCGCGCTGTCAGTGTTCAACAACGGCAACGCCCCGAGTGCGGACGAGTTCGAGAACCTGGTCGACCAAGCCGGGCCAGGCGACGCGGACCCGGTGCAGTGGTGGCGCCTCCTCCTGTCGAAGGCCGAGCAGATCGAGGACCTGATCGCGCAGTCGTATGCCAGCGCGTTCGCATGGGTCAAGGACCAGGGCAACACACCCGAAGCCATCGAACGACTGGGCTTCAAGCTGATCGAAGGCAAGCAAGGCGATCGCAAGTGGGAAGACGAAGAGGAGGCCGAGAAGACCCTCAAGTCGATGCGCTTGGGGCAAGGCGAGATGTACGAGTTCAAGCTGATCACACCCACAAAAGCCGAGGCACTGGCCCCCAGCTATGGCAAAGACGGCAAGGTTCTGCCCCTCAAGGAAGGCAAGCCCGAGCCACGTATCGGTGATCGCCAGTGGAAAAAGCTGCAGGGCCTGATCACACGGGCGCCTGCCAAGCCAAACCTGGTGCCCGCCGGTCACAAGAAACCGCCCCTTGTCATCAAGCCCGTGGCCGATGAGTTCGAGGACCTGACGCAGGTCGAGCCGGTCACTGAAGACGAAGGGGGTGGCCTGTGCTGACCATGACGCAAGTCGAGTACCACGGCCCAGCAGTGGCGGGCGTGAGTGATCTGCCCCGCAAGCCCAACCCCTGCAACTTCTTCCCCCCACACATCCGTGACGCCCTGGTCGCTGCGTCTCAGGTGTCCGTGTTCTACGACCCCCTGGCCCGGCAAAAGGCTATTGACCGCGCAGTGGCCAAGGCCCGCGCAACCTTCCCCGAACTTTTCCGTAAGGAGTATTGACATGGCTGCACGTGAATTTTGGTTGAAAGACGTTCGTCTCTCGTTCCCTGATCTTTTTGAAGCAACCCAGGTGCAGGGCCAAGGCGCCCACGCCTACCGCGCCACGTTGCTGGTCGAAGCCAGCGACAAGCAAAAGGCCATGGTGGACGCCCTGATCAAGGAGATGGCCGCCGAGGAGTGGAAGGCCAAGGCCGACAAGATCCTGGCCGACATCCTGGTCGACAAAAAGGCCTGCTGCTGGATTGATGGTGACCGCCGCGATTACGACGGCTACTCGGGCAACTGGGCCCTGTCCGTGTCCCGCAAGCAGGACAAGGGCCGCCCCACCATCGTGGACCGCGACCGCTCGCCCCTGACCGAGAAGGATGGCAAGCCCTACGCCGGGTGCTACGTCAACGCCAAGCTGCAACTGTGGACGCAGGACAACCAGCACGGCAAGGGCATCCGCTGCGAGCTGCTGGGCATCCAGTTCTGCCGTGATGGCGACGCGTTCGCAGGCGGCACGAAGGCCGCAGGCGCCGACGAGTTCGAGGACCTGGGCGCCGGTGCTGACGCCGACGCGATGTGCTGACATCTCCCTGAGCACCTCGGTGCTTTTCCTCGGGCTTCGGCCCGGGGGTTTTTGGTGGTCGGCCGGTGGGCCGCTGGGGGTTCCCGGCGGCCAGTCCGGACCCACTGACCGACCACCAAAAACCAACCCAACAAGAGAACACGACCATGTCAGACCCCAACATCCTGGCCGCCCAAACGAGGCGTGACGATCTCAACTTGCAGCTGCACCGCGCCGAGGCGCAGGCCAAGGAGAACCACCGCGCGTGGGTTTGCGAAGGCGTGCGCACCGAGTTGACGGTGCGCGTCACGCTCGACGCACAGATCGCCCAGCTCAAGGCTGACAAGGTCGCCGCCGACATTGACCTGGCCGCTGCCAAAAATGCGTATGCCGACGGCAAGCGCGCAGATCACTTCGCTGCCCTGGTCAAGCTGCTGCACGACCTGGAACTGGGCTACCTGGTCGACCAGGCCAAGGTGCTGGCCCTCGGGGCGCGGGCATGACATCGTTTCTTTATTGTGACCTGGAGACATATTCTCCGGTCCCGATCAACCACGGGTCGCATGCCTACGCCGAAAAGGCCGAGGTGCTGCTATGGGCCTATGCCAAGGACGACGCCCCCGCGAAAGTGTGGGACGTGACCACCGGCGAGCCCATGCCCGACGACCTTGAGGAAGACCTGGCCGACCCCGCCGTGACCGTGGTGTGGCACAACGGCGGCATGTTCGACCTGGTCGTGCTGCCTTGGGCCATGGGCATCAACTTGCCCATGGAGCGCCAGCACGACACCCTGGTGCAAGCACTGTCCCATTCGCTGCCCGGCAAATTGGAAAGCCTGTGCGACATCTTGCGCGTGAGTGGCGAAGACGCCAAGGACAAGGAAGGCAAAACCTACATCAATCTGTTTTGCAAGCCCGCACTGAACGGCGGACGCAACACCAGATTGACGCACCCCGAGCAGTGGGAAGGGTTCAAGCGGTACGCCTGCAAGGACATCACGGCAATGCGCAAGGCGCGCAAGGTCATGCCCATGTGGAACTACACGGGCGCCGAAAAGGAATTGTGGCTGCTCGATCAAAAGATCAACCGCAGGGGCATGTGCATCGACATGGACCTGGTGCACGCCGCAGTGCGGGCGGTCACGAAAGCGCAAAAGGAACTGGCCCGCCGCACGGTCGCACTGACTGACGGTGAAGTGCAGACCGCCACACAGCGCGACGTCATGCTCAAGCACATCCTGGAAGCATACGGGGTCGACCTGCCTGACATGGCCAAGTCGACCTTGGAGCGCCGGATCGACGACCCTGACCTGCCCAGCACGCTGCGCGAGCTGCTGGCGATCCGGTTGCAGGCCGCCACCAGTTCGACATCAAAGTACAAGTCCCTGCTGAAGGGTGTTAGCTCTGACGGCAGGCTGCGCGGTACCAAGCAGTTCAACGGGGCCATGCGCACGGGCCGCTGGGCTGGTCGACTCTTCCAGCCCGACAACCTTCCCCGCCCTACCCTGGACCACGACGACATCGAAATGGGCATCGAGGCGTTGCTGCACGACGCCGCGGACATGATCTACAACAACGTGATGGCACTGACCAGTTCGGCTATCCGGGGGTGCATCGTTGCGCCGCACAAGAAAAAGTTGACCGTGGCCGACTTGTCCAACATCGAAGGCCGCGACCAGGCTTGGCTGGCCGGCGAGAACTGGAAGCTGCAGGCGTTTCGGGCCTTTGACGCAGGCCAGGGGCATGACCTCTACGCCCTGGCCTATGCCAAGTCGTTCGGCGTGTCGCCCGAGGACGTCATCCACAACAAGAAGCACGGCGACGGCTCCATGCGCCAGATCGGCAAAGTGCAGGAGTTGGCCCTCGGATATGAGGGTGGCGTGGGCGCGTTCGTCACGTTCGCCATGGTCTACAACGTCGACCTGGCCACGCTCCCCGCCAAGGTGCTGCCCGCTGCTGACCCGGAACTGGTGCGCGAGGCCCGCGACTTCCTGACCTGGACGGTCAAGCAAAAGCGCACCACGTTCGGCCTGTCAGACGATACCTTTGTGACTTGCGACGTGCTTAAACGCGCATGGCGTCAGGCGCACCCCAACATCGCCGCCATGTGGTCCGACATCAAGGCCACGGTGATAGAAGCCATCGACAGCCCCGGCAAGACCATCACGCTGGGCGTGCTCAAGATCCGCCGCGACGGTGCTTGGCTGCGCATCGTGCTGCCCAGTGGGCGCTCCCTGTGCTACCCGAGCCCCCGCGTGGATGACGGTCAGATCAGTTACATGGGCGTCAACCAGTACAGCCGCAAGTGGACCCGGCTCAAAAGCTACGGGGGCAAGTTCTTCGAGAACATTTGCCAGGCAGTCGCCCGTGACGTCATGGCCGAGAACATGCCACGAATCGAAGAGGCGGGCTACGAGATTGTGCTGACGGTCCACGACGAAGTGGTCACCGAAGCCCCCGATACCCCCGAGTTCAACCACCGACACCTGTCTGCCCTGCTGGCCACGAATCCAGCGTGGGCGCCCGACATGCCGCTCGCGGCTGCCGGGTTTGAGTCTTACAGATATAAGAAGGATTGACCTATGCGCAAGTTCCTTGACTGGCTGACCTCTACCGACCTCGTCACCCTCGCGTTCGAGATCGGCCTGGCTTTCTTCATCCTGGTGACGTTTGTTCGCTGCACGTTTCAGTGAAAGGTAAACCGCCATGCCCTGCCCCACATTCAAGCGCTTCCCCCGTTCGCTCGACGAAGCGTTCGGCCCCCACACCTCGCACGACATTGCCGAGCCCGAAGACGAGCCTACCGGATATCCCTTGTTGTGGTGGGCTGCCATGACCATCGTCTGCGGCCTCGCTGCCGTGGGCATCGTTGTCAGCAACTTGCCGGTGGGGGTGCAGTGATGGCCGCCATTCGCGAACGAGACATCGAGCGCCACCTGGTCAAGCGGGTCAAGGAACTCGGGGGCGAGGTGCGCAAGGTCCAGTGGATCGGCCGGCGCGGTGCGCCTGACCGACTGGTGATGCTGCCCAGTACTTACAACGAGCCAGGCCTCTACTTTCAGCGGCAGCCCATCTGGGTCGAACTCAAAGCCCCCGGCAAGAAGGCCGAGCCCCACCAGGTGCGCGAGCACGAGCGCATGCGGGCCATGGGTCAGCGTGTCGTTGTCCTGGACTCGATCGAAGGTGTTGAGGAGTTGCTGGCATGACCCACCCCGACCCCATCCAGCAAGCCGTCGACCAGTGGGTCGATATGGAGCGCAACGCCGCCCGCTATCTCAAGCTGCAGGCATTGCTTGCGCAAGCCGATGGCGGCATCTACCTGGGCAAGACACCCCAGGAGATGGACCAGGCCCTGGACGCGTTGCCGGAGGTTGCGCCATGCGACTGACCGACCGAGAACGCGAGGTCGTCCGGCTCCTGTGCGAGGGCCACCTCTTCAAGACCGTGGCCAGGGAGTTGGGCGTCAGCGAATCCACCGTCGAGCGCCACCTGGAAAACGCGCGAGATCGCAACAACGCAAAGACCACCACGCAGGTGTGCGTGATGGCAGTCAAGGAAGGACTGATCCAATGAATGACGCTTTGAAACTGGCCGCAAAACTGCGCGAACGATACGGCGCTACTGTGCCGACAAGCCAAGCCGCCGCCCCAACCCCACCCAATGCAGATCAGAAAGGACAGTGATGAGCCAGCACGACACACTGACACTGCGCGATGCGTTGCGCAACATCCAATACGAGGCGGCATCGCTCGCTGATGCGCAGGTGATTGCACTACAGGCACTCAATGCGACGTATCCGGCCCGCGCAGCCCTCAGCGCCACCCAGCCAGCCCAGGCCGCACAGGGTGCGCCAGCGGAACACTGGCACCGCCTGTATCTCGAAAAATGCCAGCAGTACAACGACCGCGTTGCCCAGCTTGGCGGTGTCATCGAAGGGCTGGAAGCGGAGCAGGCCGAGCAGGCAGGCAAGGTGGAGGCAACCCATTGGACAGAGCGTGAGCCTGTGCGCCTGGCTGCTTCTCGCGTCGGTCGTGTCTACATTGCCGGGCCGATGACTGGCATCGAAGATTTCAACTTCCCGGCGTTCAATGCCGAAGCGGCAGCGCTTCGTGAACAAGGCTTGTCGGTGCTGAATCCCGCCGAGCATGGAATCGTTGAAGGCGCCGAATGGGCGGACTACTTGCGCCACGACATCGCTGGGCTTGCCTCGTGCGAGCGCATCCACCTGCTGCGTGGATGGTCGAATTCGAAAGGGGCCCGCCTTGAGGTGACCATTGCTCAGGCGCTTGGCATGCAGATCACATTTCAGGATGGCGCCGAACAAGTGCCAGCCCACCCCGCCCCACAGCCCGCCGCTGGCGCTGATGTGCTGGATGCTGGGCGGTATCGGTGGCTGCGGACAGCCTTGGCTGACAGATCGAATCAAGGCAAAAGCCATTGGTTTTGCAGCATCCCTGAAGGCGCGCCATCAGAGCTTGACTCCGCCATCGACGCAGCCATCGCAGCCAGCGGGAGGCAGGAGTGATGGCCGACCTGACCAAGCATGAGCGCGAGCAGATCGCCGAGATTCTGGCGCGCCGCGCCAATGAGATTGCGGGCTTCAGCGACACCTACCGCCGCGACGACAAACATCATGGCAGCGTCGAACTTGCGCTGACCCGCGAAATCAATCGACTGCGCCGCTTGTCTGATCGTGTCAACCCACCTGAACCGGAGCGTGACGAATGACCACCACCCCACAAGCCGCGCTGCTGCGCGAGGCAGCGCAAAACGCGCTGATTACCCTTGATGGCATCGCCGATACAAACCCGCGTGACACAGCTGATTTTGAGACGCCAGCGGAATGGATTGCATGGGCCAAGTCACGGGCCCGTTTCGCTGCTGACGCACTCCGCGAGCCTGTTGCACAAGAGATTCACGCCGAGCGCATTCTGAAACAAATGATGGATGAGGCCGACAGGCGCAGCGCCTTCGACACGCTGCCCGACGACTACGAGGCCCCGCATTGAGGCCTGGAAGGAGCAACATGGAATTCAAACACACGCCCGGGCCGTGGATCGGGGCAGGCCCCAGCTTTGGCGACCCGCTCCCGCACTACACCACCGAGATCCTAGTGGAGGCAGAAAACGAGGACGGTGATTGCCAGCCTATTTGCACGCTGCCGTTTGACTGCCTCGACGCCGAGAACGAGGCAAACGCACGATTGATTGCAGCGGCGCCGGATCTTTTGGATGCCCTGGACACGCTGTGCAACCGCATTGAGCTGGAGAGCGCCACACCGCTTGACTGGCCTGCGTACACGCAAGCCCGCTCAGCAATTGCCAAGGCTATTGGGGCCTAACCCCCCAGCTAAGCGCGCGCCGAAGGCGTCCGCTTGAGCGAACGGTTAGGCCTGGTGGCAGATGCCCAACTATTTCAAACTTTCTTCGCTTTCCCTCTTGCGTTACGCGTAACACTGCGCTAAAGTACACACATCGACAACGCACCGGAGCCAGAAAATGAACACCACGAAAATCACAGCCCTGACAACCAAGTTCCTCGGCGTCAAGGGCACCGTGTACCGCCTCTTCAAGAACGGCGAACTGGTCGGCGTGTACGGCACCAAGGAAGAAGCGGAGGCGGCGCAAGCCGCCCTGTGATGAAGCCGTCAGCGGAAGCGCTGGCCTGGGCCGCACAACAGCGGTTTATCGCCCTTGCCAGCGCAGACACCATCATCGCTGCTTATGAGGCGCACTTGCGCTTGCTGGCAAAGATTGCCGCACGGAAAGCCAGCAAATGAACGCAGCCAAAACCAACGCGGAACGCCAGCGCGCTTTCCGCGCCCGCAAGGCAGCACAAACAGCAGCCGAGGTGCGCGGCGTGTTCGCCCACCCCGATGACAACCAGGCCGTGAAGGACTACGCCGCCAAGCTGGCCAAGAAGCGGGCGAAGGCGGAGAAGGCTGATGGGGCCTAACCCCATTTCGGCGACGCCAGAGTCCCCTAACTATGGAAACACGGAGTTTTACGACATGACCACCACCCCACAAGCCGCGCTGCTGAGTGAATCAGAGATCGTCGTGTGCATCGCCAAGGCTGGATGCATCGGCACGGTGAAGATGAGCTACGAGTCTGGCCCGTATGACATCTACCGGCCTTCCATCAATGCCAGCAGGCTCTATGACGCCATTGAAGCCGCCATCCTCGCCAAGCTCCAAGCCACGCAAGAGCCTGTGCAGGCGGGGGAGTTGCCTGACGAGCGGGAGGCGTTTGAGGCCGAGATGCGTTGCGTTGAAGAATGGGGCCACCGGTCACTGAAGAAGCGCACGAACGGCAAGTACGAAAACTGGCAGGTCGCGCTGATGTGGGACGTGTGGCAAGCCCGAGCCGCCCTATCAGCGCGCAAGCCGACAGGTGCGTGGCAGGACGCTTCAGCCTGCCCAGATGGAGATGTGTGGTTCTCGCTTTCTTGCGGCCATGTCGTCATGGGCTACAAGCATGGATCCATTTTCGACTGGGAGGCGAGCATCGATCATGACTGCTGCGGGGACGCGACCGCAACCAAGGCAATGCCCATTACCCCACCTGACAGCCACCGCATCGGCCTGGAGGTTAAGCCGTGAGCCAGCCATTCACGCCCCGACCCTACCAGGGCCACATCATCAACCATATCCTGGACGTGGACCGGTGCGCGGTGTGGGCAGGCATGGGCATGGGCAAGACCAGCAGCACCCTGTCCGCGATCCGGGACCTGCAAATGGTTGAGTCCAACCCTGTGCTGGTGCTCGCCCCCAAGCGTGTGGCCATGTCCACCTGGCCCGATGAGGCGCGCAAGTGGGACCACCTGGCCGGCATGCAGATCATGCCCGTGGTCGGGTCCGCCGAGGAGCGCCGCATGGCCCTCAAGCACGACGCCCCGGTCTACACCACCAACTATGAAAGCCTCGAATGGCTGGTCGATCACCTGGGTGACCGATGGCCCTTCGAGACCGTGATCGCCGACGAGGCTACCCGGTTGAAGAATGTTCGCATCAGCGTACAAACATCCAAGAAAGGCAAGGAGTTCGTACGCAAAGCTGGAGGCGTGCGCGCCCGCGCCCTGGGCAAGGTGGCCCACACCAAGGTCAAGAGGTTCGTGGAACTGACCGGCACCCCATCGCCCAACGGGTTGCAAGACCTGTGGGGACAAGCCTGGTTCCTGGACGCGGGTGCCCGGCTCGGTCGCACCTATGACGGGTTCAATAAACGCTGGTTCAGGCCCAAGCGTGACGGGTACGGAGTCGAGCCCTTCGACCACACGCAGGGTGAGATCCAGGCCAAGCTGCGCGACCTGTGCCTGACCGTCGAGGCAAAAGACTGGTTCGACCTGCGCGAGCCCATCGTCACGAACATCTACGTGGACATACCCATCCGTGCCCGGCGCCTGTACCAGGACATGGAGAAAAAGATGTTCATGGAGATCGGCGAGCACAAGGTCGAGGCCTTCGGCGCTGCAGCTCGCACCATCAAGTGCCTGCAGATCGCCAACGGGGCGGCCTACGTGGGCGAGGACACAAGCAAGTGGGAAGACGTGCACGACGCCAAACTGCAGGCCCTGGAGTCGATCATCGAGGAAGCGGGCGGCATGCCCGTGCTGGTGGCCTACCAGTTCAAGAGCGACCTGGCCCGCCTGCTCAAGGCGTTCAAAAAGGGCAGGCACCTCGACGCCGACCCGCAGACCATCCGCGACTGGAACGCGGGCAAGATCCCCGTGCTGTTCGCTCACCCGGCCAGCGCAGGCCATGGCCTGAACTTGCAAGACGGGGGCAACATACTGGCGTTTTTCGGGTTCGACTGGAACCTGGAAAACAGGCTGCAGATCATCGAACGGATCGGGCCCACGCGGCAAATGCAAGCGGGGCACGACAGGCCCATGTTCATCTACAACATCGTGGCCCGCGATACGGTGGACGAGTTGGTCCTCAAGCGGGTCGAAACCAAGCGTGAGGTGCAGGACCTCCTGCTCGAAGCCATGAAATTGAAAGGTATCAAATGAGCGCGAACTGTCCAGAGGTAAAGTTCCCCGAGCACCGGCTGTATCTGCCAGAGAAAAGCAACGCCCTCCCAAACACCGGGGCCGACCCCGTCGTCGCAGCAGCGTACGCCGCAGCCCAGGGTGTGGCGGGCCTTGATATTGGCGTCAAGTTCGACCAAGGCAAACCGCGCATGGACTTGCTGGACCCGCACGCCATGGACCAACTGGCGAAGGTCCTGACGTTCGGGGCGCAAAAGTACGCGGCCCACAACTGGCGCAAAGGCCTGCACAAAAGTCGCCTGATTGGCGCCGCGTTGCGCCACCTTTTCGCGTACCTTAAAGGCGAGAACACGGACCCCGAAACCGGGCTGTCGCACGCCGCCCATGCCATGTGCTGTTGCATGTTCATCCTCGGCCTGGAGCACCGCGAGGACCTGGACGACAGGTTCACAACCGCGCCGCGATCTGATCCGCCCGCTCCCGGTAATACCGCTCCATGAGCATCTTTAGGTCCTTGATCCCGCTGATGCGTGACAGGGTCAGCACCCGCCTGGTCTCGAACCCCGCTATGAAAGCAGCGCGCCGCGCGGGAGTGGCGCGGGACTACTTGCTCAGGCTCGCGATGGTGTCGTCCTTGGCGCGCGAGCTGCGCGTGGTGCCGAACTCGAAACTGTAGATATTGTCCAGGTAGCCCAGGAATCGACCCAGCACCAGGGTCACAATGCCCTTGAGGTATTCATTGACGCCCGGGTCTTTCCAGACGATCCACACCAGGGCAGCGATGGCCAGGACCGCCAGCAGGAACATCACGTCGGCCCGGTAGTTGCGCCGGCCCAGGGCCACGTCACGCTTGCGGGCGTCCTGCACGTCGGCCAGAAACGCCTTGTCCAGATCAGCCTCCTTGTCAGCCATGGCCTGACGGAAAGCCAGCAGGGCCGAGGGGTCCACCTTCAGGGCGGCCAGGGCCTTGTCGCCGCTGTCCTGCCCGGTGGCCTGCTTGGCAATGTCGAGCACTGCGGTGGCCGCCGCTTCAGCCTTGTCGCTGCCCGTGATCCATTTGAGGATGCCCGGCACGAACTGGGCCAGGGCAAACGCGGTGCTGATCGGTTCCATGGTCATGCGTCCTTGAGATTGGCGGCGATGCGCTTGGCCCAGCCGCGACCGAACACCGGCCAGGTTTTCAGGTCCACCATGAGATCCAGTCGGTGCCCGTTGAACCTGGCCAGCAGGCGAGGCGCCGGCATGCTGCCGATGGCCTGCAGCGTGAGGGGCCCGAGCATGCCGTCCGGTGTGGCGCCGACCGCGCGCTGCAGAGTCTTGACCGCAGTCACGGGGCCGGAGTTGACCGCCATATCGAACAGGTCGAACTTGATGGCATCGGGCACGGCATCGCACCCGGCTGGGCCCCAGTAGTCGTGCAGGTACAGCACCTTGGCGCGCTCCAGGGTCATGGCCTTGATGTTCTCCAGGGGGTACGCCCGGCGCGAAACGCCAAACTTGGTTTCACCGCCCGGATCGGCCGGGTTGTTTACATACCCACCTTCGTGGCCGATCAGCTTCTCGAACGCCTGGTCGAAGTTCATGGCGCGCCTTTCGTGGACAGGTGGGCCGCCACCCAGGTGATCACGCTGCCAAAGGTTGCAGCGCCACCGCCCAGCAACATCATGAGCTTCCAGCCGCCCCGGGCCTCGGTCAGCGTGTTGGCCACTGCGTCCAGTTTGACGCCCAACGTGGCGATCATGGCTTTCAACTCGCCGATCTCACGACCCTGCGCCTCGACTTTTGTCTCCAGCACTGCGATCTGGATGTGGGCGCTTTGCAGTGCTTCCTGGTTCAAGGTATCAGCCATCAGTACAAAGCGTTTACGGTGCCGCCAGCGTCTTTGAACTTGAGCTTGCCGTCCGCGCTGTCCTTGAACAGCGTGTCAGTCGGAACCCCCGCCGCAGCAGCGGCGATGACGCTCATGCCTTTCATGTTCAGCGCCAGTGCGCCGCCAGACGTAAACGTCATCAGCGCCGTGCCCGCCACGTTGTCGTAAATCTGGAACTGCCCCGTGCTGGGAAAATCACTGATGAGAGAAAAGCGATTCGCGCCCGCCGCGTTCTGCAAGCGGATGGCTGCATTTGTCCCAGTCACCTGCAATTCTTGGGGCACCTCGACGGCGCCATTTTTGACGCCGAACTGATAGCCGCCTCCGTCTTGCGCAGGACGGTTTACAACAAGCGAATAGCCGGCCGCGTATGCGGCCGCGGCGTCGATGCTTTTGCCTGTGCCACCTGGGTTTACGATGACCGCGCCTTTCGCGCCGACGCGCAACCGCGACCGGAAGTTGGCAGCGCCGCCGAAATTGCCATTCAGGATGTAGTCAATATCCGGCGTCCACGCCGAGCCGTCCCAGACGCCGAAGTGAACATAAGAGTTCACGGACGATCCCGCGCCCGTGCCGTATCGGGCAACCAGGGATGCAGTTCGGTCGCCAGTGGTCGCGGTGTTAACTGCAACAAACGAAGGCCCCTCACCGCCTGCAACGCTGGTGCCGTGGATGCGTTGCTCGACATCACCGCCCGTGGCAAAGTGGACCGCATGCCCTGCGGACACAAAGCGTCGATCCACCAACACCACGTCCGTCTGGTTCGCTAAGGTTGTCAGGTCGATACTGGTGCTGACGAACTCATTGATGATGAGGTAGCCCCCGCCAGCGGCGTGCAGTGCCGCAATACCGGCATTGATGGCTGCGGTGTCCGTAGCGGTGCTTGCGCCGCGCGCCCCGAAGTCATAGGCCGAGCGCGACTCTTTGAGCTTTCTGTCGACCGTGCCGCCAGCAAAACCAACTAGAGCGGCGCCTTTGCCCGCGTCCGGCGATGCCAAGTCCCCCGCCAATGCGCTCGACCCACTGGGGTCTGTCACCGCAAACCCCGTGCCGGTACCGTTAAACCCCACCACCCCATAAGGCACCGGGGCGGGCAGCGTGGCATCAAACCCTGACGGGGTGGACACCGCCAGTTTCAGACTACGGCCCACGGTCTCCTTGAGCTGCTGCACCAGGATGGTCAACCGGTCCAGTGCGTTGTTAAGCACGGCAGGATAAAACCCGCCCAGGTTCGTGAACACCGCGGGCTGCGTGCCAGGCACCGCACTGGTCAGGGTCAGCGTGTAGGTGTCAGCCAGGGCAGCGGTCAGGGTGATGTAGCCGCCAGGGTCCACATCCTGGTCGGCGTTGCGTGTGACCGAGTAGTCCGTGGTCAGCACCAGTGTGGACTCGACCCCGGTGGCGATTACCGCACGGGTCGCCACCAGGTCGGTGTCGGCGAACACCTTGAACGAGAACACGTATTGCACGCTTACGTTGTTCCCGGTGTACGGGCCGGCCTTGCGCGGGGTGTTCGTGACGGACATGGGCGGTGCTCCTGAATGCGGGAAGTCTCAGGGTCGGCATTCAGGGCATGTGCACGCGCCTAGGGCTTTTGGTAGCCAAACACCAGGGCGCCGGGGTTCTGCGTTTCCCCCTCGCTCAGGGCCTCGGCGCCGGTGATCGTGCGGTTGATCTGCGCCGACGGGAGCGCAAACATATCGCCCAGCACATTAATAGCGGCCTTGCGGAACGGGTCATCCAGTTCGCCCTGGCTCACCTGCTTGCCCAGGGTGTAGGTGTCGGAGATCATGCGCGTGCCCGCTGGGCCGCTGTAGTCACGCGAGTGCTCGACCAGCCCCAACGTGGACTTGGCTGCCTCGCCGAACTCCCGGGCCACAACCATCAAGCCGAACAGGAAACCGATCTGCTCGGCCAGCAACTTCTTGAGGGCGGTGTCCCATTCGTCCCAGTCGCCGGAATCGCCCGGTGTCAGGGCGTCCTTGAGGATGGCACCCAGCACGGCCGGCACGGTGTAGAGCATCAGATAGTCGGCTGCCAGTTTGGCCTTTTTGGCGGGCGTGTCTGCCGCCATGGTCTTGGCCACACCTGCATTCAATGCCGTGTTCATGAACGAATAGAACACCGTGAACAGTTTCTGAGCCGGGCCGCCGCGCTCGATGGCTGACAGGTCCTTGGTCTGCCCCCCACCTTGCGCGTCGATCACTGCCTGGTCGGCCAGGGCGATGGCGCGGTCTTCGGCGTTGCCCTCGCTGATCGCTTTCTCATACGCCCCCAGCCACGTGGGGGTGTCCACCATTTGCTGGGCGCGCATCATCAGGAAGTAGGCGGATCCGCCGATGGCCGTGCGGATCGGGTGCTCGCCCTCGACCTGGTTGCGCAGCTCGTTCAATTCACGGAACCGGGTACGCGAGCGGTTCGCCATGAAATCAGACTTGCCGTTTACCTCGCGCGTCTTGGCGATCGGACTGGCCACGTACTGCGCCATGCCCCGGCCCACCCATTTGGCGCCCACGCGCACGATGGACTGGGTCAGACCCAGGGGCTGCATGGCCGCCGACATGACGTTAAAGCCCAGGCCCGCGATGCTGACCCCATGGCGCAGTCGGCCCAGGGCGCTGTCCAGTTCGGCCTGCAGGCCCTGCTCACCTGTAGCCACGTCGGCCACCCAGGTCTTGAACTGGCGCACGACCTCGGGGCCATAGTGCTCACGGATGGCCCCGTCGATCTTGTCGCTGCGCAGGATCTTGTTGGCGTCGATCAGCCACTCGTGCCATGCCAGGTCGTGGATCACGTCATTCACGCCCGAGTAAACACCCTGCAGCGAGTACAGCAGGGGCTGCCCGTTGACCTCAGCCACCCGCGCCTTGGTGAAACCCCGGCGTGTGGTGGCTGACGTGTAGGCGCCTTGCAGCTGCCGCTTGGCGGCCTCGGCGTCGTTGTGCTGCTCGGCCCGGTTGCTGGCCAAGGGGTCAAACTTGACGGGGTAGTACCCGCCGCGCATGTTCACCGTCACGCCATCGGACGACTGGATCGCGAACGGCATGGCCTCGACCCATTCGGGCTCTTTGCCGTAGATTCGTTTTTCCTTGGCGCCGATCAGGGGGCGATAGGTCTCGAAGTGGTCCCACACGGCTTGCACCGTGGCCCAGTCGGATGCGCTCAAGGTCTGCACCACGGGCATCACCTGCTGGATGGTCCAGCCTTCCCCGCCCAGCATGCGCTGGATGTTGGACTCGTTGCCCATGTTCAAGGCCATGGTGATGACCTGCTCGCGGTTCATCGAGCGCTTGATCGACGGGAAGAACTGGCCTTTGCCGTGCATCTTGCCGCCCTTGAGTGCAGGCTCCAGGATCTCGTACAGGCGTTGTGTGGCCTCGGCGCGCATGGTGGTCTCCATGTCGCCCCGGTCATTGGCCGTGCGGATGAGGTATTCCCACAGCGGGCCGCCGTCAAGGCCGCCGTCCATCACGCGGGCGTAGGTCGCCGCCTTGATGTGCGCCGCGCCGAAGTCCCGCATGGCCTTGAGCGATCGGCCCAAGGCGTCGGCGGGCGTGCGGGTGTTGGCCTTGCGGTCACCGGCGTGCTGCACGATCGAGTCATGGATCTCGTCGCGCACCTCGGCGAACTCGCGGGCCGCCTTGGCGGTCAGCAGTTTGTTCTTGTTGCGCCCCAGCTTCTCGATCTGGCGCACCGTGTCGCGCAGGCCGCGCAACTCTTCGACGGTCATGTCCTTGTAGGACTTGCGCAGGGCTTCGTTCAGCAGCTCGGGCGGGATGTCGGGCTCCATGCCTTGATCGCGCTGCGACTCGACCCACTCCACCAAGGTCTTGCGCTTGTCGATCGCCTTGAGACTGGCCGGTGCCAGGTCGAAGCGCACCAGCAGGGCGTCGATCTGGTCCATGTACTCGGCGTCGATGCCCTTGGGCCGCTTCTCGTCGAACTTGCGCAAGTACTTGACGGTCTTGTCCATCTCGTCCTGTGCGTTCATCGTGGCCTTGGCCGCCTGCAGATTGATGATCTGGTGGCGCTTCTCTGCCAGGGCGTCCTCGGTCTTGCCTGCCAGCATGGCTTTCTCGGCTGCACGTGCTGCACGGGCCTCGGCTGCGGTGTACTGGCCGGGGCGCAGGTCGCGCACTTTCGTGCGGGCGATGATGGCCTCGGCCTGCTGGCGTGCGACGGTAGTCAGCACGTCCACGGTTGACTTGCCCGTGGCGCCGGGTGCACGCACTCGCATGCCCGTCTCCAGTGCCTTGATCTCGGTGGCCACGAAGCGCGCGCGGGCTTCGTTGTGGATGGCGCGGTCGGCGGCTTTGGTCAGCCCTTCAAGCGTGCCCAGGTCGCCAAAGCGTTCGAGCATGCGCTGGTCTGTCATGCCCTCGATAACGCTGGCCGGGGGCTCGGCGGCAAGGATGGCCTGGATCAGTTCGTCACCGGATGTGAAGCCGAAAGTATCGGCGACCACGTCGGGGTGGATGCCCCGCGCTTCGCTGGTCATCTTCAACGCCTGCAACTTGGCCAGGGGGCCGCCCTCCTTGGTGCCGTACTGCTCGGCCAGGGTGCCGGTGTTGAGCTTGCCGAAGTTGATGAACTCGGGCAGGGGCTCCACCGGGGCGCCGTCCTCGGGCCTTTGGTAGGCGTGCCAGGCCGAATAGACAGGGGATCCCCTGCGCTCGGAGTCGAACGCCTCGAACAAAGCATTGACATCGTGCGTGCCGTTCTCATCGGGCAGCAGATAGCCGACCTCGGTCAAGCGGGCCGCCATGTCGTCGACCGACACGCCGCCCGTCTTGCGCAGCACCGGGGTGCCGAACACGCCCGATTCGATCTTTTCTTTGGGGTCCACGCCCCACAAGCTGACGGCTTCGTCCTTGCTCAAACCGCCCAGTTTGGCGATGGCCTTAAACAGGGAGTCCTCGACCACGTCCAGGGCCTTGGGGTCCTGCTTGACCTTGGCGTCAGGCTGCGCAGTTTCCTGTGCATCGCCCTTGCCCGTGAGGAACTGCCACGCACGATAGACGGGCTGGCTCATGACCTCGGCGCGCACCTCCTTGCGCACGCCACTGCGCAGGGTCTTGTACTGTGCCTGCAACTCCTTGAGCTTCTTGTCCTTGGCATTGGCCAGCCAGCGCATATCCCGCAGGCCACGGGCCTGCAGTTCGTTGACGGCTGACTGCGTGGCGTCGGTGGCCAGGGCATGGTAGGCCGCGAACTCATCGAGCGACATGCCCGCCTCTTCGGCGGTCTTGAACAAGGGGCCCATGCGCCGGGCGGCCTCGGCTTCCTGGATGGCCTCGGTACTGGCCAGCATGCGGTCCATCACGCCGCGCACGTCGTCGGTCAGGGTGACGTTCAGGGCTTTGAGTTCCTTGTAAACCGACACCAGCCAGGCGCGGAACTTCTGGAACATGCTTTGCAGTTCGATGCTGGGCGCACTGCCCTCGAACATGTACGCCTCGAACCCCCGGGCGAATTGCTCATGGTGGATGCGCTTTTCTTCCAGCGTCATCGTGTGCCAGATGTCCAGCGCACTCAGGCCCATGTCGCCCTTGACACCGAACCAGGCGAGCAGCTTGTCCATGTCGGCCACGATCTCGCGCTCGCCATCCGTCACGCTGGCGCCTGCGTCGATCTGCCCCTGGATGCGCGCAGCCAGGTCGGCTTGCACTTCCAGAAAGAAGTGGCCCGACTCGTGGATAAAAGTTGACAGATCCGCGCCCTTGAACAGGCTGATGATCGCGGGGGCCTTGGTCAGGTCCTCGGGCAGGGTGATGCTGCCGCGGGCTTGCTGGGCCAGGATGCTGGGGTTTGTTGGGTCGAACTCGCCGCTGTTGCCGATGGTGGATTTGATTTGGGTGGGGTCCAGCGCAACCCACGCGGTTTGTTGATCTTCCCCCTCGACACCCACACCAGCTTCAACAGTCAGGGCGCCGTCGTAGCCCGCTGCGCGCATCGCCGCCACCAAAGCCTCGCCAGCGTCGTCGTCGAACTCCGCCCATGCCATATCGGCCTTGCGATGGCGAAGCCGTGCAGCCTGCTCGTCGGGTAGCCCCGCCGCGACCAGTTCGCCGATCACTTCGTCGGTAAACCCCTCGTCGAGGTACAGCGGGTTCTCGATCTTGAGATACACCGGCACAACATTCGCATTTCCTCCCCCGGCCTGCTTGGCGAACGTGTCGGCGAACTCCGAGGATTCCGCGAAGAAAATACCATGCCGGGTGACGGTCTCCTCGTCGCCGAACATGGTGGTGACGTTGCCCTCGCGAACAGGGGCAAAGCTGTCAAAGTTCGCGCGTGTGCCGTGATAGACGACAAGCGGGCGCAGCTCGTTGCGGCGCTGCTTTGACGATATTGCGCGCTCAGTGGCGGCCGAATCACCGAACCACTTCCAGAAGTTGCGCACCCCCTCCTCGGTCGCCGCGATAGGCTGGCCGTTTGAGTTCGTGGTCGGGCGCTGCTTGCCGTCGATCTCGATGGTTTCGGGGAGGGGGGTGGACTGGTTGAGGGTTTGGGGGGTTGCTTCGCCCACCCCAACACGCAGGGAACCCCCGGGGCGCTTCACGCTGATCCGGTAATCGACTCGGCCGTCCGGGAACTCGTCGTCCACTTGCAGCTGATCGGGGCGCACGCGAACAGGCACCGCCGTGTCGCCATACCCGGTATCCGTTTCTTTGCGGGACGTCACATAGACATCCGGCTCGGCCTGGGCTTTCAGCACGCCCGACTTGGTGATGGCTTGGGCGTTCGCCGCACTGGTGTGGTGGTAGACCGTGACGGTGCCGTCGCTGTTGAGGGGCAGGCCGGTGGCTTCGTCCACTTGGTCGGTGACGAGGACGCCCTGATCCAACTGCTGCCCGCCCTGCACCTCTTTGGCCTGCACTTGCAGCCCGTACCGCTGCGCCAGTTCCTGGGGCGTGATGCCCAGCTTGGCCGCGGTCACGCTGTAGAAGCTCGCCGGCAGGATGGCGTACTGCGCATTCACGTCAGCGGTGAACCGCTTGGCGCTGTCCAGCTGCGCCTTGAACTCGTCGCGCACCGCGTCGTGCGATGCCTGCCGTGCCCGATCCTGCTCGCGCTCGGCCAGTACCTTGTCGATGTCCTGGCGCAGTTGGTCACCGTGCTCCTGCATGTACTCGCGCCCCTGGGCCGGGCTCGGGGCGTCCACGGACGTGCGCGCGTGGTCGATCAAGGTCTGCATGAACTCGTTCCCGGGGCCTGCGGTCAGGAACTCGGCCGTGGGGATGACCAGATCCCCACCGGTGGCGTGGGCCCGCTCGATCTGTTCGGCCACGCTGGGCAGCGCCATCGCCACCTGGTTGATGTCGACGCCCGACTGCATCAACGCATTGGCGTCCACGTACAGGTGGGGCACGCCCTCCTCGGTCAGTGACTGCATGAACTGGGCGAACTGGGCCGGGTCGCGCTCGCGCACCTTGCTGGCCTCGGCCAGCTTGGCCAACTCTCCCAGCACTTGGGCGCGGGCCTCGGCTTGCTGGGCCTGTTGCGCCTGGTGGCCGGCGCGCACACGGACATGCAGCGCGCCCTCGATGATGCTGCGCACAATGCCGCCCACCGTCGCCCCCACCGCGCCCTCCTGCACGCTGTCCCCGATCTGCACGGGGGCGTCCGGATTGGTCACTCCCTTGCGCAGCAGATCCTGCAGAAGGTTCTCGCTGAATTCCTGGCCGCCTTCGGACGCCGCCGCGATGCCGATGCGCGCCAATGCCGCAGCCAGTGCGTTCTTGACCGGCGTTGCTATGGGGCCCATCAGTTTGTCCAGGGCCCACTTTTCAGTGATCCCCGTAATGGCCGCACCGCCCACCGTGGCCAGGTCCTTTTTCCACTGTGGCGCGTTGTCCTTGCTTACTTTCTCGTCCATGGCGTCAAGGCCCTGCAAATACAGGGGCGCCGGGCCCAAGAAAATGCTGGCCGGGATCTGCACGCCGATCTGCCCCAAACCGCCGAGCACCTGATCAGTGAACGTGCGTTGTGCCTCGGGCACCATGATGTCCTGCCGTGCGGTGCGTTTAGTCAGCCCCCCTACATACTTCCAGTCTTCCCCCATCAGGGAGCCGTTCAGGGAGTCGAGCGCGCCCTCAGTCATAGGGCCCCCGCGTGGCGTGGGGAGCAGGGCACCCGCTGCCTGGGTCAGGTTGCGCTGCAGGATGTTCAACCCCACCCCGGCCCCTGACGCGAGCATGCCGAGACCTTCCACCGCGCCGCCGAACAAGCCACGGGCCGCACGCTCCAGTCCGCTCATGTTGTCCACGTCGTCGTGGGCAATGGCGGCCGCGTTGGGGTTTGCCAGTGCGTTCGCGGTCTTCGGATACCGATTGGCCAAGGTGTCGTAGTCCAGGGCATCAAGGCGGGCTTGCCGCTCGATCTCAGGCTGGCGCAGGCGCACCGCGTCCACCGGCATGCCGTAGGTCTTGGCAAGGCCCTGCAGTTTGGCCTCGGTGTCGGGCTGCTTGTCCACCGCGTCCATCATGCTGACCCGCACGCGTTGGGCAGTGTCGTTTTGGAGCAGGCTGTCGTAGGCGTTTTGTTCAGGCATCAGTTTTGCGCAGTGCGTTGTGGGATGCGGCTGTGCGCCCGATAAAGGGCCTCGACTGCGGCATCGGTAACGGGGCGGCCGGCTCGCTTGAGGGCGGCCTCGATCTGGGTGCGTTCGTTGTCAGGGATCTGCACGGCGTCCTTGCCGGTCACCAGTCCAGCAGGCTTGTCCGTGCTAAAGCCCGGAATGCCGAAGATCACGGTGCTGCTGACCTTCACGGGCTTGAACAGTTGCGCCGCCTCTTCGCGCAGCTCGGCCGTGCCCAGCTTCTTGCCGGTCAGCCGCTCCCGCGCGTCGATGCGCTGCTGGAAAGCGGCCTGCAACTGGCCCACCTTGGCAGCCTCGCTGTCGTCGCCCTTGCCTGGCTTTGGTGTCGGGTCCATGCCTGCCTGCAGCAGAAAGCTGTTCAGCACTTCCTTGGCGCTTTGCAGGTGCGTGAGGTCCTCGCCCTTGGGGTTGTTGAGCTTGCCCTGGTGCTCGGTCAGTTGCTTGAACTCCGACTCGCCCAACTTGGAGCGCAAGGCCCCCAGGTTCACCTGCTTGAGCAGTTGCGGGTCGGAGGCCAGGGAGTAGTAAAGCCCCCAGTCGGTGGCGATTGGCTCGCCCTTGGCCAGCTTGCTGGCAAACCCCATCAGGTCGTCGAACTTGCCCGGGTCGATGCGGTTGCGCACGGACATGGGCAGGCTGTTGATGTCGCCCTTGTTGGCGATCAGCAGGCGCTGCGCATCGGCCAGGGATTGGTCCTGCCCATCCTTGTAGGACTTGCTCAGGGCTTCCCACTGGCGCGAGGCTTCTTGCACCGCGTGCTGCACCACTTGGGGCCGGGCGTCCGCGCCAAGGGACGTGCGCACGCGATCCTGCACGTCGGCCAGGGTCGGGGCTCGGGGGCGCCCTAGGCCGTTCTCCAGGGCCTTGACGTTCTTTGTCACGTAGTCGACGGTCTCCCGATGCTTACCCGGTGACTGGTAGGCGGCCAGCTTCGTCAGCCAGTAATCCGAAGGCGGCGGGCCGCTGCGAAAGGGCGCCGTCTTGGCGTCCTTGTCCGCGTCAGCGATGGCCTTGTCCACATTGCCAAGTCCCGCGTTGTAGGCGGCCCAGGCTTTGGCGGGGTCGCCGTCGTACCGCTTGACCAGGGCGACCAGGTAGTCACGCCCCACACGGGCACGCTCATCAGGGCTGTCGTTTTGCGCGGGCTTGACGCCCAGGCCGGGATCTCGCATCGTGCCGTCCAGCACCTGCATTTCACCCTTGGCCCCTGCGCTACTGGTCAGCAGCTTCCCATCCTTGCCGTACCGCCGGCCGCCGCTTTCCGACTGCGGCGTGATCTCCAGCATGCGGTCCATGTCCGAGGGGATCAGCTTGGGCGCCAGGGTCTTGACTGCCGTGCTCGCGGCCTGCACACCAGCGCGCAGGTCCATCTCTTTGGTGACCTCACGCTGTGCGTCCAGGATGTCGTCGGCGGTCATTTGACCGCGGTACTTCTTGAGGTACCCGTCCGCGAACGCCACGTCGTTGCGCTCCAGTGCCGTGCCCAGGGCGAGGCGATGCGCGCCGCTGGCGGCCCGGCGCACCTGATCGTCGGCCTGCTCTTGCGACAGGCCTATCTCGCGGGCTTTCATCCGGGTGGCTGCCTCGATGGACTTGACACCCTGGTCAACGAGACCGCCCTCTTTCACGTCGTTGTAGTTCAGGGCGATCTGCTGCTGCGCGGTGCTCACTGCCCCGTCGTAGGTGCTGATCTTGTATGTCTTGAACTCGCCGGCCGTGTGCCGCTGTGCATCCCCGTAGAGCTGGGTCTGCATGTTGGCAGTCGCACGGCGGAACATCTCGCGCTGTTGCTCGTTGCCCAGTTCCTGCTCAAGCGGGGCCAGTTGCTCCTTGAACTTGCCCACGTACTCGTCGGCCAGGTTCTGGTTGTCGGGCCGGCGCAAAGCCGCGTCGCCCTTGAGGTTCAGATAGCCGGTGTCCTTGCCATACTGCAAGTCGAACATGCGCTCTTTCGCCTTGTTCACCGCATCAATGACCCGGGTCTCGTTGGCCTCTTTCACGGCATCCGCTGCCAATCGGGCCAGCGTGCCGCCCGACTGCTGCAGGGCTTGCCCCATTTGCTGGGTCTGCCGGGCGTTGATCTCACCCGCGTCAGGAGCCTGCGCCGGGTTGAACCGCACCGAAGGCTGCGCCGATGGCGTCGCCTGGAAGTTGTTGTATTCGGGAACGCGTGGCATTTACTTGCCTTTCGTGCCGGTGTACCAGGAGCTGGCCACCTGCGTGGCGCCGTTCAGTAGCGTCGAAGTGGCGGCCATGTTGGGGTTGATGGCGCGCACTGCGGTGCGCTTGCCCATGGCGTCAATCTGCAGGTTTGTGGCCTGGGTGCGCTGGCCCCATGCCGCGCGCACGGCGTTGGCGTTGATCGTGTTGGCGTCCGACTCCCCCAGTACGTCGGTGCTGGTCAGGATCTCGGCCGCGCTGCCCTCGGTCAGGTCCACGCCATTGGCGGCCAGGGCGACCCGCTGCGCACTCTTCATTTGTGCCGTCTGCAGGCGGGAGCGTTGCTCCTCGTGCTGCCCCTGGAAAAGGATGGTCTGCGCGCTGCTTTCAGCCAGTCTGGCGTTGATGTCGTCCAGTTGCGCCTGGAACTCCAGGGAGGACTTTTGCGACTTGGCCCCGTAGTACGCCCCGACGGTGTTCGCCGCCGCGCCCGTCGCCTGCATGCCTACCGCTACCATTACCATGGACATAGCCAATCTCCTGTACTGCCCGCACTGTGGGCCGCAGGGTGCCGGGTAAGTGCACTACCCCCCGACGGTCACAGCCAGGGTCACCGATGAAATGGTCAGGGGCGTCGGGGATGAGTGGCGCACGCACACCTGGCCGCCCGACTGCCAGGATGGGGGCAAGGTCAGACTGATCTCGTCCGAGATCAAGGTCGGCGGGGTGCCCAGGGGCTCGTTGCTGCGCTGCTTGTACTCGGCCAGCTTGGCAAAGGTTGGGCCGACCTTGACGCCCGAACTGCGGTACAGGCGCAGCCACACCCCGTTCACGTTCTTGATCCGGCCCTGCCCGAACGCTTCACCCTGGTAGACCAGGGGCAAGGTCTGCAGATCCGCCACGATGGGCAGCCCCACGATGATCGTGCTGGCCGGGTTGTCCAAGGTCACGGCCCCGCTGGTGACCACCTTGTCGGGGAACACTGCGCCGTCGCCCAGGATGCTGACCGTGCGCCCTTCCAGGTGGCCCAGGCCCGTGACCGTGGTGGCCGCCGTGCCGGTGTAGGTCAGGCTGGAATCGAGGAACACCGAATTAACCAGGTCGTACTGGGGCGCGGTTTCGTCCTCTTCGTCTTCCAAGGTCGGGTACTGACGGGCCGCGAACCGCTCCACGTAGGTCTTGACGTTGCCCCCGATCGTGCGCTTGACCGCCACATACACCGCATCGTCATCGCCCTCAGTGACCACGCACACCGATACGAACGTGTCGCCGTCGCCGGTGTCCTGGTAGTGCCAGGCGCCGATCCTCTGCTCGGGGATGTAGGTCAGTGTCAGCAGCCGCCCACTGCTGCTCACCACCCACACGATGGGGAACGGGGCCTTGGAGTAGGCCATGTCCTTGATCGTGCGCCGTGCGAACAGGTGGGGCGCGCGCAGACTCAGATCGCCCGTGATGTACCCGCCTGCATTGTTGTCGTAGGCCATTTCCCGCAGGTGCCCGCCCCGGGCTGCGGCGAACAGGATATTGTTGTTCACGACCACGGGCTGCACGTTGCTGGAGCCCACGTAAGACTGGGGCTTGACCGATAGGCTTGTGGGTGTGATGGCGTCCGAACTCACCGAGGACACGCGCCACTCGGCCGCATTGGACAGCAGCACCAGGTTCACCAGGGGCACCGCGTGCAGCACGGTGTTGACCTGCCGCGCCGAGATCCGAAACGCCACGCGGTCGTCGTCCCGGGTCGGGATCGAGTAGTTCAGATTCGACTCGGTGCCCGTGCGCGTCATCCACAGGTTCTGCGGTTTGTTCGTGGTGCCTGCAAACACCCGGCGCTGCTCGAAGTAGGACACTGCCCGGGGGTAGTTGCTCGCACTGCCGAACGGGTTGTCGTTGATGGGCGGGGTCTTGGCCAGGTCGGGCGTGATGTTGTCGTCGGTGAAGGTCAGCGCATCGGTCTCGCCGATGTAGCCATACAGCCCATTGCTTTGCAGGTAGACCGAATACCGCACCGCACCCGTGGCGGCCGACCAGGTGATCGCGTTCGACGCCCCGGTGCTCAACAGGTTGTTGTTCAGCGTGACCACGGCGGACGCCACGGACTCCTCGCCTGCCTCGTTCTTTGCCGTGATCACATACTTGTAATCGCGATAGGGCCCCGCTGCCGTGGTGGCCGTGCCGCCCGTGCCCGTGGGTGCCAGGATGCTGGGGGCGAAAGACACGTCGACCAGTGTCCACTCGGTGGCCCCGAGGCGCCGCAGTTCGCGCACCGGGTAGCTCGGATGGGTGATGGTCAGCACGTCCGCAGACTGGACGAAATGCAGGTCGAACAGATCGCCCTGCGCGTAGCTTGTCGGGATCTCATAAGCGTCACTCGGCAGGGGGTACCAGTACGCCGCATTAGGGGGTGCGTTGCCCGTGGTCGGGGCGATGCAGTAGTAATTCGTGGCCCCTGACGACACCAGCTTGCCCACTGTGTACGCCGTCGCCCCGTTGTAGGCTGCCGGGCTACCCGCGAGCACCGTGGCGCCCAGCGTGTGAAAGCGGATATACCCGGCGCCGAACTCAAGGGCCAGGGTCTGTGTGACAGAGAACTCGAACGGGATCAGGCGCACATCGACGCCGGTGTCGCCCAGTTTGGCCTTGCGCACGAACTGGGTGCCGGGGCGATTAGCCGCGGGCCCGTGGGGCAAGGTGACGAAGTTGCGGCACTTGGCCAGGCCAGTCTGGAACGTCGAGTCACCGATCTGCGCCCAGAACTCAGGGGTGACAACACCGCCAGAGAACGATCGGGAGAAGCTGCGCACGTTGCTCATCGGCGGGCCTGCACAGAGCTGGGGGTGAACTCGCGGCTGGTCTTTTGCTGCGAGGCATCCGACACGTTGGCCTTGGCCATCCATGCGGCTGCGAGCTGCAGCTGCGCCTTACCCTCGGCGCGGCCTGCGTCGCCCTTGAGCACGGGCCCGGCGAGCGCGGCCGCCAGTTGGTGCGAGATGGCAGTGATGACCAGGGGCGAGAACTTCGCGGTGTCGGTTACCCGCACCACGTACTTGATGACCGCATCGGGCTCGTTGGTGAGAATCACCTCGGTGCCGTCGTCCAGGGACTCCAGGGCGTACTCCCGGGGCACGATGCCCAGGGCGTCCACGGTGTCGCTGGTGGCGTCAGCAGGCAACACGGCCAGCACACGCAAGCACTGCGAGGGCTTGGCGTAGGCGTAGGTCCATGCCGCGGTCGGCGAGGTCAGCAGGCCCATGCTGGCGCGACGGGTCGCGAAACTCGGGGCCATCATTTGCAGCACCGAATCCCGCGCGATGGGGTAGAACCGCGCGCAGTGGTCCGCCTGTGGCGAACCCTCGGGCGGGTCGATCGTCACCACACTGGCCTCGTCACCCAGGTGGCTTAGTGCCAGGTTGCAGATGTCGGTATCGCTTGCCATGCGCGGCCCCTAGAAAAGAGGGGGCCGCAGCCCCCTCAGTACTTCCCACTGCGAAGAGATCAGGCCAGGTCTTTGTCGACGGCCTTGGCCTTCTTGATCGGTTGCACCGAGCTTTCGGGCGTGATCTTGATGTCGGCAGGCAGTTCGATCGTGTCGCCCTTGACATAGAAACGGCACTCGGTCGAATGCCACAACTTATCAGCGACCACCTCGAACTTGGCGAGAACAACTTGTTTTTCAGCCATGTTTCAGCTCCTGTTAGGCGACAGTGAAGCCGCTGGCGTAGGACTTCGTGCCGGTGACTTCGGTGTCGGTGATGTACGCAGTGAACGCGCCAGCCGTCAGCGGGCCGGTGGCCACGGTGTACTGCACGCCCAGGTAACGCTGGCCCAGGGGCAGCGAGGACAGGGCTTGCGGCGACAGGCAGATCGAGATAGGCGCGCGGCCCGCCACCAGGTCGGCCTTGGGGATGGCATCGGTGCTGCCGATGATCGTGGGGCTGGACAGGTTCGAGTTGGCCGAGGTAACCACCTGGAAGGTGACCGTAGCCGAGCCGGCCGCCGTGGCTGTGGTGTCAACACCAAAGACCGCATACAGATCGTTGCCCACGCCCACGTCGCGGGCTTGGGACAGGTCGATCGTGTTGGTGGACACCGCCGAAGCGGTGACAGCCTGCGCGCTGGACAGTTGGAGCAAAGCGTCGAGCATCATGGTGGTGCCTCCGATCAAGAAACGACGGTTTCAGCGATGCCCAACTGGTCCACACCGCGGAACGGGATGCCCAGGAAAGACAGCTGGTTGATGGTTTGGCCGAACTGCGTGGTGGCCTTCTCGATGGACAGCACTTGCTGGCTCTTGTCCTGCGCCTGGATCATTAGACCCTCGCGGATAGAGCGGTTCGAGTAGAAAGCAGCGCGGCCCATGTTGAAGTTGGGGATGCGAGCGATAGCGCGCACCAGCAGCTTGGTCAGGTTCGTGGCTGCGCTCGTGGCTTGGGTGCCAGTCACACCGACCCAGTCGGACACGTCGATGTTGGCGATGCGCACGACATAGCGCCAGTCTTTGACCACCAGGCCGATGTCCTGCTGGAACAGGGAGCGAGCAGCCTGATACCAGTTGCCGTTCGCGTCTTGCACCGATTCCTCGCCCAGGTCACGGTTCTGCAGACCGCCGCGCGAACCCTTGGGGTAGGTCGCGAACACGGTTTGCTCGCCCCAGACCACCAGGTACACGGATGCGTTGTCAGCACCAGCACCACCGGCCAGGATCACGTTGCCGCCGTTGCCCGCACTGGTCGAGCTGTAGCGGGTGGCCAAGCCCGTGAAGGTCTTGAGGTCCGAACCCACGTTGCCGCCGAAGATCTTGCCGGCAACTTCTTGGCCCATGGCCTCGATGAACGGCGATTCTTCAGACAGGCGGAACGCTGCGCTGTTGCCGTTCAAGGTCAACAGTTTGGCGTCGATGTGGCTGCGAGCTTCCAGCATCGCGATCGGTTCTTTGACCTGCGCGGTGGTGGACTTGCTCGATGGCACGCCCTGGTTGTATGCGCGCCAGTAGACAGCAGGCAAACCAGTGCGCACCGTCACCTGGTGGCTGGTGGGTTCGTTGGACTCCACCATCACGATGTCCTCGAGGATGTCGTTTTGCTGGCTCAACAGTTCTGCAACGGGATCGACTTTGCCGTCGGGGCCCATGCGCTTGGAAATATCCGCCAGAGTCAACTGGCCAGTAGACAAGACAGCCATTTACTGCTCCTGTTCAGGGGTTCATGTTGGGGTACATGCGTTGCGCGGCCGACATCTCCGGCGTCTTCTTGCCGCCGCCCGGCGTGACCAGCGAGTCCTCGCTCATGGCCCTGCCAACGCGGATCAGGAACCGGGCCATTTCCGGGTGATCGCCCAGCTTGGTCTGCTCCAGGAAGTCGCGGAATCCTTCGGTTGCGAACGCATCGCGCGCTTTCTTCGCCACGGCCAGGTTCTCGTCGAGCTTGTCGCCCCCGATCTCCTTGTCGGCCTTGGTGTCAGCAAGCCACTGAGCGTGTACTGCAGCCACTTGGTCCTGCGCACGTTTGGCCATTGCGGGGGCCAGCGTTGCGAGCATGGATTGGGCGGCTTCCTGCGTCAGGTTTTGACCCTTGGCGAACTCGGCAAAAGCCGCGATCCCTGCGTCGTCCATCGCAGCACCTTCCGGCGCCTTGAGGTCATACGCTTCAGGGGCCCCTTGTGGCTTGACTTCCGCAGGTTTGCCGTCCGTAGTGGCCGGGGTTGCGGGGTCAGCGGTCGGGGTGGTCTGTGCAGGCGTAGCGTCAGCCGTTTGCGCGGGTGTGGCCGAAGCCGGTGCGCTCGTGTCTGTGCTCGTGGCCGGTGCGGACTCAGTTGTTTGTGCGCCGCTCGGCTGGGTTGTCGTTTCAACGGTCACCGGTGTTTTCCTTCACCATTTGATCGTGCAGTTCAAGTGCATGCAGGTGGATCTGCTCAAGCAGTTCAGTGCCGAACTTCCTGTATCCCTCGTTGAATGCCATGGTCATGGCGTTGACATTGAAGGAAGGACGAAAGACACCGGCCTTACTGAGTAGGCGCCAAACGAATCGGCGCCCCCACTTGCTGCCCATCAACCGGCGCACGTCCTCGATGTCGTTTTGCATCGCCAGCTTGTCCTGCGTGGCTTGCGCCGCGCGGGTGGCTTCGATGCTTGACTGGTCGGTGGCGTTTGCTCGGTTCACGTGCGCACTGTGCTGCGCGCACGTGTGGGTATGTGCACGGGGATCAGAAGAAAGGCGTGTAGTTGTTGACTTCGATGTCGTGCGGTATGAATCGCACCGTCATGCGTGAGCGCTTCAGGTTGTGGGATGCGCCGGTTGACTTGTTGATGGTCGCCTGGATCTTGGGAACGTAGGTCGCATCCACGTTTGTTATTTCAAACCGTGCACTGCATGTGAAGTTCGTTCGCTCGCCATTGAGTGCCGATGTTGTGACGGATTCAGTTGTGCCGTTCGATACCGCGCCGCCATCAAGAATGATCCCAACAGAGTAGCGGCCGATAGCAGCACTCAGGTTTTCGATGGTTCCCTCGACTGTCACATCGAGTCGGCCTTTGCAAGTTACCGGGCACTCGATGTAGTTCTTCGGCATGCCAGGAATGCCCGTATCGGTTTGGTCCCATGTCATTGGGGTGTCCGCCGCAGTGTCCACAAGCGTGCCGCCTGCTGTGATGGATGTCGCATTGCTTTCATTGAATCTGCGAACGTTCCACGAGTAGAAAGGTGCGGGCGGCTGGTAGTACAGCGTTTGCAAGAACGACACAATCCACGTAGTGATATAGCCCGCGTACTTTGTGATGCCATCGGAGGTCATGGCGCCAAGCACGTCACCGCCCCCAAGGTCCCGAGAACATTCCAGCAGTGCGCAGTTACCGTGCGGCTTCTGTCGGACGTTTTGCAGGTAGTGCGTAGCCCAGTTTTGCAGCGTCGGATTGGTGTCCGTCTCGTTGCTACCAAACGTGCTGGCGTTGGACGAGTAGACCGCCTTGTGAACTTGGTTCGCCGTGCGCCAGTGTTTTCGGTTAGCACGAGTCCAGAATGAGCCCGTACCCGTCAGGATCTCGTAAGCGCTGTAGCCGCTCTCGTAGTTGTGGCAGTCAATCACGCCGTCGATGTCGCGAGCGTCAATCACCGCTTTGATGGCCTGCGTTTCCGGCTCAGAAAGAGCAGACGCGCCGGGGTAGTTGTCGTCTGCAGTCGAGTTGTGCGCAGCGAGATATCGTGAGTGATAGAACGGGTAATTTCGGTTGAGGTCAACAAGGTTGGCGTTCTTGCGTCCACCACGGAATGCGCTCGGATTGGCGTGAGGGATCCAGCTCACCGTGATCTGGTTGCGCAATGCCGCAAAGACCGCGGACTTCGGGTTTGTGAACTCCTCTAGCCAACGGATCATTGACCACGTACCAGCCAGCTCAGGCCCGTGCACGCCGCATGTCACCAAGATTTTGATTGGCCCGCTTCCGGCACGATACTCATAGATGCGGTTCACACCATCCGAGGACAGTCCGCGATCTGTCTTTGTCACACCTTTTGCGGTGGTGAACATGGAATCCAATAGCGTGATCAAACTCGCATAAGTCTGGTAGGGAGTCGAATCAAATGCAGGCAGCGTGACCTTGGTCATAGCCAATTGCATAGCCCCGCCAAAGCCGGTCCCGGCCAGGGATATCCCCGCCCCGCCATCGTCCCGGCCATCCGCATCGGCCGCTGCATACCCGTCCGCAATCCACCGGCGCGCGATAGCCGGGTCCACGTCTGGGTTCTCACCGGCATAGCGGCGTTTGCCATTGGCATCGTCGAAGGTCTGAAGAATGTTCACCAGCATGTCAAGCTCCCACGGGCGTGCCGTATCCGCTGAAAAGTCCCATCACGTCACTGGCCAGGTTCCCGCCATCGGTGGGGGTCTGGCCCATGTTCTTGGCCGTTTGGCTGGCCTGCGCCATTTGCTCGGCCTGCGCCTGTGCCTGCGCGGCCTGGGCCCGTGCCTTGCGCACAATGGCCACCTTCTCGTCGGCCACGATGATCGAAGGGCTCACGCCCAGCATGTCGGCGTACTCGTCGGCCCACTGGTCCGCGTCCAGCTTGTCCAGTACCTCGGGCTTGAGGGCCGCGACCTGGCCGAGGTTGGCGACCCATCGGTCCACGCCATTGGTGGCAATGGCGCGCTGGGCCTGGGCCAGCATGCTGACGAACTCGACATTCAGGTCCATGCCCTGCAACTCCTCGGGGGGTGGGGGCAGCGCACCCGCTTCCAGCAGGGCGTCAAACGTGTCGTCTATCAGTGGCACGTGCAGCTCGCTGGTCAAGCGCTCAAGCACTGGCCCGAGCATGAGCATCTTTTCCTCGTGCCGCTCGGCCACCTCGGTGGCGGTCATTTGCGGGTTCGTGCTGTTGGCCAGCATCAGGAACAGATTGGTGTGGAAAGCCTTGTCCACGCGGTCGCGCACGTCCTGGATGTCGGCCAGCAGGTAGTCCAGGCGCAGGTTCACATCGAACGCAGTGCGGATGCCTGCACCTGGCCCGGCCATGTCCACGTAGGACGTGCCACCTGGCAGGGTGTCGATCACTGAGCCCTTGGGCGCCTGCACGGGAGGCAGGACCATGTAGTCGATGCCTTGACCCTTGCGCAGTTGCTGGTGCTGCAATTGCTTGGAGTCGCCCAGTGCGTCCATGCCGGGGCTGTGCCCGTACACGTCGCCACCGGCCACTGCCCAGCGTGCAGCAAGGCCCCGGAACTTCTTGTAGCCCGACACCCGCAGCGGCTTGCCGTTGTTGCTGTCGCGCTCGTAGTAGATCGAGGCAAACGGCATATTGAGCGCATCCACCTTGGTGGGGTCGCGGTCATAGCGGGGTTCGATGCAGTGCAGCAAAGGCACCCACGCGTCCAGCATCTTGCGCTGGTACAGGCCCTTGACCGTGTTGCTGCAGTTCTCCAGTCCGAACTCGACCACGATCTGGCGCACCGTCACCTCGAACTCGCGATAGAGGCAATCCACCTCACCGCGCCAGTTCGTGGCGACGCAGAACTCCCCGATGGTCATGGGGTGCAGGTGGATGACGTTGCGGTAATCGCGCTGGTTGATGCACGTCCAGGTGCCGAACACACCCAACTCTTCGTATCCGGTGTGCAGAACCCGGTACACGTTGGACTTGTGGAACACCCGCAGCATTTGCTTGGTGACCTGATCCAGCCACAGCTTGACGGGACCGTACTTGTTGAGGTCCTGGTCGGGCGTGGCCATCTTGAACCACGGGCGGGCCGGGCTGGACATGCCGGCCATCAAGCCAGAGCCCAGCGTGCCCTTGGCCAACAGGCCCGTGTTGTCAATGATGGCGTTGTGCCGCTTGTCGCCCTTGTTGCGGTCCGTGGTCTGGAAGCGGCCCGCGCGCGGCATGAACTGCTCGGACAGGTCTTTCCAGTGCGCGTCCCAGCTTGAGCGCTCCGACTTGAGGGCCGCCCACCGCTTGAGGTAGTCCGTGCGCTGCTCGATGCTGTCCATCAGGCCCCCAGCAAGGTGTTGCGGCCCAGGGTCAGCTTGCTTGTGTCAACCCCGCCCGCACCGGTCAGCATGGTGGAGCCCACCCCGCCCGGGTTCTGGTTGCCCGCAAGCAGGGCCGCAAGGTCGGGCGTCTTGGCGTTGGCCTTGTTGTTGGCCTGGTCTGCCATGTCGGCGTCAGCGGCCGCCCGCTTGGTAGCAGCGTTCTGATATGCGCGTTGCCGCTGGTTGGACTTGTTGGCCTGATAGCCGGTGTACCCGACGTAAGCGGCAGCAGTGACGACGGCGGCTACAGTAAACGACATGGGTCAGCCCTCCAGCGCGACCGGGGCCGCGTATTCGATGCCAAGGCGCCGGGTCTGCAGACCCTCGGCCTCGTGTGTCATCTCGTTCTCGATGGCCACAGGGTCGGTCAGATCCGTGCGCCACATCGTGATCCACAGCGTGGGGGCCAGCGTGCGGCCCATGCGCTTGGCGCCCTTGTTGGCAGGCAGCAGGTGAAAGCCCGTGAGCCTGCGCGGTCCCTGGTCCGTGGTCACCTCGATGTCGCCCAGAACCGCGCACAGGTTGTCGAGGTTCGTCTGCGCACCGGTCAGGTCGACCCCGGCCGGGATCAGGATTGCCCGTGAGCAGATCCCGCCATGTGCGGCCTGCGTGGTGTGCAGGTCGATCTGCGGCAGTTGCAGCATCAATGCCTCAAGGGCGCGCACCGCATCAGGGTCGGGCGTGCCGGCCAGCATGTGCACAGGGTCAACGATCTGCAGCTCGGTGTTCATGCCCCGCAATGTCGGGCCCTGAGCCCCGGGCATGTGCACGCCTCACGCGTAAGGGTTGTGCTCGGTTCGGCGTTTGCGGACCGCTGCGGGCTGCTTGTCGTCCGGTGGCGCATGCTCGGGCACGGGATCGGCGAACGTGAGGGCCAGGGCGTCGCCATCGTCTGGGCTTGCAAGCCCGCGCGCTTTCATGTCGTCCTTGGCTTCCAGCTGGATCTGGTCCTTGACCGTGTACCAGTACTCGACGCTGGTCAGATCCGTGGCCAGGGCTTCGTCCTTCTCGATGCAACCAATGACCAGCCAGTCGCGCATGCTGCCCCACATCTCGGCGCGCCGGTTCAGGTACTTGCGCGGGTCGCGCGCGGCACCGCCGAACGGCACCTCGATCACGTCGTACTCAAGCTGGCGCAAGCGGTCCACCACGCCGCCGCCCACGCCGCCGCCGTCCACGAACACGACCACGTTCAAGCCCAGTCCGCGCAGGTAGTTGATGTGCTCGGCCACGCGTGCAGCCAGTTGCATGGTGTCCATGCCCCTGAACCGCTTGGGACTGATGCTGCGCCCATCCCGGCCCACCCGGGTGCGGATCACTGACTGGTCATCGCCAAAACGCGCCACGTCGACGCCGACGCACGCGGTGCGGCCTACCCATTGGGTTGCCTCCGCTTGCCGCTTGGCGGCCTCATCCACAAGCCCGCGGGCTATGAACTGCTGGCTGGACGCGTTGGGGAAGACGCCGCGCACCCGAACCTTGACGAAGTCGGAGTCCTCACCATAGTCCTCGACCCACTTGGCCAGCAGCACCTTGTTGGTGATCTGCACTGTGCGGCTGTCGATCTGGCGCGTGTTCCAGCGGTGGCGCTGCTTGCCAAAGCACTCGGCGAACGCGCCGGTATTGCGGGTCGGGTTGCCGAACACGAAGTGCATGGGCTCGCCGTCGGTCTTGCCGCCCTCGGCCACCTCCCAGATTTTCGCGGGGATGGCTGATGCTTCGTCGAACAGGTACCAGGGTGTCGAGGACGCGGCATGCAGGCCGGCGAACGATTCGCTGTTCTCTTCGCGGCAGGTCTGTGCGTCCACGCGCCACGTGTCGGGGTGCTGGTTGTGCACCATGCGCATGGCGCCCTTGCCCGTGGTGATGTCGAACCAGTGGCCCGTGATACATCGCGCTTTCCAGGCAGCCACGCCTGCCCAGGTCTTGGATGCGAGCTGCTCGCCCGTGTTGGCAGTCACCACGCCCTTGGAGTGGGGCCGGGTGGACATGATCCACAGCGTGAGCCAGGCGGACATGGCGGACTTGCCGATGCCGTGGCCAGAGGACACCGCGTACTGGATCGGCTCGACTGCGTTGACGCCATCGAAACCGCGGTCCCGCACGTCGTTGCCGATCGACTCCAGCATTTGGCAGGCCCACAGGTCCGGGCCGAACTCGCAGTCGTATTGCATGCGGTAGGACGCAGGCAAGCGAACCACTTGCAACGTCGGGTCGGTGTCCCAGGGGAAAGCGTAGAGGACGAAGCCCAGCGGGTCGTCGTAGAACCTGGCCATGTCTTCGGCCAGCATCGCGTCAGGGGATTGATCAGCCACCGCGTTTACGTGCGGCCAGGATGGCCTGAGCCACGTCGATCTGGCCACTGTGCTCGATCTGCTGCTTGTCGCCGTACTTCTTGGGCGCCAGTTTGGACAGGTACCACTTGCGGGCGTCGACCTGCAGCCTGCGGTGTTCGACCATGTCACCCTCGGTGACTTCCAAGCCCGTCACCTTGCTCACGGACTTCGTGCCGATCTGCGGGGTGTCAGCTATCGCGACAAGCTCCTCGGCCATGGCGTCCAGTCCAATGTCCCTTGCACGCGCATATTGCGCAGCAAAGCCACCCACATCATCGACTACCCACAGCCGCACAGTGGCCTCGGGAGGCATGCCCTCCTCGCGGCAAATGGCGCGCAGCGAAAGGCCAGCGGCCAGTTGTTCGCAGATTTTTGCAGCCAGTTCAGCGGTGAAAGTCGAGGGGCGTCCCATGCCCCGAACTCTCAGACCAGCGGCTCAGGGCATGTGCACGGTCGCGAAGTCCTTGGCCGTCTGGTTGCGTTGCTTGCCCCGGCAAATGTTCCCGGCCTGCGACTTCGAGATGTCGAACACGTCGGCCAGGCGGGCATAGCTCCAGAACTCGGGATCGGACTCGCGCAGCTCCAGCAGTTGGTCCACCTCGTGGTCGGTCAGCTTTGCACGGGGGTGGTCGTCCCCGATCCGCAGACCGTGATCGTTGATCTTGACCACGCGGTCGGCCATCACCCGACCACCTCGCAGAAAACCGCACGTTTCTCCAGTGTGCAGAATTTAGCGTGCACCAATGCACCACTTGTGATGTGGTGCACTCCATGGGCAAACAGACCCCTGCACCTGCACCAACTGGGCCTCTCACCCCTTGCACCACTGGTGGGGGATGTCTTTGACATACACCCCCCAACACTGGTGCATGAAACAGGGTTGATTACCACGCACCAATTGCACCGAATGGTGCGTGAATGGTGCAAACGGTGCAGCAGCGAAACAATAAAAAAGTGAACACGTACCATAAGAAGCACCACTAAAATAGGTGATTCACAGACAAGGGGAACACCATGCAGATCGAACCGACCATCGGCACCCTGGCGGTGCTGCCTGACCAAAGAGTCGCCACCCTGACCGCCATCGAGCCCTACACCCGGCGCGATGGCGCTGCGTCCGCCATCCTCACCTGGACGATGAAGTGCGCGACGTGCAGCGCCCCGTACACCGTCACCACGGGCCGCGAAGGCCCTGCCAGTCGCAACCTGAAGATAAAGAACTGCCCGGCCCACCGCGCGAACTGGGCCGAGATCGTTGATCGGAACCGCAAAATCGGGGAGGCCAATCGCAAGCGCAAGGCCACGGTGAAAGCCAGCAAGGCAGCCGTGCGTGAAGCCCAAAAGGCCGCGCGGCAGGTAGCGATGGCCGAGCAAGCCGCCGCCAAAGCAGCCCGCGCAAACCCCCTGGGCCACCCCAAGCGCAAGCTGTCCGACGAAGACGTGGCCGAGATCCGCAAACTGTCCGCCGATGGGTTCAGCTCGGGCGACCTGGCCATGGTCTTCCCGGTGTCCAGCTCGGCAATCCGCAACATCCTGGGCGGCAGGCGCAGGGCTTGATTCGCGCCAACATGTAACAGTTTGATGTTTTACAACAAATCGCTTGACGGTCTGCCATTGTTGTTTTACATTAATACCCCTGGACAGCGCAGTGCGGTCCAGCAAACCAGGAGAAATCAAATGAGCCACATCAACACACAAATCGCTCAACTGCGTGCAGAACAGGCGGCCATGGAAAAGCTGTCCAACGAACTGAATGAGCGCCTGAAAGCCCTTCGCGTGGCCAGCACTGAATACGACGACACACCTGACATGGTCGCGATCATTTACGCAGTTGGCGGCATGTCTGCCCGGCACCAGGAGACCGCCCTGGCAATTGCTGAGGCAGCAAAGGCCGCACGCACAAATGATGATGTTGAGCACGACGCTTATTAAATGAAGCGCAGCCGCTAAATCAATCGGGGCTACTGCCCCCTCGGAACAGGAGAGAAACATGGAATACACGACAGAACAAACGCACCCCCTGCCCGCCACGAATACTGACATGACCACCGAAGCCAAACCAAAGCGCGGGCGCAAGCCCACCCCCGCCCACCTCAAGCGTGAGCAGTGCAATTTCCGCCTCGCCGCGTGGGTGCGTGATTGGCTTGTAGCGCAGCCTGACGATGCGGGGCCACTGATAGAGGCTGCGCTGATTGATCGGCACAAGCTCAAGCCGCCGAAAGTTTGAGCGGTCGTCACGCCAACACCCCCACCTTCCCATCAGCCACCCGCACCACTTGCGATGCGGTGCAATTGGTGCACGCGTTTTTAGCCAGGGTCTTGCAAAAGTTTGCACGTTCAAAGTGCGCAGAATCTTGCAAACGTGCGGTGTTTTGCGTGTTCAGCATAGGTCCTCCCCTGTGACGTACTGAATGCGCGCCCTTGCGATCTCGACATATTCCGCAGTCATATCTATGCCGATAAACCGAAAGCCCTCCAGCACCGCGGCCTTGCCCGTGCTGCCCGACCCCATGAACGGGTCCAGCACCACGCCACCAGGCGGCGTCACCAGCCGGCACAGGTATCGCATCAGGTCGGTCGGCTTGACGGTGGGGTGGTTGTTGCCCTCGCCGCGGTCCCTCTTGCTGGCCTTGGCACAGTAGAAATACCGGGCCCATTCCTCCGGCAGGCCATCGTGGATCAGGTTGGCGGGCCAGCGGCCGGCGTCACTGCCGGTCTGGTATTCGCTTCCTCGCGTTTGTTCTGCACCAATGTCGCCGCTCATGTAACTGTTCGCAGCAGTGTTTGTGCGGCGCGTGCTGTCATCGGTCGCCACCCTGCACCCGTCGATATTCAGTGCCCCCGTGCCGTGCTCCAGCACGTTGGCCGCCACAGTGCCAATGAGCGGCTTGCGCGCCACGGTGATCGGCTCAAGGGCGGGCTTGAGAGCGGTGCCCCAGCCTTGCCATTGGCGGGCGGCATCGGTGG
>ERZ869921.154-NODE-154-length-42637-cov-28.872787_pt1 | contig 42637 bp, 58 predicted proteins | sample MGYA00579310_ERZ869921 | MGnify/ENA primary metagenome ERZ869921 (study PRJEB32216, sample SAMN09231816) | wastewater metagenome | place: USA: Maryland | collected 2016-06-21 | study: EMG produced TPA metagenomics assembly of the PRJNA472060 data set (Reclaimed... | reverse complement strand
TGCAACGCCCGAACCTTAGCCCATCTGCTCGAAAGCGATGGATGGGCCGTGGTTGACTAGAAGCCTTGTCCGAAGTTGCCTGCAGGAGCATGGCCTGGAACTGCCGCGGGGGCAGCTGCAGGTCGTGCCGCCGCTACCGGTGCTGCAGCCGGAGCTGCCGCGCCTGCGGTCGACATAGGGATCCTGGAGTTGACGTCGTACTCGAGCTCGAAGTTCTGATACGCTCGGCCGCTCGACTTCTTAGGCTGGGCGATTCCGAGGTACGTGAGACGGATCTCACATCCCTGCGGAATCTCCTTGAACTTGCCGTCGAGGAGGCTTGAGCCCCAGATCGATACGAGGGTCCCGTCTTTCAACTGGATCTCGTAAAGTGAGGAGTCATTCTGCCCGACGCCAGTCTTCATGCTCTTATAGAAGCCGTTGACCACCGGTCCGAGGTAAAGGGTCTTCTCGTCCGGCTTGCGTGGCTGTTCGGTCCATCTAAGGATCTGTCCCATCTGTTCTACCGCCTTTTGAAATGCCATAATCGTTGAATTTTTAATCGTTAAATAATTTCGTATCTCATGTCTCTGCGTGCTGGCGGTGCCGTCCCGTTAAGGGTGAGGCTGCGCTTCTGGAGCCGGAGCTTCAGGAGTCGCTGCGTTCTCTGAAGAAGGAGCGTCTGCGGCCGGAGCCTCAGGAGCCGTCTCGTTCTCGAACTCGTGCTCGTCCCCTACATTGATGCCGCGCTCTGCGAGCGTAGCGTCCTTGTCGAAGTCGTGCTGCGTTACGATTCTCTTTACCATGTTTTTGTATGGTTAGAACTAATAATAGGACCTTGAAACAGCCGTGCGTTTGCAGGCTGTATTCTGAGCACGGGAGAAGCCGTCGGGTCGATGACGACAGCCGAAGTACACGTATGGAAAGGTGCTCAGAATACAGCCGACAAGATCAGTATTGAGAGGGAGTTGGAATGTGCGCTAGTCATTCCGTTAACCCAGTTTTTGAGGCCGGGCGAGCGTACTCCCCCCTCTCAATACTGATCCGTCGCTGTCTATTTCAAAGGCTTCGCGATCTTGACCGAGCGGGCGACGTTGCCCTTCCGCTTCAGGTATCCGAGGATCTCGAGCTCGTCGATGATCCTGTACGTGTGGCGGACGGTTACGTCGATCGCTTTGGAGATCTCGCTCATCTCCGGGGATACGATGTTCTTCTCGATATACTTCTCCACGAAGCGGTAAGCCTTTACGTGCACGGGGAGAAGGTTGATATTTGCTGGTGTCTTTTTCATACCCTTGAATTGTAGTCGAATGTCATTTCTGTGTCAAAAGGAAAGACTGGGGATAACTACGCTTTCCCGCCCACGAACTCGCCGAGGGCACGGTCGTCGATCTCGATGTCGACGATGGTTGCAGGATCGAGAACCTCAAAAGGAGGCATGTCGTAGAGCGAGCGGCCAGCCTCGGCGTCTCGGGTCATAGCCGGATGGAGCGCCACCTTAGATCCAGGCGTGACCTCTGGAACGCCATGGAGGATCCTGAGGCCTTCCGGGACGGTCCTCTTCGGCACGATGCCGATGTCCAATACCCCCTTCTCTATCTTGAAATTCACTTTCATATTAGTTTGCGATTATATTTTTAAACTTCCTGAGCTTCCTGTCCTCGAAGATGTGCTGGTCCCAGAGCATCCAGAGGGTCCCGTGCGTCTTACCCTTGAAGGTGCGCATGAGCCTTCCGCGTATCTGGTGCAGCAGGAGCTCATTCGTGAGGATCGGGGACGTGAGTATTATATCGTCGAGGTCCGAGATTGAAAGCCCGGTCGACACGCATCCGACCGTCGCGAACACGACCTTCATCTCGCTGCCGTGCTTCATCGCCGTGTACGACTCGTCCGCCTCCTTGCTGTCCGTGCCGGTGATGACTCCGGCATCGATGCCGTAAACGCTCTTGAGCATGTCCCTCATCCCGTAGCACGGCTCGACGTAGTTCGATAGGATGATGACCTTGTGCCCGGCGCGGAAGAGCTCGGCCGCCTTGTCGACGGCGATCATCCTCCGGACCGAGTCGAGTGCTATGGTCTTGTTCTGGAGGTCCCTCGCCTTGACCGTCGGGTTCTTGTGGCCCTGGTCGATGAGCCCCTCGACGACCGCGTCCCAGTCGAACCTGGTCTCGGTTTCGAGAATCTCGAGGGCGACCGGGACGATGCGCTTCTTCTCGAGGAGCTCTTCCTTGCCGATAGTGTAAATGACAGAGCCAAAGGTAGAGAAAATGAGGAATTCTTTTTGGTCTTTTCGCTTGAGAGTCCCAGAAAAACCGTACCTTCGCATGGCGTTGATCTCGTTGAGGGTGTCGAAGATCGTGGCCGCGGGAGCGAGGTGGCATTCGTCGAGTATACATACACCGAACCCTTCCCTATGCTCCGCAAGATTTCTCGCAAGGCTTTTGTCAATAGCGACCGTGATGTCGCCGACGGTATTCTTGCCGTCTCCGATAATCCCGACCACGATCTTGTTTCCTTTTTCATCGCGTATATATTTTTCTATGTCTTCTAAAATCTGCTTCATCAATACCTTTCGATGCACCACTATGATCGCCCTCTGCCCGAGCTCGGCGATCGCCTTGACGATCATCAGGGACTTTCCCGCAGAGGTGAGGGCATGGACTATCCCTTGCCTGGTTGCCTTCATCGCTTTTATCGCGCCCTCCTGGTACTCGTCGAGGTCGAAGTCGCTATTCAAATAGCGCAGTGTGACAGGGTGGTCCGGATGATCGAACTCGTACCGGCAGTGGGAGAGAAAATCCTTGACCCTCAATGCTTCGCCCCGAGCGATCTCCATGGTGCGTCCGGTGATCCCGTACGTGCAGATCACCTTCGGGATCCCGAACACCGGCAGCCCGAGGTTCTTCTTCATGTGGTAGTCGGGATTGTCGTAAGTCAAAAGCTCCAGGATCTTCGGGTCGATCCTCTCCTCGTCGAGATTTATATAGATCTTGTTTCTTATTTGCATGTTAAGAAGACGATCGACAGCACGATCAGAGATGCGATCGCGAGTACGTGCACGACGAACCAAAATACAAATGCGCACTCGTCTCCGAGGGTGCCGTTGAATTTTATACCGAATACTTTTGAAAAATAATTTTGCATTATATTTAGAAATTAGATAAAGCGTGCTCGAGCATGTCGACCTCCTTCGCGATCTGCTCCGGCGTGTCGGGAAGCTTTGCCAATGCGGCAACCCTCCTCGCCCTCTGAAGCTTGTCGACCGAGTTGCCCCAGTGGCTCACCCATTCGAGGTTCTCGAGGACGTTGTTATGGCGAACGCCGTCCTTGTGATTCACGATCGGGAGCCCTGCCTTGTTTGAAAGGAACGCCTCTCCGACGAGACGGTGCACGAAGTACTTCCGCTTCACGCCCTTGGTCCGGAGAAAGATGATCTTGTATCCCTTCCAGTGGGTCTGCTGCTTCATCACCCTCTCCGGATCCTTCAGCACGCTCTTCTCGAGGCAGCTGCGGATCCGTCCCATACTGCTCACCTCGTACCGGCCGCGAAATCCCTTCACGTTTTTCCATCGTTCTATAGGTGCTCCCATATCCTGTTCACGAATAGGAGCTCCATGTCGACGGCCTCTGCGACCTGGAGGCTGTTGTACCGGCATAGGCGCTTGAGAACCCTCATGCGTACGTGCTCGGAGACGAGGGCGACGGAAGAGCTCCGCTTGCTATCCTCCTCGTCCGAGTACCGGCGCTTGATGACATAGATCGCTGTCGGATCGACGTCGTGGATCTTCTCTGCTTCCTTCTGGCCGAGGATCGCCCAGTCGATGAGGATCGCTTCGCGCTCGGAGTATGTTAGTTCACCATATTTTCTCATTTCTTTAGTTGAATAATTCGTATAAAAATATCTTCACTTTCGTCCGTCGAGTCCGGCAACGGTCGCACCTGCACAGAAAAAACTTCCTATGCGCGGGCTCGGGATCGCTCCAGACGCGGGCGTTCCGCATGTGGATCATCAGTACTGCTATTGATTTCTTTTGATCGAATTTCATTCGGATAGCCGGGACTCGAACCCGGCCGTATGCCGTATATCCTTAAACCTGCGGAGCTGGATCGACTGCCGCTGCCGCCTTCGGAGCGATAGACGCCGCCTCTACTGCTGGGTCAGCCTTTGGAGCTTCTGCTGCTGCAGGGGCTACCGGTGCCGCTGCGAGGGCTGCTGCAGGAGCAGCTCCCTCGAGGTCCGCGAGCTCCTTCTTCAGGAACGCTACTCGCTCTTCCTTGGTAGGAGGGACCGGCTCAGGATCGTTGAAAGGCTCGTTGAGGAGCGCTGTCAATCCGCTCTTCTCGAGCGTGTCCTGGGCGAGCGATACCGAGAAGCCGATGATGTCGCGCTTCTGCCAGAGGATCTGGGTGACGTATTCGCAAGCGCCGACGACGTGCTTCATGTGGAGCGTGCCGCCCTTCTCGCGAGAGAAGTCGAGGACGAGAGCGTGGAACTTGCGGCCGATCTCGACGATCAGCTTCTTGTCCTCGGGGTTGATAGGGAACTGGCCTTCAGGCATGTCCTTCGGAGCTGGCCTGCGTGCTTGTGGATTCATGTGAGTATGATTCGATTAGACCGACTGGTTAAACTATCGCTTGCCGCCCGGAGTGACCACCGACTTCACGACCGCCTTGATCTGCTCAAGGGACGAGAAGCGGGTGTTCCTGAGCCATACGGTCTTGCCGTTTAGGGCGAGTCCGAGGCTCCATCCGTGCTTGTTCTGGTAGGAGATGAACGAGACCTTCTGGCCCTTCGCCACCTTCACCATTCCGTAGCGCTCCGCACGCTTGGCTTTCTTCAAAGCTTTCGTCGAAGCGACTTTCTTTGTCTTTTTCATGGGAAAAATGATTACTTATAAAGGGATCGCATCGAGCGCCCCGACCGGGACCGGGATTCCCACCGAGAGAACATGCAAGTCGTGACTCCTGCATCCTCAAGGTTTGAACCCGGGCCCCGTCGGGAGGCTCGATCCTCTCCTAGAAACCTCCTGCTGGTCCCGTTGGTCCGGCCGCATCGACGATGCCCATTATCTCCGCTGCCTTCTCGGGCGACACCGTTGCGCCCGCCGGTCCTGGCTGCCCGTTCGGACCCGGAACGAAAGCGTTCTGATCCTTCCCTTCGCCATCGAGAGCGTCCATGAGGGCATCCTTCTCCATCGCTTTCATCTCTGTCATTCCCGACGGGATGCGGTCCGATACCTTGACCATCACCTGCTCGGTCCTCGCATCGTCGACGTCGCCCTGGTCGAGACCGATCTCGACGTCAGGCTTCGGCGTAGGCGGGAAGAAGTCCCTGCGCACCTCGAGCGGCACCCTGGCCCTGAGCTCGAGCGGAGAGAAGTAGACGATCTGCGCGACGCCGCGCCTCTGGAACGTGAACCTCCATCCGTTTCGCTTCGCCGTCATCTTCTTCAGGATCGTGGAGATCTTGTAGCGAGACTCGATCGGTGAGGTGTACTGCTTGTGCTGCCTCCAGAGCTTGTAATACTCGTAGATCTCGCCGAGTGAGATCGCCTTCTCCTTCAGGTCCTTCGGCTCGCGCATGTCCTTCGGCAGTAGGTCGGTGCCCATGTTGTTGCGCCCTTCGGTCGAGAGGAAGTAGTCGAGCGGCATGAAGGTCTCTCCGAGGAACTGTATGAATATCGCCGCGTTGTAGATGAACACCCGGTCCTTCATCGGGACGCCGGAGAGCCTCTGCGCGGTTTTTTGTTTGTCGTATCTCATGGTCGTATGTATCTTAATTTTAATCTTCGAGGGTCTACCTCTATCACCATCTTGGAGTCGTCGAGCTTGATGAGGACGCGGTCCCGGGTCTCCCCGACGTCGAGCATGGGCGAGACTACCATCCCCGTCTCCTTGCCCCGCTCCTGCTCTCGCCCGTTCCTGAATAATTCTTCGAGGTCGGTGATCGCCTCCCTGTTCGCGTTCACCTGGATGCCGGAGTCGTACTCGATCATCGATCCCTCCGGGAAGAAGGACGCCTGGGTCCTGTCCATCCGGGAAAGCCGGTCGATGAGGGAGGCCCTCATGTCCGCGAGCTCGTCCCTGGTGCGGTCGTAGTCGGCCTCGCCCATCTCCTTCCGCGCCTCCGGGTTGGTCGCGAGGTTATGAGCCACGCGCTGAACGGTGCGGATGAGGAGTCGTATCGGGAGGACGTCGTATCGTGCGGATTTAGGCATGTTGTTGTGGTGGATACACTATCGGCTCCGACGTGATGTTGCGGCGAACCTTCCTGATGCCGAACACCATCGCCGTGTTGCCTTCCTTCTTGCGGATCAGGTTCCATCCCGAGAGCACCGTGTGAGAGAGCTCGCGCGAGAAGGTCGCCATCGACTTGTGGCGATAGCCTGCCGTGAAGCAGTACTGCTTGTACTCCGAGTAGAAGTCCCCGACGGTGACGCCGTGGAAGTGCTCCTCGTGCGACGGAGCTGGCTCGTACTCGCTCGTCAGGAATTCGAGGAACGGAGAGTTCTCGATCTTGAAGGCGTGCATCGCTCCTCGATTCTTGTCGGTCTCGGCGAACCTGCCGTTCGCGCGAAGCGACTTCAGGCCTTCGACCGCCCAGTTGAGGATGCCGTCGAGCTCGGTCGAGAGCTTCTGCTCGAGGTCGAGGTCGGGATTCGAGACGAAGGTCCTTTCGAAGGGCACGATGATGAAGCGTCGGTAGAGTCCAGGCGTGGTGTCATTGATTTTCGGGAGCTCGTTGACTGAGAATATAAGCTTGACGACCGGGACGAATTCGATCGGATCGGGGCGGAATTTAACGTCCGCAGCCATCTTCTCTCCCGAGACAATGTTTTTGATGACGTTCGATTCAAAGTAATTCCCCGAGATCTCGTCGACGATGTTGAGCTTCTTTCCGATGAGACCGGTGAGGCCGAACTGCTTCGTGATGGTGCCGAGGTTGAGTGAAGAGACGTTATCTCGTCCGACAAGCTTCGAAACGATGCGCGTAAAAAGGGATTTTCCATTTGCTCCGGAGCCAAAAAAGATAAAAGCCTTAGCATACCTCGTATCGTTGGTAAGGCAGTAGCCCGCGATCTGCTGGAGCAATTTCTGCTGCTCTCGGTCCCCGTTCGTGATCTCGTTGAGGAAGTTGAACCACAAAGGCGAGCGGGCCTCGCGGTTGTAGACGATCGGGATCTGCGAGGTCGAGAGGTAGCCCGGCGAGTGCGGATGGAGCTCATAGGTGTCTATATTTAAAAGTCCGTTCCTGAAATTTATAATCTTCGTGTCCGGATTCTCCTCCTCGTGGGAGAAGACCTTGCCCGGGATCGACTTGAACGCGGCGATCTTGTCGTTGATCTTCGACTGCGTTCGATAGTTGTAGAGACCGTCGGCGAGCATCTCCCGGAACAGGATCGAGCGCACCTCGTCCGCCTGGAGCGGCGAATACACGCCGTCCTTGTAATCGTAGAACTCGCCGCGATTCTTGAACTTCAGGTTAGGCACGCGCTCGGCGAGGATGAATTCGTACGTCTTGTACTTCTCCTGCTGCGCGGAATTCGAGACGTCGCGCTTCTCCTTGGTCGACTTAGAGAGCACCTTCGAGGTGATCTTCGAGAGCATGGTGCGCTCCTCCGGCTCGACGACGAGCTGCATGACCTCGTTGTTATAGCCGAAGTCGTAGCTGTTGTCGTACGCGGACCTGATGGTGCGTCGGATCTCGCGGAGCTTGAGCCCGTGGAACTCCTGGAAGTGGGCGCACGTCTTCTCGAAGGCCCATCCGGCCTCTTTCGCGGCGTGAGCTGCGACGAGCAGGGACTTGTTCCTCATGCCCTCGGGAACGGATCCCGGAGCGAGGGAGAAAAGCTTCTTGTAGCTCGGCCTATCGAGCTTAGGGTACTCCTTCTGGATCGCGTCCTTCACCTCGTCATTGATCGGGTTCTCGCCGTTCGCGGTCGCCCAGCCGTCAGGGGCGAGCTTCTTCAGGAAGGTGTCGCGGATCTCCGAGAATTTATAGACGTTGTCCTCGGCGAAGTGGACGAGCTTGCATGTGAAAGGGTCGTGAGGATCCTTTTGGTGAATGGTGCCGGGGACTCGGAGCACGCGTGCGACGTCCTTCGCGCCGGGATCGCCGTCGAATCGCTTGAGCATCGCCTCCTCGATGTCGCGGTACCAGATGCGGATCTTCTCCTGCTCGGGAACGCCGAAATTCGCGAGGGTGACAGGCTCATGGATCATCCAGTAGACGTGCAAGCCGTTCTTTGTCTCGACGATGAACGTCGGGATGAGCCCCTCGTCGCAGAGCTCCATAAGCAGGTCCTGCTTGTACGCGTGGACCGCTTCCTTCGTTCGGTTCAGCTTGTCCGGATAGTCGATGTCGACGAAGAAGGCATTGATGTTCGTGAGGTTCTCGCTAACGCGCTTGCCGCTGTGGAAGCCGTTGACCGAGAAATATATGCCGTATCCCTCGCGCTGCCTCTCGAGATCGAGGATCTCTGAGTGTATGATCGGAAGGTCCTTGTTCGAGTCGCCGATATACGCGTAGACGGTATTCGGAAAACGAGCCAAAAATTTTTTTGCCTTCGAGTCTAGTGTGAAATTTTTATCAAAAGAATTTTCCATGTCACGAAATGGTGCTGTGCGAACATTATAAGTCCGATGTCATGCGCGTGTCAAAAATAAAAACTGGGGATAACTCTGTGGAGAGCGTGGACACGCGTCGAGAGAGCGGATGACGTCGGGAATTATACCAGATGTCCGGGCAAAAAAGGAAAAACTCCTCGCGAGAGGAGTCCTTAACCCGCCACCAGATCGTCGTGATGTCCCTCCCGACCTTCGATCCGTGCGGATCGCCGGTGTGAGGGAGCGGTACGATGGACCCAGGAAGCTAGTCGATCATCATATCATGCCGAGGATCGTAACCCTCATTGTTTTTATCCCGAACTGGAGGGCCTCGGTGTGCGCGGCCTCGCCGAATCCCATGAAAATGTCGAATCGGCCGTCATATCGGCGTGCCGTGCGGTCCCCGCACACGTAAACGGTCCCTCCGACGTCCACAAGCGTGCCCAGGGCGATGTCCCGGGGGCACGCGGCATATCCGAGCTCGGCGCGGATCCCGTTAGCCATGGGGCATCCTGGAAAGTGGCACGAGTCCAGGGCGCTGTAAGCCGTGACCGTCGCCTCAAAGCTGCGCAGGGGCACGTCTAGGCTCCCCGTGGTCTCCTCATATTTCTCATAGGTGTACTTGGCCTCCTTGAAACCGATCGAATACATGCCCGCGAAAGCGGCCAGGGTTACCAGCGCGATCGTGAATGCCTTGCGTGATGATAGATACATATTTTTTAATTTTAAAAAGGCCCGTCGCTATGGTAGTCCCCGAATCCATAGCCGCGCGACTCCGGCGCGAGTGACACGTTCTTCTCGACGCGCTTCTTGGCGGCGTCCGAGATCCAGAAAGGGCAGCGTCGGCAGCGCCAGCGCATCACGTGCCCGAACGCCGTCAGCTCAGAGCCGCAGCACGGGCACGCATCCTCAGTCAAAGCGGCCCAATTTTTGCCGCCCCGGGGCTCTTCTAGTACGACGCGATCGCCTGCTTTGGTGAAAGCCATAGTTTTATTCTTCTGTTTTTAAATTCTCCGGCCTCGCATACCTGATGACGTTGGCGAGGTCTATTAATTCGTGGTTAGGCACGAACGAGCGCGAGCATGATATATCTTCTATCATACGCGCCGCACGCTCGCGCTCTTCCTTTCGCGCCATCTGAGTAAGCTGCATGTATTCTCCGATCGTTACGCCTTTTATATCGTCCTTCATATTTTTAAGTTATTAGTGGAGCGTACGGGAATCGAACCCGTACCCGCGGGATAGTAAGCCCCGAGTGCCGTGGCCACGAACACGCCCCAAAAAGCCGCTAGGCAAAAATGCCAGCGGCCATGAGTGTCTTCCCGAGCTTCTTCGTGTCGGCCTTCTTCGCTTCGAGAGCGAGCTTCGCGCATAGGCGGGTGAACGCCTCGAAATGGCTATAGCCGAGAGCCTTGACGCTTCCCTTGCGGGCTACGTAGTACGGGCTTCCCTTTTCCTTTTCTATGTATGCTTTCATATTGATTGATTATATACCTAATCCCGCATCCGTCGCACTGGGGCTCTTTTAGAGTCTTTCGCCGCGATCGAAAACGGGCGTCCGCAGATCCGCGCCCATCGAGAAATGAATAAACAAAAACCGCACGAACGCTAGTAATTCGTGCGGATTTCGTTTCCCTCTTTGGCTTTTGCCGAGGCTTACGCTTTCCGTTTCACTTTAATTGAGCTTGCCGAGCCTGTACACGCCGCTCTTTATCTTCTTTTCCGTCTCAGATTTATCCTCTCCGAGGAATTGATTCCTATACTTTCCCGTCGTGGTCGAGTAGTCCCAAAAATCCTTGTCGAGGGTTATATCTATCCTGTCGCTCCAAACGATTCGCTCGACGATGACCGAGGCGTATGACTGGAACACTTCCTTTTTAATAAAGTTTCCGTTCGCCCCGCGCCCCTCTTCAGAGATGATGAACTGATTCGGCACTTCCTTGCCGTTGACGCTCTTCATGTTTTGAACTTTCATGGAGATTAAGAATTAAACTTTTTTATAATAAAGTCCTTCCTGTCCATGAGATGCTCAAGGTACTGCGCGAGCTCTTCCGAGTCGTCGAAGCTATAAGAGAGCTGGCTATCAACCACCACGAGCCCGAGGCCCTCAATGTCGGCCGTCGCTATGCTCGCCCCGCTCGATATGTCGACGAGGTTCCCGAGCCAATCGAACGATATGCCCGCCTCCTGCGTCTCATTAAGCCCGCTGTAGAAGTCGTTCAGGTCGTCGTCGCTCTTCACGTCTCGGATAATGCCGTCATTGTCCGCGACACCGCTAAAAAAGGCAGATACAATTTTCTGGCTCTTGTCTTTGTTATTCATTTTTCAATGGGCACGCACTAGCAAACGTGCGGGGGCATTATATTAATTCGTCGCCCCATGGCGGTCTCAATCGATCGATTGAGACGGCTAGGGATTACGCTTCCGAAACAAGCTCAGAGTAGCGGGCATTCGCCTCCTTTCGCGTGGTGAACATTGAACCGCGCCTAGTGGTCGAAAGGACGGCGTCGGCATATTCGAGCTCAGTAACCCCGAAAACTTCCGCGCCGTCCATGCCCGTGCCTTTCGAGAGCTCTATGATTCGATTGCCGACGCGCTCCCATTTGATAACTTTCGGGGTAATGACGTTGCGCCCCATTTTTTCGTAACTCTCCAGCATATGTGATGTGTTCATTTTGAATTAATTATTTTTTTAATCACACGCGCAAACGGTCTTAGGCTGTTGGCAGAACCCGCACACGTATGGGTTAGAGGCTAGGGCCTTTTCCTTCTGCGTCGGCTCGTGCACCGCGTCGCAATAGATTCCGCCGTGCGGGGCTATCCAGAGCTTTTGACCGCACGCGTCGCAATGCGTCGCGGACTCGTTTCCGTGTCCGTTGCTCCAGCCTGTCGGCGTCCTTCTCGATATGAATAATGTTTTAGGCATGGGTGGGAAAAGATATGCCGAACTCCAAAAACTCCGAGAGCCTCTGATGTACGTCGAACATGTTATCTCCGTTCTCGCCGTTCTGATGCGCGTCGCTCCGAAGGTCGGCGAGCACCTGGCCTATGACGTTATCCCTGTCATTTCTGATGTCGGTAAACGTGTCGCTCTCCTCCCCGAAAAACCAAACGCCGAACGCGTCGAGCTCTGAAGCTGTCGCCTTCTTCGTGAACGCGTCGAAGAGGTCGACGGCTTTCGCGTAGTATGTCGGCGCGTTCGCGTCCGCCTGCATTTTCGCGAGTATCGCGGAAAGCTCCTCCACGCTCTCGGCTTCTCGGTACCGCATGAAGTCCTCAAGCAATGCGGATACAAGCTCCGCGTCGCTCTCGTCCTTTATGTCGTCGTCGCTCTCCTGGAACCATTCACCGCATTCGATTTCAAGATTCTCGCGCGAGAGCCCCGCGAGCCTCTGGCTTTCGAGCTCGGATATTCTTGCAAGCAATTCTTTTTTATCCATATATGTTTTATTTAAAATCAAAGTAATCGGCTATCCTGCGGTACACGGCGACACGGCAAGCCTGTGGCAAATCATTCCAGTGGATACGCTCGCCGAAAGCGTCCTCCTCAATGTCGTGCGTCTCGGCCATCATATTAATGCCGTTCGGCATTAGGGGATTCTCGTCCATGCAAACCGCGTACCGCTCACCGCCGTAGAAGTCTCCCGCGTCGTCCTCGCCGTCGTGGTCGTGGATAATGACCGTGTAACGGTCCGCCGTCTTTCCGCCGTTGTCGTACGCCTTGAACGTGAGGTTTAAATCTTTTTCATTCATGGCCTTATGCGAAAAAGATAAAGTACCCGACGATGTGCCCGCCGAAAAACCCGACGAGTCCCGAGAGCGAGACGATTGAAAGCCAGCGGTCGGCCTTCCTATTAAAGTACGTCTGCGCAATTTCTCTTTTGAGGTTGCTTTGCATTTGATGTATTTGATTATTTTTAATACCTCTATATTGTAGTCGTTTGTCATGCGTATGTCAATGCGTAAACGGATCTATAGAGAGCGAAAAGCGGGGCCGTATTGAGCGGGCGTTTTTCTGGCTGTGGATAACCCCGAAGCCTTGTCATGTGCATGTCATACGTCGAACGGTATCCGTTCGCGGGCCTTGTGGGGCATTTTAAACGGTCGAAATTGTCTGAAAGTGTGGTTTTTGAGCTTGTATTAATTAAGTTTGGTCATGAAACGATTAAAAAGACTATGATAATACTATGTCAAAGGGTAGTATTGTATTAATTAAGTTTCATAGTGCCTAACTAAATAGAACAAGGGAAATGCTGAGCGGATTGGCAAAATGTATTTTTAAAAGTGTATATTCATATTAGTAATACATATATAAGAGAAATAGAGCATATTCTATATAATACATTTTCTTGTATTATATAAGCCTTTTTATATAGCCATACCTCTTTAAAAAGGGGGGTTCATGAAACGTATATAATACATTTGAGCTTTTAAGGCTTTATATAGCCTTGTTTTGCTTGTATTAATTAAGACAGTACCCCTTTTTTTTGATTTGAGTGCCTAACTAAATAGAACAAGGGAAATGCTGAGCCGTTCGGCAAAATGTATTATATTCGCAAAAAAGAAGGTAAAAACACGCTATATAATACAAATAGTACTTGAATCGGAGAAAGGTGCTAGTCTGCAATGATATCCATATCATGTAAAGAGTAAAAAGAAACAAGGCTAGAGTACTGTTGTATCTAATACAAGGCCCATTGCGTACGCGAGCGCCTCGCCTGTGAAGGTTAAGGGGAGCGGGGAGCAATACGCCTGTATACGTGCGCATTTAAGGGGCGCATGTCAAAGGGAAAAGGCCATATCTATATATGCGCCCTTTTTTTATGATGTGTACATGGATACCAGCACCCCTAAGGCTTCGGGCATAGCCCCCCGTACCCGGTGGCAAGGCAATTCGCTTTCCGTTCCCGGGATAGTAGTGGCAGGGCCCTCAGAAAATGTCCTTCCAAACGCTTCCCCTTCCCCCGTCCCAAGGGAGACCCCCCACTTCGATCCAATACTCGATAGCCTCGCTCCAAAAAAATCGGCGGCGAAGGAACTTTTGCCTTTGAACGAGGGAATGGTCGAGCTTCGCTACGTGAAAAATCGGCCGTACTCCCCGGAGATCGGGCCGCACATGTACGAATACTTCGCGTCGAAGGAAAAATATCGCATCGTCTACGACACGTTCACATACAAAGGAGGCTCGACCTCTGAGAAGGAGCGCAGGCTCCCGAATCCTCCTCCTCATTTTTCCGAGTACGCGCGATCGATCGGCACGACCTGGGTCCAGATTAAGGCCTGGGCAAAGGAGCACCGCGAGTTCGCGGAGTATTACGATGCGTGCGTCGACATCATCGAGGAATTCTTCGTCGACAATGGTGTTACCGGTGCGTATGCCGGTCAATTCTCCGTATTCGCCGCGAAGAACAGGACCCGCTTCACCGACGTTCAGATCAACAAGAACCTCAACGCCAACATGAAGGACGTCCTCGACGCGCTCGAGAAGGGGGCTAAGACCATAGACGCCCATGATGCTTAAACGAGAATCAAATATGCCTTTCCTCCAGACGGTCCAGGAGAGCAAGGTCGAGGTCCAGCCGGCGGAAACGGTATCCGCTGACTTTTCCGCGCTGGTGCCGAAGGAGGTGCGTGAGTCTTCAGACACCGTGGACGTGAACGGGCTCGGAGGCTACATCATCCCGATCGCGTCGACCGACTATATCGGCCTCGAGAGCGTGGACGCACGACTCGTCGACCGCGAGTGGCGCTTGAACAATCTCTACCACGTCATCAACGAGGCGGGAGAGCTCGTGAAGTTCAAGCTGCGCGAGGCTCAGCGAAAGCTCTTGAAGGGGATGCACTACAAGAACATCATCCTCAAGGCGCGACAGCTCGGATTCACGACCTTCATCTGTATTTTCATGCTCGACTACGCGCTCTTCAACCGCAACAAGCAGATCGGCATCATCGCCCATACGGTCCAGGACGCGTCGGTCATCTTCCGCAAGATCGCCGTTGCCTGGGAGTATTTCCCTGCAGCGATCAAGGACCGCTTCACCATCCGAGCCCTTGGTGATTCCAAGTCTGAGTACGAATTCACGAACGGCTCGATCGTGCGCGTCATGACATCCATGCGATCCGGTACCTATCAGATGGTGCTCATCACCGAGTTCGGAAAGACGTGCGCCCAGTTCCCGGAGAAGGGCGAGGAAATCGTCAACTCGATGCCAGCCGTCCCCGCGAAGGGCGTGATCTTCATCGAGTCGACAGCGGAAGGAGAGACCGGCCGTTTCTATGACATGTGCCAGGACGCGATGGAGCAGAAGAGGCTCGGCGCTCCGCTCACCGTGAAGGACTTCAAGTTCTTCTTCTTCCCGTGGTTCGAGAACCCATCGAACTTCGTCAACGGCCAGGTGCCGGTGACCGAAGAGGTGAACAGGTATCTCGACAAGGTGGAGCGACTCTCCCGCGTCACGTTCTCGGTCGAGCAGCGCAACTGGTACTTCCTCGAGCAGAGGATCCAGAAGGCGAAGATGAAGCAGGAGCACCCGTCGAATCCCGAGGAGGCTTTCCTCGTTTCCGGAAACAAGATGTTCAACCAGGAGACCCTCGACGCCATGAGGCTCCGTGACGCGTGCGAGCCTATCGAGCGTGACGGTGATTTCAGGATCTACAAGCGATACGTGAAGAGCCATCGATACGGCCTCGGTGCCGACGTCTCCATGGGCATGAAGCGCGACCACTCGACCATCGTCGTCATCGACTTCACCACCGGAGAGGTGGTCCTCACCTACAAGTCGAACACGATCGACCCGGTGAACTTCGCTCACGAGATCAAGAAGGCCGGATCGTGGTACGGGATCTGCATCGCCGCTCCCGAGGCGAACAACGTGGGCATCACGACCTGCGTTCAGCTCAACGCGATCTATCCGAACATCTTCACCCAGGTCCGCGAGGGCGTGACCGAGGTCGTCCCCTCGAACAAGCTGGGATGGCTCTCCACTTCGCTGTCGAAGCCGAAGATGATGTATGAGCTGTCGGACGCGTTCGACGAGGACCTGATCCGCTGCTACGACGAGGGAGTCCTGCTCGAGGCGAAGAAGTTCGACAAGGAGGACGCTCTCTCGGTGAAGACCACGGACTCCACGACGAGGCACTTCGACCTCCTGACCGCGACGGCGATCGCCTGGCAGATGAGGACCCACTCGACGAAAGGCATCCAGGATGAGCACACGGTAGCGGAGAGGGAGCACCGGAGAGAGGAGAGGAGGGGAAGGACTAAATCTAATTATAGATAAAACATGAACATCACCAGCACTACATCGTATCGATACCCGATGACCGCGAACCCGAACAGCGGGAACGCGCCGGTCACCCTCTCCGGCATGGTCGCGAACTTCCGCCAGAATTTCATGGAGCGCCAGATCGAGATCGTCCCGGGCCTATATTTCAACCAGTACCAGACCATCAAGTCTGTCTATTACGCTTTGCATAACACATTCGAGTCGGGACCGAAGGACGAGAACGGCGACCCGAAATACTGGTACGACCTCATGACCGATCGAAACGACCAGGTCACCAAGAACATCGATCTCGACACGAAGGACTGCTATATAAAGTCCGAGGGCCCGGGATCATATTTGAAATCATGGCTCCTTCGACGCGAGTACATGGCCTACGCGAAGACGACCGGCTGGGGCAAGAAGCTCAACGCGATCTCCGCGGACCTTCCCGCATTCGGCACCGTCGTATGGAAGAAGTGCGGATCCGGCAAGAACGTCGACGTTGCCGCTGTCGAGCTCATCAATCTCATGAACGACCCTTCGGTCGAGTCGCTCAAGGACGGCCTCGTCATCGAGCGCCATCAGATGACCCAGTACGAGATCTACGCGAAGAAGAAGGCATGGAACGTGACCGCGATAAACGCCCTCATCTCTTCCGGCCAGACCGTAGCGCGTACGGGATACATCCCTCTCAACAACCAGATCGTGACGACCCAGTCGTTCATCAACCGCGTCGACGTGACGACCCCTTTCTACGACGTGTATGAGATGTGGGGCGAGATCCCTCGAGACCTCTACGAGGCCACCCGCACCGACAAGAAGGACGTCGCCGAGCCTAACGTATACACCCCGGTCACCGTGTCGTATGCCGACGCGAACGAGTCTTCTCAGAAGCGAAACGAGACTGTCTACGTGATGGCGGTCGTCGCGAACATCGACGTCAACAACGGCACCGACTGCGTCCTCTTCTGCAAGGAAGTCGACCGCGACCTCTTCCCTTACAAGGAGGTGCATCTCCGCAGGAAGAAGGGACGATGGCTCGGCATGGGCAACTACGAGCTCTGCTTCCCTCTCATCGAGAAGGCGAACGAGGCGACGAACCGATTCTTCGCATCGCTCCGCATCGCTCTCCTCCACCTCTACCAGACCCGGGACAACCTCCACGTCAAGAACGTCCTCACCGACCTTCTCGACGGAGACGTGGTGGTCACGAAATCCGAGCTCACGGCGATCCCGACCGAGGTGCGCGGACTCCAGGAGTACAAGACCGAGCTCGCGAACATCGAGCAGAAGGCGGACCGTCTCTGCTCTTCGTTCGAAGTCGTGACCGGAGCGAACCTCCCCGCAGGCACGCCTTTCAAGCTCGGATACCAGCAGCTCCAGGTGGCGACGAAGTTCTTCGAATACGTCCAGGAGAACGAGGGTCTCTTCATCGAGGAGGTCTTCAACCAGTGGCTCCTCCCAGGATTCGCCGACGCGCTGTCCGAGGAGCACGTCCTCGACATGATCGACGACATGGAAGGGATCGAGCTCTACTACTCGGCGTGCAAGAAGGTCTTCCAGTACAAGGTGCTCAAGGAATACATCCTCGAGAACAACACCTACCCTGACCCTCAGGAGCTCTCGATGGTCGGAGATCTCGCTGTCGATCAGATCAAGAAGGGTCCGAAGCAGGTGAAGATCATGAAGGACTACTACAAGGATCAGAAGTATTCGATCCAGGTCCAGATCACCGGAGAGAACAACACGAAGAAGGAGAACCTCGAGACGCTCTCCAACACATTCCAGATCCTCGCAGCGAATCCTCAGGCTATGCAGGACAAGCGACTGATGAAGATCCTCGGAATGGTGCTCGAGCAGGCAGGATACTCTCCGCTCGAGATCAATGAGGTGAACGAGGCTCCTACCAATCCGTCGCTGAACCCCGCGAACCAGGGAGGCGGGGGAGCGGAGATAGCGGCAGGAGGAGAGGGCATACCCGGCGTCGGCATCCCGGGTATGTCAAAAGCGGGAACGGGTGCCGGTGCGGTCGCTTAATAGAGTAATTAATTAGTATGAAAAAAATTCTACTTGATGCTAATGAAGTCCAGGCGCTTCAGCAGTTCGAAGCAAGCGGCATGAACGCGGTCAAAGTAATAAAAAAAATCTTTGACCTCGCCACCGCGGACCTTCAGAACATAGAGAACATCGACCCGAAAGGGAACATGGGTCTCCAGGCGCTCGCTCGGCAGGAAGCGGTCGCGTGGGTGAGGGAGCTCGGGGGACTTGTTTTCGGGAGATCGGTTGAAAATTCGAGAAAGCCTGATCGGATTCCGGAAGGAGGTCCCGCGAAGCCACCATCACAGTGGCGGTAGCGGTTTAGAAAAGGTGAAAAGAACTTAACCATAACAAGGGACAAAACCCACCAAATGAATCGAAAAGTATGAACGACAACATTTTGCCAGAGGACCAGATGACACCGGAGGCTCGCGCAGAGCTCCAGAAGAATGAAGATCTTATTGCAGGCTTCAAGCCTGAGGACCTCAAGGATCCTGCGAAAGCAGAGGAGCTCGCGAAAGCTCTAGCGTCCGCGAAGACCACAGTGCATCAGAAGAGGCATTACAGGGACAAGTATACTGAGGCTACCAAGCCTAAGCCTGCTGCCCCTGCAGCGCCAGTCGCACCTGCAGCCGGAGCGCCCGCGGCACCGGCACCAGCGGCAGACAAGAAGGGCATCGATCCGATCGTAGCCCTGACGTTCAAGCAAGACCATCCGGAGCTTGATAGGGACGTAGCAAACCATGTCATAGACCACGCAGCGGCCTATGGGGTTACTCCGGAAGAGGCTTTGAAAAACCCGATCGTCGCGAAATTTGTACAAGGCAAAATCGACGAGAAGGCGGTAGGCGATGCAGGCATCCCACCGAAGCCGAAGGCATCGACTGCACCGGCGAGAAGGGACTGGAGCACCGCTTCGCAGGCAGAGATCGACGCAGAGAGGAATCGCATCCTCGGAGGCGCTCGATAAAACGCTCGTCATTATTCGTTAGATTTATCCAAACAGTATGAACAATACTACGACAGCGGATATAGTAGCAGTAAATAGCTTCTACAACCGCGACCTCCTTTACAGGGCACAGGCGACTCTTCTTCACACGAAGTTCGCAGCGACGAAGAACATCCCACAGGGGAACTCTTCGACGATCGTCTTCCGACGCTATGCAAACTTCCCAGCGGCTTCAACTCCGCTCGTGGAAGGCGTCACTCCGGTAGGCCGCAAGCTCTCCGCGGTGAACGTGACTGCGACCGTCCAGCAGTACGGTGATTACGTCACCCTCACCGACAAGCTCACCATGACCACGGAGGACCCAATCCGCATGGAGATGAACGGTATCCTCGGATACCAGGCAGGCCTCACGCTCGACGGCCTCGCACGCGACGTCCTCAACGCAGGAACGAACGTGATCTACTCGGGCACCGGAAACGTAGCGACCGGAGACATCGCTGCAGGTGACGTTGTCACTATCGCGAACGTGCGCTCAGCAGAGCTCACGCTCAAGAACAACAACGCGCTCTTGATGACGTCTTTCGTCGATCCATCGACCGGCATCTCGACCGTTCCATTGCCACCTTGCTTCATCGGTATCACTCACGTGAACCTCTCGAACACTTTCCGAGCCATGACCGGCTTCGTGAAGGTCGAGCTCTACTCTAACGGCTCAGGCCGCATGGATGGAGAGATCGGCAAGGTAGAGTCGACTCGAATCCTCGAGACGACGAACGCGAAGGTCTTCCTCGCGGCAGGTACAGGTGGCATCGACGTCTACACGACCATCATCATGGCCCAGTACGCGTACGCTACCACCGCGATCTCGGGACACGCTCTCGAGAACATCGTGAAGCCTCTCGGTTCTGCGGGTGCAGCAGACCCTCTCAACCAGCGAGAGACTTCAGGCTGGAAGGCATCGTTCGTTGCGATCATCCTCAACGACGACTTCCTCGTCCGCATCGAGTCAGCGATGGTGTAAGTGCCGGTAATTAATAGCTATATCTAACGCACCAAAATGCACAAAGAATATATCGAAAACGGAGTATTGAATGCTCCGGGCCTCACCATCAAGGCTGCTGATGGCGTCCTCGTAAAAGCTGCGAACGCTTTTGCGGTAAAGGCGAACTCTTACATCTCGAGCGCGACGTCGGCTAACACCGACATGCCTTCGCTCGCAACCGCGCTCAACGCTGCGGGAGCGAACCCAGGCAACCTCGCGACCGGATACTCTCGTATTTACAGCTTCTTCGCTGCTATCAATACGACGACTGGTGCACTCACGTTCACCATTCGCGCTGGCGCAGACTTCGCTAACCGCGTAGGACGCACCACCGACCGCAACTACGGAAACGCTGGCGATGAGAGCAAGGCTCTCGTCGGCTTCGTCACCGTTATCAACGCGACAGGCTCGGCGTTCGTTCCGAACACCACAGCTCTCGATATCTCGAACCTCACCGTTCGATACAACGACGCGTTCGGATACGTCGGCAAGTAAGCGACGTCGCAGTCATCGAAAATTAAAAGTTATCGGCACTAAAGCCAAATAAAAAAGACTATGAATCCTCCAAACGAATTTGACCCTACTCGACCACAGCCACAGGTAACCAACGCTCCAGCTCCGGCTGCAGCGCCGGTGAACGTCGCTCCTCAGGCAGCCCAGGCTCAGCCTGCAGCTCGTCCGATGACCGACCAGGAAGTCCGGGACTACGTGTTCCGCGACTGCCCTGAGGTTAGCCCGGGTGGCCGACAGCTATCACCTACGGCGCTCGCAACTAAGCGAAAGCTTATCTTGCAGCCGAGGATGAGGACCTATGTTCCGTTCGCGCAGGGCGAGCAGAAGGGCGCATACCGCCCGGTCATCATCAATGACCTCCGACTGGAGGTTCCGAAGGGAAAGCCAGTCGAGCTTCCAAAGTCCGTAGCTGAGATCCTCGAAAGGGCCATGGGCCTCGAGGTATCAGTCCTCCAGGACAACGAGCACAACCTGGCCAACGCCGACGCTGAGAAGCGCAAGGCGCTCGGTCTCTAGTAGGCTTGATTTCGGACTCTCTCCCCGATCCGTCGGGGAGAGGACTGCGGAATTAATAACAAAAAAACAACATGGATTTAGACACACTTCGAACAGACACGAGATACCTCATAAGCCCGCAGCTCACCTCTGCGGACTATCCTGATGCTGATCTCGATCGCAACCTGAGCCGAGCGTACAAGAAGATGCTCGGATGGATCATCCCGATCGGCGGCGAGTGGGAGATGCAGGGCGACATCATCTACAACGACGTGCAGCCGAACGTGACCGACTACGTTCTCCCATCCATGTTGCTTAGGATCTACAAGGGAGAGATCAAGTACTCGACCGACGGCGATTTCGTCGCGATAAAGATCTTCAACATCCAGGCTAACCAGGAGGTCGTCGAGGGAAATATCACCCGAACGATCGACAACCCGGCAGCTCCTACGGGAGAGCTCTTCGGAGACGTCCTCCAGGTCCGACCTGCAGGAGAGGTCTACGTCCAGAACGGAATCAAGCTCTGGGTCCAGACGTCGTTCGCCGACTTCTCGGCCGACAACAACTTCCCGGACCTCATGGATCCGGTGCAGCGAGGTCTCTCCCTCCTCGCAGCCCTCGACTACGCGATCGCCGAAGAGATGGACAAGAAGGCGGAACAGTTGAGGCGAGAACTTTACGGGGACGGATCGAAGCCGGACTCGACCAGCGTGAAGAAGGAGGTCGAAGCGCTCTACTCGGTAAGGTCCGGAGCGCACAGGGACGGGATGAGGGCTAGGCGCAGGAGCTACAAATAATTTTTAATCAAAACACTATGAATCCATGGACCAAACGAGACGGTACACTTTCACTCTCCGGCATCAAGCGATGGAGAGGCGACTGGGATGACGGTACGGTGCTCTACGCTCCGGGCGAAGGCGTCTATAACCCGAGCACGGGCGCATCTTACGTCTGTCTCCTCGAGAACATCTCGGCCGCTCTAAACGAGCCGGGCGTCGGCGCTGATTGGGAGGACTACTGGGGTATCATCGCGCAAGGAAGCGCGGGCCCTACCGGATACACCGGATATACCGGTTACACCGGAGCCGCTTCTACCGTCACTGGTCCGACCGGATATACGGGCTATACGGGCTATACCGGCCCTGCGTCGACTGTAACAGGCCCGACTGGCTATACGGGTCCAACGGGATACACAGGCCCAGCCTCGACCGTCACAGGGCCTACTGGATACACTGGCGCTCAAGGACCGACGGGCTATACCGGTTATACCGGAGCAACTGGCGCGGCCTCGACGGTGACAGGTCCGACAGGCTATACCGGTTACACCGGAGCCGCTTCGACCGTTACTGGACCGACAGGCTATACAGGCTATACCGGATACACTGGCCCAGCATCCACGGTGACAGGTCCGACAGGCTATACCGGTTACACCGGCTATACCGGATACACCGGCGCTGCCGGAGGATCGATGTCATGGCAGGGACAGTGGCTCACCGCGACGGGCTACCTCGTCAACGATGCTGTTTACCAAAACGGAAACAGCTATATCTGTATCGAAGCTCACACATCTGGAGTCTTCGCGACTGATCTTGCTGCAGGAAAGTGGAGCCTCACTTCTTCAGGTGCTACCGGCTATACCGGATACACCGGCTATACCGGATACACCGGACCGATCGGCCCGACCGGATACACCGGATACACCGGACCTAACGGCGCGGCATCTACGGTCACTGGACCGACAGGCTATACCGGCTATACGGGATACACTGGTCCGAACGGAGCAGCTTCGACTGTTACCGGACCGACTGGCTATACGGGATACACGGGTCCAACAGGACCGACTGGCTATACCGGATATACTGGCCCGATTGGAGCAACAGGCTATACCGGTTATACCGGACCTCAAGGTGCTACTGGATATACTGGCTATACAGGATACACGGGCCCAGGCACACTCCTAACTATTACCGAGGCTCCTTCTAACCAGGCATATACAGGTATCGTCACATCGATGACGTACGGAGAGTCGATAGTCCCGGGAGACCTTCTTTACTTCAAATCAGATGGATCAGTATGGAAGGCAGATGCGAACGCTGCTGGTCTTATACCTGTCATGGGCCTTGCGCTCGAGACAGCTTCTTCAGGATCGCACCTTGTACTCCTTCACGGAATTTATCGAGACGACTCTCGATATGCTTTCACTGTGGGTGGATTGGTCTATCTCTCTACTACCGCGGGTGGCCAAACTCAGACGCAGCCTTCGGCTACCGACGATATCATTCAAGTTGTCGGTATCGCGACTCATGCGGACAGGTTGTACTTTAATCCAGACCTTACATATATAAGCCACACATAAAATGGATAAAATACTTCCGTATATTCTCGCAACAGTCACACGAAAACCTCGATACAAAGTCGAGGGTTTGGTGTTTCCTGAAAAAGCGTGGATCAGCTGCCTATTCAGGCTTTGGGAACTTGTGTTTTGGAGAAAGGTCGGCATAAGACGAGAAGCGGCGAGCTGGATATACAGCGAAAATGGTAAAGTATATGAGGGTGTAAAATTCTACACGTTAGAAGCAGCACTTGTTCACGCTGAAGGGGTTGTCAGAAAATTTTTCAAATCATGGGAGTTTGAGTTTGTAAGGATCCCTAGCCTTGTTTTGGTAACAGATACCGGCAATGCTTTTGAACTACCTCTCATGCCTCATATAAAATTCGCGATCGCTTACGGGACGTCTGCAGGTAGCTATGCTAACGGAGTCACATCAAGGACCGTGTCATTGACAACATCTGGCAGTGACCGTTTCTTCACATCTAATTGCGGCTACGATACTCCTCAGTCAATTTCTTCCGTCACGTATAATGGCACTGCTTGCTCCGTCGTTCAGTCACCTCAAAACGGTGGAGGAGCTAGAACCGGCGCGATGTATGTATTGGCAGCACCTTCCACTGGAGCAAACAACGCCGTCGTAAACTTCAGCGGAGCTACCAACGGAGGTCTCAGCGTTGCTTACTATACTGGCGTAAAACAAACAGGTCAGCCGTACACATCGGCAGCAGGATCGACGTCAAGCACAAGCCATACAGCTACCGTTACAGCTGTTGGCACACTCTCATGGCTCATCGCCATAGACAGAAACGACCTTGGTGCGCCAACGCCGGGAAGTGGCACAACTCTTAGAATCTCTAACCCGTTTGATATGTGGGATTCTAACGGGGCTGTCGGTAGCGGTAGCCAGTCACTCGCGTGGTCAAGCGGCGGTTCGTTTACAAGCGGATATGTCATCGGAGCAATACAGGATGCAACATACTCAGACTCATTCATAAAGACGATAAACGGTCTTCCAAAAGCATCTGTTAAAACAGTCAACGGTCTTGCGATTGCGAGCGTAAAGTCGTGGTTAGGATTAGCATAAAAATATAAAAAAACACATGCAACCAAAATTCTCGATAGCCTTAATAGCAAGGAACGAAGCGAAGACGCTCCCGCGTCTCGTCGCTTCGCTTTCTGAATTCCAGAAGAGGGGAGGCCAGATCCTTCTCCTCGACACCGGATCTAAGGACGACACCGCAAAGGTCGCCCGCGATCTCGGCTGCGAGGTCATCGAGGTCGGAGACCGATTCAGGCTGACGATAAACGCAGATCTCGCCCACAAGATCAATGCGAAGTTCCTCGCCGGATCCGACGCTCCGCTCGTCAACGATGGGGATTCCCTCTTCGACTATTCGGCCGCCCGAAACTATATTGCTACGTTCGCGAAGAACACGATGATCGCGACCCCGGACTGCGACGAGATCTACACGAAGTTCGACATCGAGAAGATCGAGGAGGCTATCGCGAACGGCGCTCACCAGCTCGAATACAATTTCGTCTACGCTCACGACGCGGAAGGCAAGGAGATGATTAAGTTCAAGCATTCGAAGTTCTACGATCGCTCACGCGCGAAGTGGGTCGGCATCATCCATGAGGTGCTCGCTCCGATCGACGGACAGGAAGTGAAGCGCGTATTCCTCAGTGAGGAGATCATCAAGCTCGAGCACTGGCAGAATCCTGAGACTAACCGCGGAGGCTATCTCAAGGGCCTCGCCCTCGATTGCTTCATGAATCCGGGCAACGACAGGAACTCGCACTACTTCGGCCGCGAGCTCATGTACACGGGACGACCTCATTCGGCTATCAAAGAGCTCAAGCGCCACGTGGCGATGAAGCGATGGCCGACCGAGGCTTCGCAGTCTTACATCCACATGGGAGACGCCTATCTCATGCTCGGCGATCGCGAGAACGCTATCGCCTCTTTCGCGAACGCGATCGATCTCGAGCCTAACCGCCGAGAGCCGTACATGAAGCTCGCCGAGATCTATTACAGAGAAGGAAGACCGGACCAGACGATCGCTTACGTCGCCGCAGCCCTCCAGGTGAAGGGCGTCGACTTCTACGCGAACTATCAGCCGTATTACGAGCAGCTCCCGCACGAGATGATGTACTGGGCGCTCTGGCAGAAAGGCGAGGCTCACGCGTCGATGGACCACTTCAACGTGTGCCTCGGATACCAGCCGTACAATCCTAAGTACCTCCACGACTTCCGATTCTATTTCAACCTCCCGAAGATCTCGTTCGTCATCCCGACTCTCGGAAGGCAGGCTGGCCTCGAGCGGGTGATAAATTCGATCAAGGCGCTCAACTATCCGCAGGACAAGGTGGAGATCATCGTCATCGAGGACGAGCCTCGTATCGGCGTGCCAAAGCGCGTGAACGAGGGCGCGGCGAAAGCTACCGGCGAATGGATCGTCTTCGCGGCGAACGACCTCGAGTTCACCCCGGACAGCGTCATGATCGCTTTCCGCATCGCGATGGAGAACTCGAAGCTCTTTATGGCATTCAATACGAACATGCCGGGAGAGACGAAGCCTCGTCTTTGCGAGCATTTCATGATGCACAAGAAGATCGTCGCCCGCCTCGACGGGAAAGTCTTCGATGAGGATTTCAACCACGTCGGAGTCGACGATCTGCTCTGGGCCAAGATGCAGAAGATGGGCCAGGCGATGAGGGCGGTGCCCGCGATCGTCCACCACTATCACTTCTCGAGGCCCGGCGGCCAGATGGACGCCGTATACGAGAAGGGATGGAACGAGGAGAGCGTGTCCAAGGACAGAGCGCTCCTCGAAACGAAATTAAAAGAGCTTAATGAAACTAGCGATGAACGATTCCAGGGATAACTCGATGGCGGACCACGACTTAATAATCCGCCTCGACACAAAGATGGACCTGCTCACGAAGACCGTGGGCCAGCTGAAGGACGACACGGTCGGCCGCATCGTGCGGATCGAGTCGGACAAGCTGGACCGCGCCGACTTCGAGGATTTCAAGCTTGACCTCTCGAAGAATATGGCGGAAGCCATAGGCTCGGAGGCTCGAGCGCGTGAAGCACTCGCGTCGACCTTGAAGGATTATCAAAAGGACCACGAGGCCCGCATGAGAAACCTCGAGCGCATAGTCTGGATCGCGAGCGCGGTCGTCATACTCCTGAACATCTTCGTCATACCGTACCTCCCGCACTTCTTCTCGATAGCAAAATAATTTTAAAAACCCATGAGCACCGTACAAAAACCCTCGTTCTCAGTGAACCTCGTCGACTGGCAGAAAGGAGCGAACTCCTATAACAGCTCCCGCGACCAGGGCATCCTCACCGATTCCGTAGGGTACAACGTCTTCTACGAGCCAGGACTCATCACCGTGAGCCCTGCTCTCGGCGCTGCGGTGACCGCATCACTTCCGGTGAAAGGTGTGATCTCATGGGGAGTCGGATCCGGAGCGTCGGCACCGACGGTCATGGCGACGATGGCGAACGCGTCGAATCACGGATATTTTTATACTGTAAACCCTACCACTGGAGCGTTCACCCAGTCCGGATCCGCTGACACGACCCGCTCGTTCGTCACCGGCATAACGGACACCGTGTTCTATTTCGGAAAATTCTACACGAGCTCCGAGACGGACATCACCGAGCACAACGCCGACGGAACGCTTTCCCAGGCATCGTGGTGGATCACGACGAAAGGACAGTCCGCTCTCACCGCAGGGATCCCTCACCCTATGCTGGTATACGAGTCGATCATGTATATCGCTGACGGAAGGTACCTGCACAAGAACGACAACGGCACCGTGTCGACGATGGCTTTCGACTGTCCTCCTGATTTCATCATCACGTCTCTCGTCGAATTCAACGGCCTCATCTACATGGTGGCGGAGCCGTATAAAAATCTTTCGGGAACCTTCCACGGGCTCTCGCAGATGTTCTCGTGGGACGGACTCTCGGACTCATGGTTCGAGCAGTACTTCCTCGACTACCGCGTCAACTGCATGAGGGTCTACGCAAACCAGCTCTTCATGTGGACGAACAAGCTCATGGGATCATGGACCGGTACCGTGCTCAAGCCTATGCGCCCTATGTCGAACCAGATCTTCAAGCACCAGGTCACTGCGGTCTCGGACTCGATGGTCTTCTCGGACGGACGAACCCTCGTGAGGTATGGCGTCCCATTCCTCCCGGGAGGCGCGTATAAGTTCCACAACTATATGACCTCTGCCGCCCTCTCGTTCGCTGGCATACTCTCGACCAGCGACGACAACCTCATCATGACCGAGCTCCACGCTTCGGCGTCGCCAAACTACTATCTCTCTAACCTGAACGCGAACACGAACACCGCTGCGACCGAAGTCATCTTCAACTACAGGAAATTCAAGCAGCCGGTAAAGGTCCGCGGCATTGCGATAGAGACCAAGGCTCTCACGGGCACGCAGAAGGTGCGCGTCGGATTCATGAACGAGTACGGTGTGAAGCAGTATCCGAGCTATAACAACGGCTACTTTGACAACGCCCAGGCGGACATGGCGGGCAAGCTCTTCTTCAACTTCGACGTGAACGACGTGAAGGCGACCAGGCAGGTGTATCCGATCATAGAGTTCACCGGCGGCGTACGGGTGGGGAACATCGACTACTTCTACGAGGGGTCGGAGGATAAGGGAAATAAATAAAATAACATGCAGCCACAATCATTACTCGAAGACAAGCCATTGCCGATGTCGATCCCGGACCTCCAGGATCTCGTCCTTCAGCTGCAGACACAGATCTCGGGGCTCGACTACCGCATCACGAACAAGAACTTCGGATCGAAGATCTACCAGGCAAAGGACACCATCGCATCGAAGGGCAGGTTCATCACCGGCTACAAGGACGACGTCGTCATCATGGACGCCCAGGATCCCACCTGGCGTCTTTGGGTTGGAACCGCTGACCCGGCTACCGCTCCGTTCAGGGTGGACAAGGCGGGCAAGATGTACGCGACCGGCGCGGAGATCTCCGGAACCATAATCGCCGACCTCGGAGAGATCGCCGGATGGCAGATCACCGCCACGCAGATCATCTCACCTGACGATCCGAACGGATTCAACATCGTCCTCGACTCCTCGGACGTGTCGATCGATTTCGGAGGCAACGTGAAGATCCAGAACACGGCGATCGGCGGATCCGATACGGGAGGCATGAAGATCGAGCTCCTCAACTCCCTCCGGATGAAATGGAACGGCACGGTCACCGGCGACGACTCGATCGCTTTCGAAAGCGACGACGAGGCGAACTATTTCGCATTTCTATACAGCACCGACGTCGGCGCTCACCTGGTCGAATCGAACGTCGACATCTATCTCGACGCGTCTCTGAAGTTCTATGAGACCGGAGGCGGAAGCGACCTTATCACGATCCAGGCACCGGCATCGATCGGATCATCGTACACGCTGACACTTCCGACGACTGACGGCAGCAGCGGCGAGTTCCTGCAGACGAACGGATCGGGAGTCCTCTCATGGGCTTCCGCTTCAGCGGGCGCGAATACCGCACTTTCGAACCTCTCGAGCGTGGCGATCAATGCTTCGCTCACCCCATCTTCGAGCGACTCGATAAACCTCGGAGGCTCTTCGAACAGGTGGCTCGACGCGTACCTCGGAAACATCCGCATGACGAACAACGAGGGCGACATCTACTACAACGGAAACCTCGCGCTCTCGATGTTCGCCACATCGGTGCGTCTCGGTTCGTCGACCTATGTCGAGCTCTCTCCTTCAGGAAACCTCTCAGCTAACCTTGGAGGCGGTGACTCGACGAGAAAATGGGGAACGATCTACGTCGACACCGTTCGATACGGATCCCTCTCGCCGATCTCGGACCGCAGGATCAAGGAGGACATCGTCGCGATCCCCCTCGGCCTCGACGACCTCATGAGGATTAAGCCGGTGAGGTACGTGCGAAACGAGAAGGACGTGGAGAAGAGGACCGAATACGGATTCATCGCCCAGGAGGTCTATGAGGCGATCCCGGACTTCGCGAACGATGTGGGTTTCGAGGACAAGCTCGCGAGCATCAATATCCAGTACTTCATACCGCTCCTCGTTCGGTCGGTGCAGGAGCTATCGGAGAAGGTGAAGGCATTAGAATCTAAGATTTAAAAACATGAATGACACAATAATAAAATCAGCGATAGCGGCAGTGAAGGAGAAGCAGGCGAAGCTCGAATCAGAGAGCGCGAAGATCTCGGCCGCCGAGCAGAACATCGCTCAGGCGAAGAGCAAGGTCATCATGGAAGGCCTTAGATTGGATGGCGAGCTCAGGGCTCTCAATGCCCTTCTGCCTAAGCCGGAGGTCGCGGCAGCGCCGTCCGCGGCGGTGCCGGGACCGGTTGTCCCCGCTGGAAGTGAGCCAAAGCCGATTGCATAATATATAATTATCAACAACATTTTATGAACAACAATTCTTCAGCAGGAAACGTTACTCTCGACCAGGCACTAAAGATCGCCCAGGCAATCGGAGCGAATGAGACCCAGCTCAATAGCATCCGGTCGACGTACGCGGGACTGCCAGCGACCCCTGCAGCACCGGCACCAGCTCCAGCTCCAAAGCCTGTGACCGCCACGAACGGGCCGGTCATGAATTCCGGAACGGTATCATCGCTCTCGAACGTGAACTCGGGGCCAATGACCGTACAGGACTTCTCTCGCGGATCTACTCTCCCTGACCCGTCTTCATACATCGCGTCGGCAAAGAACACTTCGAACCCGTCCTTCAGCGACGTGGTTTCTGGCGTTGCGACCTCAACCCTCGACTCGACCCAGAAGGCTATCGACCAGCTCCAGGCTCAGAGGCAGTCAAACCTCGACGCGGAGAAACGCGCGGCTCAGGAGAAGCGCGACGCTCTCGCTGCGGGCGTGAAGGATTTCGTCGGAAGCACCGTATCCCAGGACGCGCAGAAGAAGGTCTTCGACCAGTTCCAGGTAGACTCGAACATCGCCCTCCTCGGCGAGATCAAGCAGAAGATCGTGAACGCTCAGGAAGCGCTCAACCTCGGAATGGTCTACGAAGGCGACCGACCGGCCCGAATGACTTTCATCACCGGAGCGCAGTCGACTCTCAAGCAGCAGGGTCTCGCTACCATCGGAGCGCTCCAGGGAACCGCTGCGGTGATCCAGGGAAACCTTGAGCTCGCGAAGGCTTACGCTGACGCGACCGTGAGCGCGATCCAGTCGGATCAGGAAGTGAGCTACAAGGCTCTCACCACCCTCCTCGACCTCGCGGACAAGGATCTCGTATCCGTGTCTGAAGAGGAGCGAGGCGTCATCGACTCACGCATCAAGACCCTTAATGAGCGAGCGACACAGCTCCAGGAGAACAAGGACCAGGTCGTCGACCTCATGACGAAGTATCCTGACGCGTTCCTGAAGGGAGGCGTGACCCTTCTCGACACTAAGGAGCAGGCTCTCAAGAAGATGCTTCCGTTCATCGCTGAGCGAGACCGCATCGAATTCCAGGCGAAAATAAACGAGATGAACGCTAAGGGAGCGGGCGTAGACGGGCTCACTCCTGACCAGAAGAAGGCGCTCTCCGGATACCTCGCTGAGGTTCCTACCTACGCTGACCGAGAGACCGCTCTCGCTGAGCTCAACAAGTACAAGGCATCGATCCTCCTCAATGTCGGCCAGATCGGATACGACCAGCTCGTCGCAGAGATCGACCGACTCTTTCCTGCAGTCGACGCCGCAGCGGAAGCTGCAAGGAACGCGCCTGCAACCCGACCGGTTCGAAGCTCGACCGGCGGCCAGACCACGACCGCGTACTTCCTACCTGAGACGCCTGCACAGGAGAACGAGACGATCGAGTCTCTCGCTGCATCACTCTTTAGCACCCCTTCATTTAAGATCTAAAACATTATGGGATTCGGAAATCCAAAAGCCGCAGCGGGAAGCTCCTCGTCTTCGAGGGGCTTTGGCGCGGTAGGAAAGAGCGTCGGCGGAACTTCGGATACCGACTATCTCAGACAGCTCGCGGAGAAGTCCGGGCTCGAGGCTGAGGCTGCGGAGATCGGAAAGAAGCCTAAGCTCTCGCTCCTTCAGCGACTCTCCAAGGGTCTCGGAGCATTCAACCCGGCAGAGGCGATCCTCACCGGCGTGGAGAAGGGCAAGAAGGAAGGCGGCCTCATGGGCACGCTCTCGGGATTCGGCAAGTACGTCACCGGCGTCGGAAAGGGAATCGCTTCGGCGGTCACCGGCACCGACTACGAAGGCGAGCGACGCACGTTCTCGGACGTAGCGGAAGAGCTCGGCGTCGAGAACAAGATCGCGAAGTTCGGCATCGGCCTCGTGGGAGACATCCTCCTCGACCCTTCGACGTATTTCGGAGGAGCCCTGGCTAAAGGCCTCGTGAAGGGAACTTCGATGGCTGCCGGGAAGACCCTTGTGGGGATTGGAAAAGTTGCGCCGAAGACCGAAGCTGGTATCAGGCTTGCGACCGAGGGCATCAAGGATGCAGCCGGTCGAGCTTTCGTTCACGGATACAAGGCGACCGAAGGGGCTCGAGAGGACATACTCACATTCCTTTCGAAGAAGGAACGCGCCCGACTCGGCCTCGCTACGTCGAACATCGAGAGGCTCGGAACGGGAACCCTCACGAAGACCCAGGCAGAGGAGCTCTCGCAGCGCCTCATCGCAGGAAAGCGTGCCGAGTTCGAGGCGCGAGATCTCGCTGAGAACGTGGCGAAGTCGGCCGAATGGTTCACTCCTTTCAAGAACAAGCTCGAGAAGATGATCGCCGGTCGCGAGGACAAGATCGCGAAGATAGGCCAGGAGCTCGCAGAACTCAATCAGAAGGGTATGCGGGCTGCCGTGCGTCCGACGGCCGGAGCCGTGCTCCCGAAGGTGGGACCGGCGGCCCTCGAGGTCGGCACCACTCGAATGGGCACGAAGAAGATCCTCGACCTCATCCCCGTCACCGTGGGCACGCGCGAGACGAAGAAGTTCGTCGACGCCCTCATCACCGCTCCGAAGGCAGAAGTCGATCGCATCAAGGGGCTCATCGGCACCCGGGAGGGATGGCAGAAGGAGCTCTTCGACGAGCTCGACGACCTGCGCCTCGACTACGACGGCATCATACGCGGCGAGTCGGACACCCTCCGGCTTGCTGATTCGATATATTCAGGCAAGGGACAGACTGCGATGCGCGAGGTCCTCGACGGCATTGCTGATCCTGTCGTGAAGGAGGCGCTCGAGAAACAGATCAAGCGATCGCAGTCCTTCGGAGCCGACCTCGAACTCGACAACCCGTACGAGGTGTATTTCCCTTTCATAAAAAACGACAAGGTGGCGAAGTTCGTGAAGGAGACCGGCGGACTCAAGGTCGGATCTGAGGGTTACCGAAAGCAGTTCAAGAACCTGCTCACGAACGAGAACCTCGAGCTCAATCCGGCGAAGGCTTTCTTCACCCGGGAGGCCCAGCAGGTGACCGACAAGATGACCCGCGATTTCCTATCCGGATTCGTGAAGAAGTACGGCAAGCCGGTCGACGCCTACGCGAACGCGGACGACGGCATCAAGGAAGGATTCAGGCTCCTCAAAGAGAAGGGCATGTTCGGCAAGGACCTCGGATGGGTCCCTGAGCATGACTTCAACCTCATACGAGACTCTATAAGCCCCGAATTCCAGTCAATCGACATGTTGGCCAAAGCGACCGGCTACGACGCCGTAACGAGCCTTTTCAAGCGTTCCGTGACCGGTTTGTTCGCCCCCTTCCACGTCCGAAACTTCGTTTCCGGCACCCTGCAGAACTATGAGACCATCGGAGCTCGAGCTTTCGACCCGCGCATCCTCTCGGCCGCGCAGAAATTCGCGTACCAGATAGGCAAAGGCGAGACGAAATTCCCGGGCTTAATCAAGCTCGGCGGAAAGGACGTGAAGGCCGATGCCGTGCTCAAGCCTTTCATCGACCGGTTCTCAGGCGACACTTTCTACAATAACGATTTCCTCATGGCCCTCGACAAAGGGTCTAAGGAGCTTTCTCAGGCAGCGCCGGTGTTCTCGAAGGAGACGCTGAAGGAGACCGCACGCACCCTAGGCTTCGGCACCGGGGCTATCCAGTTCCGCGCCGCTCGAGCCGTCGGTCAGTTCATCGAGCACCAGCAGAAGGCTACTGTATACCTCGCCTCTCTCGCTGAAGGCAAGTCGGTCCGCCAGTCACTCAAGCTCGCAGAGCAGGCGGGATTCGACTACCGATCCCTCACCCGCTTCGAGAGCCAGATCATGCGACGCATCATGCCGTTCTACTCGTTCACACGAAAGAACATCGAGCTCCAGCTGAAAACGCTCGGAGAGAACCCCCAGAGGATCAAGAACATCATCGACACACTCGAGAACGCCCAGGGCGAGATCTCGCAGGAGGAGTACGACCAGCTACCGGACTACGCGAAGGAGCAGTTCATATTCAAGACGGGAGAGAAGGTGGACGGGGTGCCGGAGATCGCCGTCGGATTCGGAACGCCGATCGAGCAGCTCTCGACCATGTTCGGGGTCGCGAAGGGAGGACGCGGCGGCATTGCTGATTCTATCCGAAGGGTCGCCGCATCGTTCAACCCGATTATCAAGGTGCCGCTCGAGCGAGCGTTCAACAAGGAGTTCTTCAGGGACCGTCCGCTCGACGACGTGATCGAGGCTACCGAGTACGAGAAGGCTCCGGACTGGGTGAAGTCGTTCCTGCAGGCGAAGGAGATCGAGACGACCGACAAGAACGGTGCAGCGAAGACGAAGCTCAATGCGAACCCGTACAGGCTCCAGCTCTTGCGAGCCCTGCCTACGACTCGAGGAGTTTCCTATCTATCATCGCTCTTCAGCGATACCGAGAACACCTCGAAGATCCTCTCGGCGACGACGGGACTCAAGCCTCGCCCTATCGACCTCGAGACGGTCCAGTACTTCAGAGACCGCGACAACAGGCGCGAGCTCGAGGATCTCCTCATCCGCTCGGGAGTCCTGAAGCGGTTCGAGAAGACGTACATCCCGAAGGACGCGAAGAAGGGATTCGGATCGGGAGGTAAATAGTTTTAGTAAGCAGTCGAAGGTCCTCCGAACAGAAGGTAGAGGACATAAATTATCACACAGATCGCGGGCAGTAGTCCGTATCTCATAGCAAAATTATATCAGATGGAAAACAAATCATACATCGGAATAGTAGACGACCCTCGCAGCCGGTTCGAGCAGGAGAAGGATTGGCAGAAGGTCGAGCTCGTGGGAGCGGGGCTTCCCGCATCGATCAAGTGGATCGCCAAGGCAAGGCCAGCGGCAGGATCCCAGGTCTTCGACCTCAACGACGTGACGTGGAGGAAGTTCCCGAACCGCGACCAGGACGGCTCGTCGACCTGCGTGATGCAGACGGCAGCGAAGCTCGGCGGCATCGACAACTACAACGAGGAGGGCGAGTTCGTCGTCCTCTCTGCCGCGTTCGGATATTCGTACCGCATCAATAAGTCCTGGGGCACCGGAGAGGGAATGACCGCACTAGACACGCCTACGATCCTCAAGGAGCGCGGACTATGCCTCGAGGTCCAGGCACCGTCTCAGAGGCTCTCGGAGGCCCAGATAAACGAGTACAAGCCGAAGGTCTCCCACGTCGAGGTGGCGAGGATCTTCCGCATCAAGAACGACGTCATCCTCGACTGGAACAACATCGACCAGATAGCCGCGGCGATCTCTACCGGCAAAGGCGTGATGCTGTGGTTCAAGGCAGACAAGCGCGAATGGACGGACGTGCCGTTCTTATCGGCGAGCCCGGTCTTCGACCTCTCGCACTCCGTAGCTGCTGTTGATTACATACTCTGGAACGGAGAGAAGGCCATCGTGATCGAGGACTCGTGGGGCGACACATTCGGCCTCGACGGTCAGAGGATCATCACCGAGAGCTTCCTGCGCTCGCGATGCTTCCTGGCAAAGGAGTTCGTGGACCTCAAGAACGACTTCAGGGACGAGGACGGTTTCACCTCTCCGGAATTCACGGACGAGAAGAAGCCGTTATACACATTCAACAAGAACCTTTCCTTCTCTCCGGTGTATAATGTCGACGAGGACGTAAAGGCACTTCAGCGCATACTCAGGTACGAGGGATTCTTCCCGACTCACCTGGACGGTAAGCCTCTCGAGGTCACCGGATACTACGGTGCCGTGACGGCGAGGGCCGTCAGGCAGTGGCAGGAGAAGCACAAGGTCGCTTCCCCGATCGAGATCGCGGACCTGGCAGGAAGGCAGGTCGGTCCGAAGTCGCGGAAGTTGCTCAACGATTTATATTAAAATACGGCCGCGGCCGGCCGTCGGTCATTGCAGAGGACACTCACTCCATTTTATCGCCTCTCGTCGATGCCCGACGGCTGCCCACGAAAGCAGCGAGTTCTTTGTCCCGTTCAACCATAACCTAAATTCGGAGGTGCCATGTGCAAAGTGAAATGTGAAACCTGCGGTAAAACGCTACGTCACGAAGAGCCGTTCGGCCTCTTCTCTGTCCTCGATGAGCCGTGTCCTAACGGCGCTTCATGCCTCAGCAAGAGCCCGGCTCCTGCGAGAACGGAACCGCCGGTGAGATCATTCATCGACTTCCCGTTCCCGCATCCGGTCCCGCTTCGCCCAGTCCATAGCGACTTTCTTCGAAAGGAGGTGATCTATTCTACGCAAGGCTAATCCCCTTGTACTTCGAAGGCAGCGGCTCGCGCCTCTGCCTTCTTTTCGCCACTCAGCCGGGAGAGATCCCGATGTGGAAATTTACAAGCTAACTTACAAACGTATGGAATTTGCAGCACTTTTCATCCTCGCGATATTCGTCGAGGGAACGATCGAGTACTTCGTGCCTGAAGCCAAGAAGGGCGAATGGGTGAAGTATCTCGCGGCAGCGGTGGGAATCGCCCTCGCGTTCGCTTACAAGCTCGACCTCATCGCCGCTCTCGGAGCGACGTCGGCGGTGCCTTTCGTGGGCTATGTCGTAACCGGCATCATCGTCGGCCGAGGATCGAACTACTTGAACGACTTCATCTCGCGCGTTCGAGGAGAGAAGAAGTCTCCGGTGACGTCGGTCTAAATATGAAAACGAAAGCCGCCCCTCGGGGCGGTTTTCTTATTTCTTGAGAGCGGGATAGTTGCCGGACTCGGACGGATAGAACCTCGGCATCACCTGGGACAGAGTCCTGAGCTTGCGGCCGAGATCCGGATCCTGCGAGCTCATCAGATGGCACTCCTCAGGGTCTAGCTGGAAAAGCCTGCAGAGCTGGAAGGCTGGCACGAAATGCTCCTGACCATCGCTCTTGCTGCGTACCGTATCCCCTATCACGATGTATTTTTTCTTTTTCATTTTGGATCTTCGGACTTGATATGCTCGGTGACCTCCTGGTGCACGTGGTCGTCGTGGACGATCGTCATGAAGGTTGCGTCCCCGATCGGCTGCCCTTTGAAGTTTGTCCGGACGCGCTTCCCGAATCCTCTTCCCGCCATGTCGACGAAGAATGCGATGTCGGTGTCGAGGTTCGGGATCTTGTGCTTGTCCTCGCGGTACAGGCTGTAGAGCATCGGGCTCAGGATCTTGCTCACCACTCTCTCAAAGTACTTCTCGATGAGCTGGTCCTGCTCCTTCAGGCCCGCGATCGATACCGCGTTCCTGTTGGCAGCCTTGTTCCAGAGGTCCATGATCTCCGCGTCCTGGGACCTTTGTCGAGGGATCACCGACACGTCTTCGACGCGTGACCTCGCTTCCCGGATCACCTGGCCGACGCCGTCGAGCGTCGTGTTAAGGATCTTGATCGCGTTCGCGAGCGGCATGAGGTCCGGCACCTTTATCGGCTGAGGCTCCTCTCCGTTGAACGCGTCGATCGCTCGTATGATTCTTTTAAGAAATTTTTTCATGTGGCTTGCAGTTATTCTCCAGCATCGTCGGGATGAATCCCCCGCACGTGATGCAGATGTCCGGGTTCGCCGGGATCGAGTTGTGCGGGATGCCGGAGACCTTGTCCGGTACCGACTGAGTGTAGATCCTCCGGCCGTATTCGGCGATGTTCGCCGCGTCGGTGAGGCCGTCGTTCGCTACCGTCGCCCGCTCGCTCTTCCGGAAATCAGCATGAGGGAAGAGCCTTTTGGCGACCGTAATGCTCTTATCCTTCGTATCCAGGGTGCTTTTTACCCCCGTAAACAGCCTATTCTGCCACTGGCGGGCCGAAACGACCTGGTATGGCACATTGAGACCTGCGAGCAGTCCGAGCCATATCCCGAAGCCTTTACCGGTCTGCAGGGTGGACGTGAGCCCCTGGCCAGGCATCGAGATCTGGTTCTCGATCGTCGCGGAGGCCTTCTTGCCCTGGATCCGGAGCAGGATGTTCTTCATCTCCTGAATATCATACTCTTTCCCGCCGATGACCGGCGTCTTGAAAAGCGTGAGCTCGTTCGTCTCCCCGTCGAGGAGAGCCACGCCGCCGTCGAGTCCTGGGTCTATGCCTAAGTAGATCATTTCTTTGATGGGATAAAATCGCTGGGCAAGATCGTGGCGGTTCGGTACGAAAGATTGTTATAGCCGCGGACGATCGGACGGTCGGTGAATATGTATAAGGTGCCGAGCTTCGAATGCTCGAGTACGACAGCAGGGATCTTCTGTGCTTTGTGATGCTCGGATGCCGGACATTTCCAAATGCCGCGATCTCCGAATTTAAATTGCTTTTTCATTTTTCTCTTCGTTGATTATATCGACAAGCCATTGCGGCACGACACCTTTCTTGCTCGTCAGATGGTAGTACCTGCATTCTCTGCAGATGTAGGCACGACCGTCGAATTTTCCTTTCTTATAAATCCCCCAGGCTGCAAGCCACGCGTCTTTCTCGAACATGTAGCATATCTTCCCGGTGGGGCACCTTAATGATTTTAAATTGTTTGTCATTTTTTTGATGCCTGTGGTGGGGCCGGGAATCGAACCCTAGCCTGAGCTTTCGCTCTCTCCCGGATCATTTCCTATCCGGGCGCTTTAAGACCTTTAAGCTATCCCTCCGATCTGGCCATGGCTTTCGCCACGACCATTTATCTATCTTCCAAAATCCATCCTGAGCACAACGTGCACGCATTGACCGTCTTTGTATGCGAGCATGTTGTATCCGTCACGCTGGGCATCCAGGCAAACGATTGCATGAGTCACGCCCTCGTCGAATCCTTTTTTAAAACCTTGTTCGACAAGTGTCGCTTTCGCTGCCTTGTCATACCTATCGGCCACTCGGACCAGATTGATTACTGAGTAGCCTATGAACGCGACGCACACGATGGCGATGGTCGCTATTAATATCTTATCTGAGAGTTTCATGATTAGTAACCGAGCATCGCCTCGATGTCGGAATTTATATCGTTAATAATTTCTGCGCTCTCCGACATCGGGTGCAGCATGAACGGTCCCTGGTCCACAAGTTTGCACAGCTCAGCACGAGCCGCCTTGAGAATGTTTCTCTGGGTTTCGTTCAATGGCTTGTTAGGATCAAGAAGAATGTTCATGTTAGTCGAGCTTAGGATTAATTCGATTGACGTGCCTGCGAGGCTCGAGGGACGCAGCCTCTTCCTTCAGGAAAGCGACGGCATCCTCGTACGTGTCGAACTCGGCGGCACCGAAGTCGCCTTGCGAGCTCGTCATCGTCGGGATCGTCTTATAGCCGAACAGCGACGCTCTCTTCGGCACGTAGATCTTCTTGCCGTTCTTGTCGTAGATGTCGATGATGAATAAGGGCGTCATGGTAGTTATGGATGAGGCTGAGGAGCTGCTGTCGAAGGGGCTTCGGCCGCAGGAGATCCAGCCGTCGTCGACTTGTCGGCGAACTGAGGAGGGAGAGGCTGGCCCATCGCTTCGATCATCTTGCCGACCCACATCTTCGACTCGATGAGCTTGGTGAGGACCTGGTATCCGGCGACTGAGTGGAGCATGAAGTCTTCGACGTGCACGCCTTCGGATCCGGTCTCCTGCTCGTCCTTGAAGAACTCCATGAGGGCGTCGATCTGCACACGCTTCTCCTTGAGCTGTTCTATCGTGAAAAATTTTGATGGTTGCATGGTTGTTTGATTATTGATGTAGCTTCTTATAGATCTCGTTCGTGAGGATGATGTCGCCTCCCGCGCGGTGCTGCACGATGTTCGTCCTGTCGATGCCGAAGAAGTCGCAGCAGACTCCCACGTTGTACTTGAGGCCATAGACCCTCTGGTCCATGATCCGGCGGTAGTACCTCTCCCGTGGCTCGTTGACGAGCCTCTGCTGTTTGAGCTTCATCGCCTTGTAGACGACGGCAGTATCGATCATGTGATCGGTGATAGTCTTCGTGAGCTCGTCGTTCGGCCCGAGGCCGAGCGCCGCGGTGATGAACGGGATGTCGAACCGGAAGCCGTTATGCGTCACGTGTGGGATCTTCTTCTGGAAATGGGTGATGAGGGCGTCGTACGCGATGGCTGGCTCGACGCCGTCCTTCTCGATCATCTCCATCGTGATGCCGGTGAGCTTGACCGTCACCTCCTGAAGCTCCTTCAGGTCCGGGTGCTTGAGCAGGAAGCTCTGCTCCTGGACGATCTGGCCGTCCTTGACCTCGATGATTCCGATCTCAAGGATCTTGTCATTGAAGTGATCGAGGCCGGACGTCTCGAGGTCCCATACGATGTAGTGGTTTGGGATGGAATGCTTCATTTTATTTGAGGGCCTTACCTATCACCTTGCACATCGAGCAGCGGGACGAACCGCTCGCCCTCTCCCGGATCCTGCACGACTTGCAGATGCGGTTGACCGCGACGGCCTTGAGCTCGTTCACGATCATCGTTTGCCCGTTCGCCATCTTCTTCTCCGACTGCTTCACCAGCCTGTATTTGAGATTCTTCATGGCTTTATTTGACTGAGGTTACGATGGCCTGCTCGTTGTCGCAGCGCCATGGGGCGACGAGGATGCCCCGGCTGTAGTCGAACGAGATGCGCGGGCTGTCTTCGGTCGGAGCGCTCTCGGTCGCTGCCATGAGGGTTGTGATGATCGCCTGGTCCTCGACGCAGTAGATGTCCTCCTGGGAAGACCTGAGGTCGCTCTTCACGTAGACCTGGTAGGTCTTCCAGAAGACGCCGTTCTTCTCGACGGCCGTGACGTAGCCGGATGCCTTGCCGTCGGTCGGAGATCCCGCCGAAGCGAGAAGGAATCCGAACCCGAAGACGAGCGCGATCACGACTATGATGGTAAATACGTTTATGATTAAGTTTTTCATTATGGTCTATAAGATGGGTTGGCTAATATCTCCGTCAGGTCCGACTCGCTCACCTTGAAGTGATACCGGTCGTGCTTTCGCCCCTCGTAGTGCTCGGATATTCCGACTGTCATCTTCGAGTACCACACGTCGACCGTGTAGTAATCGCGTCTGAATCGGAGCAGGCAGTTCTGGGGCTTGTGGAAGTGCAGTACGAATCCGAGCTGCTTCGCGAGGTCGATCACGCTGTTCTCGATCGCGGCACGCTGCATGGCTAGTACTCTAGGACCGCGTCCGCAGTCGATATGTCGATCACTAATGGAGCAGGGAACGCTCCCTTGTCGAATCGAGGCTTGTCGACCAGCACCGGCTCTCCGGCCTTCGGAGAGAGTGGGCAGAATCGGCAGTTCGAGCATGTGTAGCATTTCTGGTTCATGCCGTGGATCTCCTTTGAGGAGATGTACTTGCCGGATCGCTGAGCGCCGTACCAGATCCTCATCCATGAGAGGACGTCGGGCTTGAGCTCGTCGAGCGCGGCCTGGGTGTACACGAAGAACTCCGACATCTTGAACTCGCTCGACTGCTTGTCGCCAGCGAGGATCTGGCATCGGATGTTCTGCTTCGGGATGAGGAGCACCGTCGACACGAGATCCTGGTAGAAGCCGAGCTGTCCTCGATAATGGTTGTTGTAAGGCTCGATCTCACGGATCGACTTCGTGGTCTTGATGTCCGTGATGATCGCCCAGAGGTTGACCGGGTCGAGCTCGCGGATCTTCGCCTGCATCTCCTCGAGCGTCATCTGATTCGCCTTGTAGATCGCATAGACCTTCGTGATGGCCGGAGAGAGGAGGATATGGTCGAGCTTGCCTTTGCATGGGATATTCTCCATCCTGCAGCGGAAGATCTGCTGAGAGGTGATGCTATTGAACTCCATGTTCGAGAAGTACGGATGGGTCCTGATCGCGAGAGCGGTAGAGTCGGCGTTCTCCCATATCGAATTCGTGACCTGCTGCTTGTCGGCGAGCTGCTTGATGACGTCGAGCTGGGACTGGAGCTCCGCGATCTCCTCCTTGCGGGACTCGATGCCTTTGGCGATCGTCTTGTCAGGCTCGACCTCCGCGAGCTTCGTCTTGTATCCGAGGTACTTCTTGTCGACGGCCGGGGTTATCGCGTCGCCTGCCGCGCGAGCGGAATCGATCTCGTCGATCTTATCCTGGATCTCGCGCTTCTTCGCGTCGAATTTTGCTTTGCCCTCGAGCTCTTTCGCGGCGATCTCCTTCTGGAGATCCTTGATCTTGTTCTCGATCGAGAGAGCCATCTCGGGCTTCACCTTGCGCTCGACCTTGATGAAGTTCGCAGCGAGAAACTGGGCGCTCTCCGTGAGGAGCGCGTCCACCAATTTCCCGTACACGAAGTAATCATGGTCAGGCTCGACGTACGTCTTCTCGACGAATATCTCCTTGTAGAGCTGCTGGCATTTCGAGAAGACCTTCAGTGCGGAGAAGCTGCACTCCGACGCGTCTTTGTAATACGCGTCCTTGCTTTCTCCGACGACTGGGACTGCTGGGGTCCGATTATCTGGTCCCATATTGAATTACAGAGATCGCGGAGATCCGCCGTTGCTGGGAGCAGCGGTAGGAGCGGGTGCTGCTCCGGGTACCACTGTTCCTGCAGCCGTAGCCTGAAGGCTGGTAGCTGCGGAGCGGATCTTGCCGATGATGACGTCGAGGTTCGCCACCACGTCTGCCTGAGCAGCGTTGTGGAGCTCTTCAGAGAACTTCTTTGGATCGTCACCCGACTCTACCTGGCCTTCATAGGTGGCCTCTACCTTGATCCACGATTCCTGGATGCCGTAGTTGCGGGCATTGATGGATCGGGAATACGTTCTGGAGATTTTAGTGACTATCATTTGGATGGTGTTATGTTTAATTTTTTTCACACCATCGTTTTGAGTCGGTGGGCTAGGGCCCGGGCGTGAGAGAAAGGATAACGCGGATACTCTGCATTGGTTCGGTTTGACCCTCCCCGCCGCGATTTCTCGTATGGTCCTCTCCCTCCCTCATCACTCAGCGAATCGAATTGTTTGCATTGGCCGATCCGCCTCGCGATGAATTGCAACGCCCGAACCTTAGCCCATCTGCTCGAAAGCGATGGATGGGCCGTGGTTG
>ERZ869921.153-NODE-153-length-42704-cov-5.893620_pt1 | contig 42704 bp, 56 predicted proteins | sample MGYA00579310_ERZ869921 | MGnify/ENA primary metagenome ERZ869921 (study PRJEB32216, sample SAMN09231816) | wastewater metagenome | place: USA: Maryland | collected 2016-06-21 | study: EMG produced TPA metagenomics assembly of the PRJNA472060 data set (Reclaimed... | reverse complement strand
TGTCCGTGCTGGTGAATTGCAGGGTAAATTCTGCGTTTGAAAGCGCCGTTCCCTTGAAAAGGAGGCGCATGGAAGCGCCAACGCTTTCCCGCAGGATGGTAATAACGCCAGCATTTAGAGAGCGATTGTAGGATCCCCAGTTGACGTTCGTCATGCTGAAATACTGGATGCTCCCGGCCTCCACGTCGATGGACGCGAAAGCACGCCAGTTTTCCGGATAGATCTCCGTCGTTCCCGCGTCAGAATAGACGCGGTTCGCTCCCATGAAATCAGGCGGGGCGAAAGTGGCGCTGTCGGGCGTGCGGCTCACCACGCCATAACCGGGCGTATGACCGACGCGCAGCACTATGTTCGCGTTCCAGACCACGTTCCCCAGGCCGACAGAGAGACCGCCGACATTGCCGCCGCCGATCATGCCGCCCGATCCGCCGCCGTGCCAGTTAAGGTCACAGTCGCAATCCAGACCCTTCATGAAATTGCCGTAGCTGCTCCACTGGAAAGTGACGTGGCGCATTCCGCGCGCATAGATCCCGTAGAATTCACCCCAGTAGGTGCGGCTGATCTCAAAATAACCGTTGCCGCCTTCGCCCTTGTTCCAGGCACCCTCGCAGCGGATTTTGAATTGACCGTCGTCTTCGCCAATCACCGGCTTATAGCAGCCATCGAGCAGAATCGCCTGTTGTCCGGCTCGCAGCAGTTTCACATTCTTAACCACCAGGCCGACGGCGCCGGTGGCCTTGATCAAGGAAACCAGATAATCCGGGAAAGCGTTCGTGTAATCCAGTGGATCCGGGTCGCCGCGCTCGGACGGGCCGGGGTAATAATCCAGCGTCAAATTCTGTATGGTGATGCCGATGCATGGAGTCGTGATGCGCTTGATTTCTGTCGTCGCGCCCGTGCCGAAGCGCATCCCGACAGGCTCTTCCAGGGTGATGACGTTCCCGCTTCGGCTTGTCTGCTTCACGAAGACGTTGCGGATGTAAGGCGTGTTGCCGGATCCGCGGTTGCCGCTAGTGTTGTATCCCGTGCCGTCGGGAAGATCCAACTCGTTCGCGAAGAAAGCCGTGTCGTTATATTGCCGGATGCAATAATACGCCTCACCGCTCGGAAGGCTGCTGCCGTCCGTCACGGTGATGGTGGTATGCTGCGGCTCCACGGCGACGGCGATGGTGGTTAAGCTGCTGCCACCAGGATATTGACCGCGAACGTCGATCATCGCTGGGCCGTCGGCGGCGGCGAAATCGGCATAGATGATCGTGTCGTCGGCATCCGAGGTCGATCCCTGAATGGTGACGTTATCCGTCCCAGCCGCGACGATCAGAGGGGCAAGTAGTTTTCCGCGATCGTAACCCGTCGTGTCGAAGGTATATGTTGCCCCATCGACGCTCAGGGTCTCGCCGTTGATCTCGATGTCGTCCGAAGGCGTGCCGCCGCCTCCGCTTGGCGGTTGCAGAATGGTGAGCAATCTTCCCATGTTGGGATTCCTTTACAGCGGCCGCGACATGATCTGGAATGTGGTGCCGTCTGTCCCGTTCTGAGCTGATCCGGTTGTGAGCTTCCACCACCGCCAAGGGGCAAAGAGCGCCAGATTGCTATTGAAGGAGTAGGATCGGCTCGCTGCCACCGTGAAGGAAACCACTACATTCGCGTCGTCGTAGAGCGTCTGCCACGTGGTTCCATCATGTGAGACCTGAAAGCCGATGGCAGATCCGTCGAATTCACTTGGAACGACGATTCCGCACGGGCGCGTTCCCCCGAAATCCATTGCTGCGGTTATTTGCAAGGTATTCGGAACGTTAGCAGGCGTTACGCTGTCGATCGGCGTAACTGATTTTGCATCGGTCATGGCTTTTCGCCCTTATGTTGGTTGTGGTGGCAGATGCCTATTTCTTCGGCTTCTTGTTCCCCGGTGCGGCAGTATGCGCCTTGTTTTCAGGAGCGTTAGTGATGCTCTTTTGGCCGCCCTCCTGAGTGTCCTCGCCACCGCCTTGCTGGGTATCTTCACCGCCAGTCTGGCTGTCCTCGCCACCGGCGCCCTCGGTGCTATCCGAACCCCCTCCAGCAAGGGAATCGGCGTCTTCACCGGAACCCTCCTGAGTGTCCTCGCCAGCCGGCTCGCTCGGTTCGGGAAACTTCACGAGGCGATTTCTGATGGCGATCTCCGCCAAGCGATCGGTCAATTCGACGGTCGAGCCTTTTAGGAATTCGGTCGGGTTGTCGTATCCATTCTGCGACCCCTTGAAGGTCTGTAAAACGATGCAGGTAGGCATGATATGTCCTTTCAAAAATGAGAAAAAGCCGCCCCGAGGGGCGGCAAGCGGCTCGCTCTAGCCGTATCGGGCGGTCGTCAGTCGATCAGCGCCGACATAGACCAGCCCGGAGAAGGGGTTGATCGCGGCGAGATAGAGCTGCGTCTTCGCGGTGTCGGTGATGGTAAGCTGGAAGGTGCCGTCCGCGTCCGTCTGCACGCGCAGCATCTTCTTTGTCGTCAGCGTACCAATGACTTTGCCCTTCGTGCCTGCGCCGACGGTGCCGCTGGCGGCGGTGGCAGTGATGTCCACGCCGCCGCTGTCATCCGAAAGGAAGATGTCAAAGACATGATTCCGAGCGATCACGTCTCCGTTTTGATTGAGGGCGGAGAAAAGCACCGTCGCTGTGTTAGCGGCGCCCGCCGTCGGCGTGCCGATGCCAATGCGGTGAATAAGGGTTTGCTCGGTGGCGGCCGGCCCCTGTGCGACATCACCATTGAAGTGCTGCACGTTGTTCCCACCGGAGCCAGACTGCTCTCGGTAATTCTTAACATTCTCGTTTGACATGGTATCTCCTATAAAAAAGCCGGAGGCCGAAGCCCCCGGCTGTTATGTTCAACTGCTCAAGGCGGTGCTTATGTCACCGGGCTATTAGCAGCCTTCCCGCGGTGAATGAGGGCAGCGATCGGCGTCACAGTGCCGTGCGTGCCCGTGAAGGTCACAACAACGCGGATATACCGCTTGATGCCGAGATAACTCGCGCGGGCGATCGCGCCTGCCGCCTGCGCGACAATCAACGATCGGAAGATACCCCCGGCTCCGAGTGTGGCATCGCAGCCGGTGCCGAGCAGGATGTCGCCGGCCGCGACGGCCGTGAAATCCGCTGACGTGGTGGTGTCGGAGTGCTCAAGCTTGAACTCCACCTTGTTCGAGCCGTTGAAGGTGATGCCGCCGATGCCGTTGAGGGCTTCGACGAGAGCGCCCTGGAAGCCTCGGACGTCAATGGCTGCGCCGTTGGCGTTCGAATTGCTGCTTACCGGATCGATCGAGAAGGAGGGAGTGAGGTTGCTGCTAAGGTCGCGCATGTCTTTATCCTTTCATGGATGAATGATGTGTGATGGGAAACGGGCGGAAGCGCCTACTTACCGCCCGTCCCAGCCCCCAGAGAGGGGATTTCGGGGTTAGGCGAAGCTCATCAGCTTGATGGCTTCGAAGTTGATCACGTCGCCGCCGACGCGCTTCGTCGTCATAAAGCGAACGTTAGGGACATCCGTGAACGGGTCGCGCAGTGTGCGGATGCCAATGCGATCGACGATCTGATACGCCTGGCGCCAATCGGCCAGAGCGATCGAGAGCGACCCCGCGCCGGCGACGGGCATGTCCGCCGCCGCATACACAGGAGCATTGAGCAAGGAATCCGGCTTCGCAACGCCGAGGCCCGGCTGCCAGATATACTGGCCCTGGCCGTCTTTCATCTGACGGCAAAGCTGCATGACCGTCCGGTTCATGAGCCAGGAGGCATTCCCCGCATAAGGATCCTTCAGCGTGTAATAGAGCTGAATCAGCTTATCCGCCGTAGGTGCAGCGCTGACGCCGGATCCTACCTGCTCGATCTGCCCCCATGACGTGCCGCTGGCATACGTCAGGAAGCCGCGCGGCGCGATGGCGAGGGCGTTGGAAACGAAAGCCGTATTCTCCTTGCGGGAAAACACATCCGAAACCTTACCCGCAAGCCATGCCTCGATATCGATGTTCGCGTCATCGAGGATCTGTTGCGTCGCCTTGGGGCGGGCGATCAGCGTGAACACCTGGATCCGCTTTTCGCCGAACTGCGGAGTGTTGCTGTCGGAAACGGTGGTGGTTTCACCAGTCCAGCTGGCAGCCGCCTCCCCACGATCCTCCGGGATGATCAGGGCATCGCTACCGATCGTCTGTACGGATGCGAGCTGGCGAATGGGGCTGGTTTCGTAGATCGTCTTGATGATGTTCGTCGAAACCTCCGGGCGCACCAGATAGCCGCCATCGGGATCGGAGCCGACGGAAAGGGCTTTCTTGCCGATTTCCGTAAGCTTCGCCTCGTTGCCGCCCTTCCGCATGTACTCGCTGAAAGCCTCCTTGTATTCGAGCTGATCGGCGCTCGTCTTTTCGGTGGGATCTCCGCCCTTGCCGCTACGGGCGACGGCGGTCTCGATGGCATCAACGCGAGATTTGACCTCCAGGAGGTCCTTCGCATTGTCCATGAATTCACCGATCTTCTTGACCTGCTCGACGAGGAGAGGATCGGGCGCGCCCTTCTTCTCGATCTCGGCAAGCTTGGCGTCGTTCGCGGCCTTGAAAGCAGCCCAGGCGGCGCCCAGCTCGTTTACTTTCCCGGCGATTTCTTCGTTGCTGATAGGCATGGTGGTAACTCCTTAATATGTTAATGCCTTGATGGCGTTTGTCATTGACTGGTGGAGGTGAGACAGATCCGCTTCTTCATCCCGAAGATTCAGAGTCTCAAAAACTGCCGACGCCGCGGCCTTGGCCTGAGCGTGGCTAAAGCCTGCATCCCGCAGGCGTTTCTCGGTTTCGCGAATGGTGGTCGGCGCACCCTTGACGGTGGTGACGCGCGCCAGGTCGTTCGCGGGGAATGTGACGAGGGAAACTTCCCAGAGGGAAAGCTGGATCAGCTTGTAGACCTTCGTGACGGAATCCATCTCCGCAACATCGGTGCTGTACCCGATCGACAGGCCGTTGATCGCCTGCATCTTCATGAGGGCATAGGCGTCCTTGCCGCGAGTGGTATCGATAGCGATCCTGCCATCCATGACTAAGCCGCTGGTATCCTCGCGCAGCGCCGTGATCACCCCGATCGGCTCGCGGGAATCATGCTGCCAGAGGAAAGCGGGCATCCGGCCCTTGCCCTGCCAAGCCGCAATGCTCGCCAGAAACGCGCCTGGCATCACTACATCGCCATAGGAATCGACATTTCCGAAGACGCTGGCATAGCCTGTGAAGGTGCCGTCTGCGGCGATTTCCTTGATTTTCAGCTCAAGAGCGCGGGTTTTCTGCGTGATCTCAGGCATTATATTAACCTTCCTTAACTTTGCTCTGGCCTTGAAGGGCCGTGCTGCTATATTTCCGGCCATGCCGAAACGCCGCCGCCCTCAAGAAAGCGACATTCCCCACGGGAGATGGTTTCCCGACCGGGGGGATCGTGTGTTCGTGCCGTGTTTCGATGCGATGGGGGTAGTGATTGAGATTTGCCCGCTTCTGGTTCCGGGCGAAGTGACCGCGAAGGCGATCTATTACCTGGTCGAGATGGAACCGAAGGGAACGCGCTCGCTTTTCACGGCGCCGCAGCTTCTCTCCGGCCGCTGGGTCGGCAGCGTCAGCCTGTCACCTGCTGGAGACGATGAAGCACCGCCTTCCGCTGCAGATCGAACGCCTTCCGAATAACGGGGATCATCCTTTTTGCGCCGGCCTTGCGCTTGACTTCGCGATCGTCCCAGCAAGCTTTCCGTTGCTCCGGTGTCATGGATTTTTCGGAGGCGTCCTGGTGGGCAATGGCGGCGCACCTGCAGCCGATGTCCTCCTCGGCGATCCCGAAGCCACCCGGATAAGCAGCACTCCCGCCTTCGGGAGAAATGAATTCGCCGTCGGTCGCCACTACTTGGCCGTCCATCTCCGCATGGCTTTCACGGGTGGCGCCGTCCTGGGTGGAGACCCATTCCTTTGTGGCGATGCCCGCCTGGGTGATCGCCTCAACGGATCCGAACCCGGCGGCGCGGGTGGATTCCGTCTGCGCGATATTGCGCGCGCGACTGCTGTCGGCTTTGTCGAAAACGGTATTGATTCGCTCGGCCAGGGCTTCGACGCTCTCCGATTCCGTCACGCCCTCAGCGATAGCCTTCCGAAGAGCATCGCGCGTGGTGTCGTTGACCTGGGAAACCAGCTCCGCCGAACGCTGGCGGATGTAGCTTTGCACGCGGCTGGAATTTTCGAAAGACGCGGCCGCGCCAATTTCCGCGACGACTTGTTCGCCAAACTCCTTGACCAGCTCGTCCAGCATTTCTGCCATCATGGACGTGACCTCCATTTTAACGGAGGGCAGGTCGATCTCGTCGGCGATCGACACCACGGCGGGGTGCAGCGTGGCCTTGTGGCCTTTCGGGCCGGGCGCTGAAAGCGCTCCGAAGGCGGACATGGGAGGCTGCTTCACGGTGTCACCGTCGGGCAATTCCTCGTAATCAAGGGCCGCACGGGCCTCATTCAAGGTGATAACGCCGGCGGTGTATTCCTCGATCGTCATCCTCCGGTGCTGTACGCGGCGCGGAATCAATGCGGATACGCAATCCAGATCATACCCCAGGCGCAGCCCCGGCCCGAACATGGGGACGAGCCAGTTATTCAGGGCATCGACGGCGCGATCGAGCAGCGGAATCACCGTCTGCTCCCAAAGCTCCGTGCGCGCGGTGTCGCGGTTATTGTATGTCCCTTCGCCCTCCACGACGAGCACCGGAGGCACACCAAAGGCGCGGCAGATGTCGCGGGCGCTGGTGAGCTTGCTGTTAAGGAAGTCCATATCTTTGGGCGACAGCCCCATTTCTTTCCAGTCCAGCTTTCCTCCCAGCACGATCGGCCTGCCGGCATTGCTTGCCCCCTGGTAGTGATTCAGGAGGATGTCCTCCAGGCGTTTGCGCTCCTTGTCGTCCGGCTTCTGCTCCCAGATGAAAGCCCCGCTCGGCCGGGCGCCGTTCTGCAGGAGAGCCTGATTCCATGCGCCGGCTTCGTTGTGCTGATCGACGGAAAAGGCGGCCGGCTCAAGCGGACTCATGCCGTACCAGTCATTCAAGGGGTGGATATCCTTGAAGTGAAGGATATTGCCCGTGCCCTTAATTTGATCGATCTCGAATTTCACCGTCTGGCCGTTCACGTCATACTCATAGCGCGAGACCATGCCAGTGGGGCCGGGAACGATCTTCATGCGGTCGGGGCGAAGCACCCAAAGCTCTGCAGGAGGGCGCGTGCCGGTGAGGCCGCGATTTGCTTCCAGGTAGGAATTTCCGCTGATCTGATAGGCAGAGAAGAACCACTCCCAGAATTCAGCGCCGCCCTGCACGGGATTCGGCCTCGTGAGCAGGGTAAGGAGGGGATGCGTCTCGATCTCTCTGTCGCCCTTAAACAGTAGCCAAGGAACGCTGGCGGCGCTTCTGGCAACCTCTTTTACGCAACGATAGACGATGACGTTTTTCTGATAGCCTTCCTCGGAAAACTTGTCATAGCGGCGGGGTGTCCATATAGCCTGATTGACCGTGAAGGAAGCAATGGCGCGCGCGGTCGCGGATTCCTTCTTTCCCAGGCCAAATAATCTATTAAATACACCCACTGCTCGCCTCTTATTTTCCGTCCCATGCATAGAAGAATGGGGCATTTGCTTTGCGTCTCACGGCGAGCGCGAGGGCCATCACCGTATCGTCATTGAATCCAGGCGGGGCGCTATAGCGGACTCCTGTCCTGGTGTATGTGTATTCAAACTGCTCCAGCTCCTGCCGAATGACTCCGTCGGGGTAACTGACTGTCTTCTGCTGGATTGCCTGCGCGAGACCTTCCATGAGCTGCTGCTTCGACGTGCTGGTAAACTTGAAGCCCTGGAAATTGTCCCGCCCTTCCTTCTGCAGGGTATCGACAATCGCGTCACCGACGCCTGTAGAATCTACCAGGGCCGCAGTGCTGCCAGTAACTTCGATAATTTCAGCCGTAGTTTCGGGCCAGGGCTTCTGGAATCTCTTGAAACGGCATGTACTGCCGTCCTCATCAAGCCCGATGCCGGCGGTGTGATCGACTGATTTCGCAAGATCCCAGCCCCACGCCACCGGATCCTTGTCGGACATCGGGGCGACACATGCCTCAATCGCTGCCAGACCGAAGGGATTTCCGCCGTCATCGCTCGGCTCGGCAAGGTATAGCTCGCGGAAGATATGGTCGGGGAGCTTCGCCTTGGCGTCCTCGACCTCCGCAATATCCAGAATCCCCGCCTCCACCGCATCATAAGCGGTGATCTTGGAATAGTGCATATCCGGTTCGCCTGCCTGCGCCTTGCGGCAGAGGGCATAGAACCAGTTTTTCTTTCCTTTCACGTTTCCGATGCAGCGGATCTTGCCGCGCGTAGCGGTGAGCGTGCTTCGTATCGCGTACCAGGCATCATCCTTGACGCGGCTGGCCTCATCAACCACTGCGGCAAACACGTCCTCACCGTAGAGGCTATCGGGGTTGTCGGCCGACTTGAACCACATGACCGCGCCATTAAGCAGCGTGATCGTCTTCTCGGATTCGTTTGCCTTGTAATATTTCTGAGGAATCCCGCGCTTCAAGCGGCGGAATGCAATCTTTGCCTGGGAGGATACCGGCGCAATCCACCAGAAGTTTTGTCCCGATTTCCCTAGGACGGCCTGCTCAAGGAACCACGCCAGGCTGCCGACGGTTTTTCCCGCCTTCGTGCTTGCCTCGATCAGTCCGTAGCGCTTGTCGTGGAAGATCGCTTCCAGCTGCTTCGGGTATAACCACGGCCGCTCGTATTCAATCTTTCTCATTGCTGATTTTCAGCGTGAACTTGGGGACATCATCGCCATCATTTGGGACGGTATGCTCGGTAGAGACCTTATCCTTCTGTCCCAGCATCACCTTTCCCAACCAGATCAGCATGGCCGTATTGCCGCTCTGGGCCGCTTTGAATTGCGCCCGGCGGATGGTGAGTCTGCCTTGCTGCTCCCCCTGTTCGAAGATGTCACGGTATTCTTTCGACTTCCGAAGACGTTGGATTGTTTTGCCAGAGCAACCGAAGAAAACGCCGATTTCCTCATTTGTTGCGTGCATCATGCACAGCTTCTGGAGTGCCTTCTTGTCGATCTTTGTGGCGGGCCGACCGCCTTTGTTTGGATTAGTGCTCATGGGAAACGTCCCTCGCCAGGGCTTTATAGCCTGGACAAAACTCGCATAAAAAGCGGGTATAAAAAAACCGCCCTCGGTGGAGCGGTTTGTTATTCTGCCGGGTCATTACGACCATCATATTGAGAATTATACTTAGTAACGGCCGTTTCCACAATGGATTTTTTATGCGAACCCGGCTCCTCGTAATATGCTGCCAGCTCATCCAGAGCCTCCTTGAGGCGGTCTAAGCCTGAATTTTTCGCCGTAAAGCGCATAATTTGGCGCACTTCTGGGAGCATATGGCCATGGACGCATACAAGCAGCAGGAGCTTCCGGCTGATGAAATTCATCGCCATAGTCGCTGACATGAAACGGTCGTAAGCCGACATCTTGCCTTCGGATGAATCCGAGGTTTTCCACGTGCCTTTCTGGCGCGTCAGGCCGAGGACCGAAAAGATGTTGATCGTGACGTGGCTGGATTCGTAATCGCGAAATAGCCTCATGCCGGCGCGGTGCTGATCCCTGGTGATGGGGTTTTTGCATTTCCGATAGATGTCCAGCGGGTGACGGCTTTCGACTCGGTTTCGGCCATGCTTGTCCTTTCCGACTTTCTGGCGCTCATGCAGCTCTGGCGTTCCGGTATCGACTGGCTCCTTCGCATTGATCGCGGGGGTTTTCTTCCGTCGGCTCATGGTTTCCTCTCCCGCAAGGCAGCGTCGAAATAAGCAAGTGATGACGGGTTTTTATTGCCGTTAGCTTTGCGATATCGGGCAAGTTTCTTGGCAATGGTCGGGATGACATGCTCGCTGAAATCGTAGGCATCCAGCCAATTCGCGATGATTTCCTGATCGGCCTTGGAGATTTTCGGAACGCCCAGCAGCGAGCAGCAAGCAGCAACAGCACCAAAAATATTATTAGGATCCGATTCGTCGGGTTCGGGCAACTTCACCGAAACACGCCCCGTCCTACTATCTCTAACAGTGGTATGATTTATATTATCTGGCTTCTGGCTTCTGGCCTCTGGCTTCTGGGCCGCGCGCACGTGAGACTTATCCGAGGGGTTATCCGACTCGGTTAAGCCAGAAATCTCCATTTGGTTATCCGATTCGGTTAACCGACTTTCGCCACGCAATGCCGGATTTCCGCCATTTCTTCCGTTATTTCTGTTCGTTTTTGAGCGGTGAAAATCCCTCACCATTCTACGATTAAAAAAGATTCCATTTTCGACAGAAATCACACCATTTTCTGTCAATTCTTGCGTAATTTTTGCCAACTTTCCGTGCGTAATTCCGCAGATTTTTGACAGTTTTTTCATCGGAAAAGGCTGGCCGTTGATCTGCAAATATCCCGGCTGATCGCTCTCATGCATGACGCAGAGGATGTCCATCCAGACGCCTCGAGCCTCGGGTGAGCACATGCGGAGCTTGGGATCGGAAAGCCAGTCCGCCCAATAGAATTTCGACCATGGCTCGCGCTCGGTGCTCATATTAATGCCTCAAAAGATGCGCTCATAAATTCCGCCGCGACTTGCGGGACGATGGCGTTGCCGTAACCCTTGAGTGCTCCCACTCTTCCGGAAATCCCATTAGCCAGGAGACGAATTCCGGGTTTAACTGGCCGCGATTTTCCGTCGGGGCAGAAGAGCCACTCAAGCTCCCCGCCACCTGTTCGGGAAGATCCAGCCCGCGCGTCTCCGTCTCCATCCGGGCAGCTGCTTTCTCCTGCGGATTGGCAGCCTTGAAATCTCGAGTTTTCGGCGTCGCCCAAAAGGCTTGCGCTGAAAGCATCAGATCCCCCTTGCTCCCCCGGTTGTTCGGCCCGCCTTTCTCCCCGTCCGTCGAGAGCGGGGTTCTCCAGAACGCCACATCGTTCAAATTCGCCATCCCGTGTCCCTGAGCCTTCTTCTCCGCAATGTATTCCTCGGAATGCGGGGGGAAATGGTCCCTCGCTTGCGGTGTCGGCCATAGAGCGATCCAAGACGCCATTGCTCCATTCATGCCCGGCTGGTGACTCTGATCGAACGAAAGCGCCCTGGGCGTTTGCCATAAACCAGAGCCGGTCTCTTTTATGTGGTGCGCCGACACTGCAAGCTGGCAATACCGCCGCAGCGCAGGCGTAACCTTTCGTTTCCAGATCATGAAATGCTGCGTCCAGCCAGCCATAGGCAATCGCTGCTGCAACCTGTTCGCCAAAGACGATTGCAGGTTCTCGCTCGCAGATGAGGCGAAACCAAATCGGCCAGAGGTGGCGATCATCGCCCCCCCCTTGCCGCTTCCCGGCGGAGGAGAAGGGCTGGCAGGGACATGAGCCTGTCCAGATAGGAAGGTCATCGGGGATCCCAGCAAGTCTAGCTGCAAGGCTCCATCCACCGATTCCGGCGAAGAAATGGCATTGTCCGTAGGATTTGAGGTCATCTGGTTTCACTTCCGTTATGCTGCGCTCGTCCACGTCGCCGGCGGCAATGTGCCCGTCCGCGATTAGATTTCGAAGCCAAGTGGCGGCATAGGGATCAATTTCGTTGTAATATGCTCCCCTCATACCTTCTCCAGCGGTCTCGCGACCTCAATCCCGAGCGTTTCGATTTCCGGGGTAAACGTCATGCGCGTGATGAAATCATGCCGCACGCCGTTCTTATCCATGCCGTAAATTGCGACGATCTCGCCTGGTTGGAGAGGCGTGCTGGTGCGTTTTACGATCTGATCAGATAGCGGATCGCCCATTGGCCTGCTCCTTGCCCCGGCGGATGATCTCGATTTCCTGGGAAGCAATATGCGCGGTGGTGTCCTGAACACCCTCGCGGCAGAAGCTGAACCAGTATCGCTCGGCGTAACCGTTGCTGATGAGGCTGGTGCCGGTGACGTCGTTGATTTCGTAGACCCGGCCTTTCATCATCAACCAGCCGACATTCTCGCCTTCGCTAGGATGAAACTTGACGGTGGAAAGCATCTTAATTCTCATGACTGTCCCCTGGTTTTGCGGACATAATCCAGGATCGCCAACGCATCCGCCTCGTTGTCATCCTTTGGTTTGAAGCCGAGTTTTTGAACCGCCGCGATCACCGCTCCCTTGCCGGCGTTACCCTTGCCGGTGATGTGCTTTTTCAGAACGCCCACGCCGACGCCTTTATAGGGAATCGTGTTTTCCTCGCACCAGGCCGTTAGGATCGCCAGCATCCCGCCATACACGTGAGCGGCGTCGGTGCCGGTGTGCCGATGAACTTCCTCAAAATACACCTCATGCACCTTGCGGAACTTATCGAGGAACTCGCGGCGGAAGCGTAAGAAACGCATTCCGCCGCCTTCGAACCGGCCGGGCTTGAAATTCATGCTTCCACTGACGGTTTTTCCGTCGTGGAGGATGGCCCAGCCGGTATCGGTTCCAAGATCCAGGGTAAGGATCGACCTCATTTTATCGGCTTCACGTTGTCGTTTTTCTTTTTCAGCTTTTCAGCATTGGCAATGAGATCGCCCTGGTTCGGATCGGGCTTCGCCGGTGCTTTCTCACCGGAGAATTCCTCGGTGCCCGCCACCACGATCAACACGTGACTGCCTTGGCTGTCGATCAGCTCGTGCCGCGCCTGGTCAGTTTTCGGGAAGGTAACAACCGCCTTCACTTCCTTTTTCACGGTCACCTGGTCAAGCACGCCAGTGATAACCTTTCGTCCTTGGGCGCTGATGATGTGAACCACTTCTCGCACCAGGCGATCTGCCGCGGTTTTCGCGGCGTAGATCTCGTCGCGCTGCTCGTCCTCGGTCATGGCGACCCAGGGCTTCTTTTGGGTTTTTATCCTATCAAGCATGAAATCTCGGATGTCGCCCATAAGCGTCGCTGCTGCCAGATCGGCGGCCTTTTCCTCTGCAGTTTTGGCCTTGGGAGCCGGAGCTTTTTCGTCGGTGGTCATGGTAAAATCTTTCTCTCTGGGGTGGATATCCCCCCGCCGAAACGGGGGGATTCTGGGTCATCGATTAACTGCAGTGCTGCTAGGCGGCAGCGCCTTCGGTGGTGGTCTCAGTCGAGCCGGTGCTGGTCTCGCCTGCAGGAACCACTTCCGTGATGATCGCCTTCGCGCCGTCGTTATCGCCCTCTTCGAGCTTGGCGAGGGTGGCGAGGAGGGCCGTTTCGAGATCGCTCACGCGCGTGGTGAGCGGGGCGACCGCCTCAGCGATCTGCTTGGCGACTTCCTGGCGGACTTGTTCCGGATCTACCGTGAAATCCAGACCGTTCAGAGCATTGGTGATGGTTTCAAGAAAAGTGCTCATGGCGCGTTGTATCCTTTCAAAAATACACATGGTTTTGCCTTTTGGATTGCCGTGCTTTCCGGCTGTCAGTTCCCACCGTGGGAATGCTGGAGCGAGATCCAGAACGATCCTCGCGTAATTTCATGATGCCCCCGCTGCACGATGCGCTCTCGGAGGGGCGGGCGGCTTGTTGCGGAGCCTGATCTGCTCGGCACGCCATTGAATGATCTCGCGGCTTATTTTCGCCTCGATAGCGAGATACTGACCTTCCGGCAGGAGAAGAATGCGAATGCGCTCGTCATCATTGGCGAGGTAAGAAAGCACCCCATGAACGTCGAGCGCGGCCAGGGTGGGCCAGCGATATTTAAAGCTCCATTCTCCCTGTCCGTTTGCCATCCCCTTATGCCTTTTGGTTAATTTTTGATGGGTTTTTTATGCGAAAGTCATAATTCGGTAATAAATTTCCGTATGGTCTCCGCTATGTTTCAATTTGGGAAATTAGTGGCGTTACGCATTTCGAGCCTCGCCGGATGCATAAAAACTGTTCGGCGTTACGGCGTGATTCGTGGCGTCGGAAATCTTGTCGAAGGTTTCCTTGTCGCGCGGAATTCTCTTCCCGTTCCGCCAATGACCGACGGCTTGAGGAGTGGATTCGATCCGACGCGCGAACTCAGCGTTGCTTTCGCCGGTTCGCGTGAGGTACTCGTCTAATGTCTCGATGCGTATCTTTGCCATGCCCGGATAATAAACATAATGTTTATATCGAGTCAAGCGGTCATAAACAGCTTGTTTCTGGACTGTGTTTAGATTCCGTCAATACTCCTAGGATGAGACGAGCATCAGGCAAAAGATTATTGGAGATTCGGGAGGGAAATGACCTCTCGCAGAAGGATCTCGCTGACAAGGCTGGAACGTCCGCTATGCAGATTTCTTATCTGGAAAATGGAAAAAGAAAGCTCACTGACGACTGGAGGCTGCGCCTTGCTCGCGCTTTGAAATGCGACCCTGATGATTTCTTTGAAGGCGAATTAACAGTAGAGCAAATTCCCGTGCGGGGATATGTCGGCGCCGGTGCGAAGATTCATAATTACGACGACCACGAGCATGGCGATGGCCTGCGTCTGGTCGATCGGCCGCAGGGAATCAAAGGCGATCTTTGCTGCGTGGAAGTGAAGGGAATGTCCATGCCCCCCTTCAAGGACGGATGGCTCATTTTTTATTCACGTCACTGCATGGAGGGGTTGCTGGAAGACTGCCTCAACCAACTGTGTGTTATTGAAACTTCCGATGGTGCGTTGTATCTGAAAGAGCTTGTTAAAGCCGGCGACGGAAAATTCCATCTCATAAGCTGGGACGGGAATCATATTCACGATGTGAAGGTCGCCTGGGCGGGAAAAGTCGAAGATATAAGGCCGGCATAATGTCACTGATTACTTGCAAGGATTGCACCAAAGAATTCAGCACCGACGCCGCGCGATGCCCGAACTGCGGCGCGAAGAAGCCTGCCGGCGCGATTATCGTTTATGGTGGTGGCTTCCTCGCATTCCTCGCTTTCGGCATCGTTGGAAGTCTCGTCGTCGCGGCCCTTTCAGGCAATGGTGGAACTTCCCCTCGATCGCTGCCGGTCAATCAGGCGAAAGAGGTATGCCAGACTTTCGTGAAGCAGAGCCTGCACGATCCCGCTTCGGCGGTTTTCGATGATGCCGGCACCTATGCTGTCACCACCCTTTCGAACGAAATGTATGACGTGAAGGTGACACTCCGGGCAAAAAACGGTTTCAATGCGGTGCGTAAGATGGTCGTGAATTGCAGAACCAGCCCACTCCGCAATGGCAAATGGAGCGCCATTTACCTCGAAGAACTCCACTAAATCCAGCGCTTCGGCCTAATTTCTTTTTAAAAACAATTTGTTTCTAATATAAACAGTCTGTTTATTTTGACGTTGACGTCATAAACATATTGTTTATTATGTGCTTCATCAACGTATGAGGTTCACATGCAGCCAGACGCCCTCGATTCCATCACCGAGATCCTCGATTTCAAGCTCAACGGCCGGAAAACGGAAACCAGCATGATCCGCGAAAATCAGCGGGCAAGCAGGTCTCCAGACATGGGCACGGCGCAGAAATGCGCGGCCACGGCAGCCACTTTCGCCAAAGGAGAAGAGCCATGATCCGCACCACGCACGACATGATCCGCGAGGCATACCGCAAGCCTGTCCGCACCATCATTCAGTTTCGGCGCCGGCCGGAGGAATCTCAGGCCGATACCGCCCTCGTAACTTTCGGGAAATGCCTTTTCTGGGGATTGGTTGGCGCCAGCCTTGTTTACTGGTTGTTTCAGGCGATGGCGGAGCTGCCGGCAAAGCTGGAGCGCGCCGACCGCATGGAGCGCGAGCGTATCGAGCTTTACGCCGAACTAAGCCAACTGCAAGAAACATGCCCGCGTTGCACGCTGGCTGACATTACGGGGCAGCGGCCTTAATGGATGGATCTCCCACCATCATCCGCGCGTCCGGCCTACCAGGATATCCCGACTGCCAGCGACGCTGGGCGGCAAAAACGATCTCCCGCGAGATCGAGGCAGCCGGCTTCAAACTGAATCGCACCCCCACCAGCATCGGCGCATCCGTCGGGACGGCGGTGCACGGCGGTGCGGCCTTCACGCTGGCCGAAAAACTGAAAAGCGGCGAGCTGGGAAACCAGACGGAAGCGGAGCAACGGGCGATTTCCGAGCTGGGTGAGGCTGCGGCCGGCGAAACCCTCATGGACGAGGTGACGCCGAATATCAACGCCGCCGAGAAGCAAGTCGTCCAGATGCTCCGGCTTTACCGCTTCGCCATTGCTCCGAGCATTATCCCCGTCGCCGTCGAGCAGCGCCTTATGGCGAACGTGGGCGACGGCTTCGTGATCTCCGGGCAATCCGACGTGCAGGTCATGCAGCCCGATCTGATCCGCGATCTGAAGACGGGCCGACACTCGCGCCAGCATTACGCGCAGGTCGGAACCTACAGCCTTCTCGCCCGCACGGCGCGGCCGGACATTCCGGTCAAGGGCGTCTGCGTCGATTACATTCCCCGCGTTGCCGCTTCGAAGCCGACGCCGGAGCCGGTCACCTCGTTTTACGACCAGGCCACGGCCGAGCAGGCCGCTTTCAACACGATCCGCCACATGAAGGCCGATGTCACCGAGTTTCGCCGCCGGGTTTCCGAGGGCGGGGAACCACCACAACACGTTTTTCTCGCCAACCCTTCCTCGATGCTGTGCAGCCCGAAATGGTGCCCGGCGTTTGGGACTAACTTTTGCAAGGAGCACAAGCAATGATGAATGGACAAGAAATGATGCCGTCGCTGAGTGAGCCGATGGTTCCTCAGAAGGGTGGCGGGGCAGTATCCGCCGCGGCGACTGCGGAAGAAAGCAGGGCGATCGCGGAAACTCAGGCGATGATGATCATCGCTAAGCGCTTCCCTCGAAATGAGATCCAGGCGCGCGACAAGATCCTCAACGCCTGCATGCGCCCCGGCCTCGCTGCCAAGTCGCAATATGAATACGCCAAGGGCGGCACAGAGATCACCGGCCCGACGATTCGCATGGCAGAGGTGATGGCTGCAGCCTGGGGCAACATGAAAACCGGGTGGCGGGAGCTGAGCCGACAAAACGGGACGAGCGAGATCGAGGCTTATGCCTGGGACATCGAGAGCAATGTTTACTGGCCGATCACGTTCCAGGTGAACCTGGTGCGGAACACCAAGAAGGGATCCTACGTCCTCACCGACGAGCGCGAGATTTACGAGATGTGCGCGAATCAGGCGTCCAGGCGCGTCCGCGCATGTATCCTCAAGCTGATCCCCGGCGATATCGTAGACGACGCGATCACGCAGTGCGACGACACGCTTTCAAAGTCGGTGGATATCAGCCCGGAGAAGATCAAGGCGTTAGTGGCGGCCTTCGCTGAATACAAGGTCACGGTGCCGATGATCGAGGCGCGGATCCAACGCCGCATTGACACGATCACCCGCCCGCAGGTCGTCAGCCTCGGTAAAATTTTTAACGGCATGAGGGACGGCATGAGTAAGCCGGAGGACTGGTTCGATATGAGCCTCGCCGCCCCGGACGCCGCAGCGCCGAAAGCCGCCGACCCCGCCAAGGCGAAACCAACCGATCCCAAGCCTGCCGCGAAACCCAAGGAGAAACCGAAGGACACGCCGCCACCCCAGCGGGCCGAGGAGGCTGCAGCCGCCGCTGCCGCGCCCGCCGTTGCCCAGCCTGCCACATCGGCGCCCGCCGCCGAGCAGGAGGAGCAAGCCGACCAGGCTGCGAAGCAGGGCGACGACGGCCTTAGCTTCGGGGAGGGCTGAGCCATGAAAGCTGGCATTCAGAACTTCCGAGGCATCGCGCAGGCCGAGATCGAGATCAACCAGATCGCCCTGATCATCGGGAAAAACGGCGCGGGCAAGACGAGCATCGCCACCGCTATCGGCGCGGCCGCGACCGGCAACGCCATCCCCTTTGCCAAGCTGGCTAAGAAGGATTGCGGAATCATGCTCCATAATGGGCAGAAAAGCGGCGCCGTCACGCTCTCCGGAGAGATGGGATCGACCATGATCCAGTGGCCGAAAGCCGCCGTTATGTCGGACGGCCGTCCACCCAGCTGCAGCTTAATTGCCGCCGGCATGCAGGATCTGCTCAATATGCCGAAGAAAGAGGCGCTCGACTACCTGCAGACGCTGCTTAAGGCCGAGGTTTCAGAATCGGATTTCCTGGAAGCCATGAAGGCAGAGGACATCGAAGATAAGGCGGCTAAGAGGGTATGGCTGACGATCGAAGCCCAGGGCTGGGACGGCGCGGTCGCTCGCGGGAAAGAGACCGGCGCCCGCTTCAAGGGCGCTTGGCAGCAGATCACCGGCCAGACCTACGGAAGCAAGGTCGCGGAAACGTGGGTGCCGGATAACTGGTCGGACGATCTAGAAGGAGCCGATATTGCCACGCTGGAAGCGGCCTTAGATGCGGCCAGGAAGGGACTGGAGGAGGCGATCGGGAAGAACGCCATCAATCAGCAAGAGGCCGAGAAGCTGCGCGAAGATGCCGCCGCGCTTCCGGAGTGGGAGAAGAAACGGGACGAGCTGGCCGAGAAGCTGGAAGCCCTCAAGAAAGAGCAGGCCGAAGTCGAGGAGCGCTTTAAGAACTCACCCGCGACGGACAGCAAGGAAACGCTCACCTGCCCGCATTGCGACAAGGAGGTGCATCTAACGGCCGTATCCGGCACGAAGCGCGCCCTGGTGAAAGCCCAGGCGATCGACGAGAAGAAGCTGAAAGAGCTGCGCCTTGCTTACGCCGGCATCTGCGGGGAGCGGGAAAATGTCGCCGGCCGCGTAAATGCCGCCCTGAAAGAAATGCGGGAGGTGGAGCAACGCCTTTCGGATTGCACGATCGCCGCGGCGAAGCTGGAGAAGGTCGGCGACGCTATCAGTACAGACGATGCCGCCAAAGAAGTCGAGGCCAAGCGGTGGGAAGTGCAGACCGCACAAGCGCGGATCGTCACTTTCGAGAAGCGCAAGGATGCCAAGGGCACGGCCGACATGATCTCTTCGAATCAGAAGATCATCGACCTGCTTGAAACCACCGGCCTGCGGCAGACGAAAATGGCGCAGTGCCTCGACGCCTTCCAGAGCAGCATCATCGACCCGCTGGTGGAAACGTTCGGCGCCAAGCCGCTCACGATCGACGTGGATCTAAACATTACTCTGGGGGGCACGCCTTACGCCATGCTTTCGGCGGGCGAGCAATTCAGGGTGCGATGCCTCCTGCAGCTGGCGATCGCCAAGATCGAGAAGGCCGGGCTGGTGATCATCGACGGCGCCGACATCCTCGACCAGGGCGGGCGCAACGGCCTTTTAAAGGCGGTGATTAGCACCGGCATCCCCGCGATCATCTGCGTGACGGTGAACAAGCCCGATCAGGTTCCAGACCTCGCCGCCGCCGGCAAGGGCGTCACGTATTGGGTGGAAGCGGGAAGCTGCCAGCCCGTCGCCGCCAAACCAAAATCCATTGCCGCTTAACTACAAACCCAGAGAAAGACTTATCAATGCTTTACCATGTTTTCGATACCGAAACCTCCGGTCTTCTAGATTTTAACAAGGATCTCATGGATCCCTCGCAGCCCCGCATCGTCCAGCTTGCCGCGCTGATCGTCGATGAAACCGGCGCGATCCTCGATCAAATGAATAACATCATCCGGCCGGACGGCTGGACGATCAGCGAGGGATCTTTCGGTACGCACGGGATTTCACTTGAGCGCTGCAACGAGGAAGGCGTGCCCATGCCGGAAGCGCTGGCGCGTTTCAATGAAATGAAAGCCCGCTGCCAGGCTCGCGTCGGCTTCAACATTTCCTATGATAAACGGATGCTCGCGCGGGAGGCTGCTATCTACGGCATCCCGCATGATTCGGAAGGGCTAGAATCCTTCGACGTGATGAACTTGGCGAAGCCTTTCTGCAAGATTCCGCCCACCGACAAGATGATGGCGCGTGGAATCAAGGCGTTTAAGCCGCCGAAATTGGAGGAGGCTTTCCGCCATTTCTTCGGGTTCGACTACTCCGGCGCGCACAACGCCTTGAACGATGCCCTCGCTGTTAAGCAGATCTTCTTTGCCATCTTAAAGGCGAAGCAAGAGATGGCTGCGGCCTGATGCCGAAGATCCCCGCCAACTCCATGCAACCGCATCCCGACGGCGAATATCAACGGCTTTGGAGCGCCGTCGGAACGCCCCCCACGCCTGAGCAGATGGCCGAGCTGAAAGCGAAGGTCGATGAGGCGTTCACGCGGTTCATGGACGAGGCGGAGAAACGAAGGAAACTTTCTCGATGGAGACGATTATGACAGGCATATCTGCGCGTTCACTTGTGGCCATGTGTGCCACGCTTTCCTTCACCAAGAGCAGTGAAGATTTCCAGCCGGTGGCGTACCGCCTGAGCGGTATCAATCGGCGGGATCCTAACCACAAGGCCACGAAGGACCGCAGCGAGATTAAGCGCCGCCGGAAACAGAAGCACAAATGCAGGAGGAAATAATGCGGACTGCGTTCGAAAAACGAGCGGCTTTCGAGGCACTCTGCCGCGACAGATTGCCTAGCGAATTCCTTGTCCGGATGGCCGATGGCTCGTATTGCAACCAGCAGATCGAGAGCGGATGGATCGGGTATCAGGCGGCCCTGGAGCATGTCGTTGAGCGATTGCGCTCGAAGGAAACTCTTGAATTTGTGGAAGCTGAAGTAGATCGCTGGGCGGTTGAAGACGGCCAAGACGCCGTGCAAGTGCTGCTTAAGGCCATCATCGCCCTGCTGACAGAGGACGCGAAAAGCACCACCTTCGATGCAAAACACACCAGTAAGAGCACCACCCCATGACCGACCATATAGAGGATAAGCTCACAATGGTCGCGCTGAAGGGCTGCCCCTTTTGCGGATCAACCGAACAAAGCGTGGAGGGTGAGTATTATTGGATTGTGGAATGTGTATGTGCCGCAAATGGACCGCAAGGAGAGACGGCGCAGCAGGCAATAAAGCTTTGGAACACTCGCACCCCCTCCACCGACCTTGCCGCCAAGGATGCGGAGATTGAGAGGTTGAGGGGCGTACTGAAAAGGCATCACGACCATCAGGAGAGTTTAGGAGAGGTGGTATTCAAGGAAAACGGTGAGGAGATCTGCCTAAATCTATCAACAGAATATGCCGATTCCTCGCTATGTGAAGACACGATAGCTTGCCTCCTCAATCGCAAGGAGCCTGCGTGATGTCTCGCGAGATATTCTGCAGCGGCTGCAATACGAAGGTGCAGGCTCGCCTCACGGATGGGCGGGAAATTTATCCCCATCGCCCGGATCTTGCTTCGCTGCCGTTCTGGCGCTGCGATACCTGCCGGAATTATGTCGGCTGCCATCACAAGACGAAGAATCGAACGGAGCCACTCGGCGTTATTCCCACTCCGGAATTGAAGAGCGCCCGCCAGCATATCCACCGGATCCTCGACCCTCTCTGGAAGAATGCCGGGCACCGCCGGAAAGAGCTGTATGCCCGTCTCTCCGCACACATGGGATTCGAGTATCACACCGCGAAGCTGCGGACGCTTGAAGAGGCGCGCAAAGCCTACAAATTTATCAAGGAGATTAAGGCATGAAATCCTATCCTGTTATCTTCTCCGCCCCGATGGTGCATGCGCTGCTCGAAGGTCGGAAGACACAGACGCGGCGGCTGGTGACGAGCATGTGGGCGAATGTAAAAATGCGACACGAGATGGGCGAGCAGATCCTTCTCTATGCGCGAGAGACCTGGGGCCGCGTTGGGTTTCCTGAAAGATCAGTATACCGGGCAAATCTTGCCGATGACTACCAATGGGGAAGCGGAAAGCCTAGCCAGGGTGGTTTTCGCTGGCGCCCTTCGATCCATATGCCGCGCTGGGCGTCACGTATAACGCTGGAAGTGACGGACGTGCGACTGCAGTTGTTGCAGGCCATAAGCGAAGAAGATGCAAAGGCAGAGGGTCTTTTTCCTTATGCCTATAGTGAAGCAGAAGCATGGGAAATATGGCCCGGATCTGGGGAGGCATGGCGTGATCCGCGAGATGCCTTCAAATCGCTATGGCGCAAAATCCACAGCTACAATTCTTGGGCTGTAAATGAGGAAGTCATCGCCCTGACCTTCCGCGTCCACCAGGAGAATGTGGACACCTTTATTCAGAAAAACGCAGCGTGATAACTATGGGGTGGAACATGCAAAGCAATCAGAATCTCCAGACTCTCAGCAAGCAGGAACTTCTCGACTTGGCGCATCAGCTTCAGAAGCGAGTCGCAGAATACGAGGACACCTTTCTCACGATGGAAGAGGTGGCGGAGCGTTACAAAAAGTCAAAAGCCTGCATCTGCAAATGGCGCGCGGCGGGGCTGCTGAAAGGGCTAAAAGTAATTCCCGGAAAGCAGGGCGCGGTGATGTTCCCTCTCAGCGAGATCGTTGCATTTGAATCTAAATTGAGAAGCCAGACCGGCATAGCATGAGTAAAAAGCAGACCCTTACGCAGAGCCTCATTGAGCGCAGCCAGACCGACGGAAAGACGAAAGATCTCATCATCTGGGACACTTTGCAGGCCGGTCTCGGCTTGAAAATCACACTGAATAATCGCAAGTCCTTCGTCTTCCGGTATCGCATGGGCGGCCGCGAAACTAGAGATCAGCGGCATGTCATCGGCACATGCGCGGAAATAAATCTGAAAAAGGCCCGAGAACTGGCGGCGGACTACGCCTTCATGATCCGGAAGGGCATTGATCCCTTCGCTGAAAAAGAAAAAGGGCTGACGGTCTATCAGCTTTTCCAGGGATATGTGAAACGCCGCAAAGCAGGCCAGGGACGGGAAAAGAAGCTCTCACCCGGAACGGCCTATGAATGGGAGCGCCTCGGCGCTGTGATGATAGCGGGATCCGAGATCGAGCATCTGCCGATCAGGACTTTCGGTCTGGCTGACGCCAATCGTTTCTTTGACGCACAAGATGCTCGGCCGGTGAGCGCAAACAGGATCCTCGTGCCGTTGCGGCTTGCATGGAGCGATGCCATCAAGCAAGGTCTCCTACCCCTCGGGAATAATCCCTGGGAGTATATGGATAAATACAAGGAAGAGCCGAAGCGCGTCCGGTTCGAGCCGGGCGACGATGTGAAGATGTCGTCGTTTCTTGATGCTGCCTGGAAAGGCAAGGTTCTCGATCGCCAGGGCGGCAAAATCAGTCGCTACTGGATCGGCTTGATCTGGATGCTGTTTTACACCGGCGCACGGCCCGAGGAGGTTTGCACCCTCCGGCATGAATATATTCAATGGGACAGCGGCATCGCGCGGCTGCCGAATAGCAAAACCGGCGAAAAGGAAATTCTTCTTTCCAAGCCTGCGCTGGAGTGGCTGGCCCGCATGGAGAAGGTGGAGGGCAATCCCTTCGTCTTTGTCAGCGAGAAATCCGCCGACGGCCATATCACGAATTACTGGCACCTTTGGGATCTGATGCGCGAGCATACCGGGATCAAGGCTCCGGTCTATGCGCTGCGTCGGAACTTCGCGTCCGAATCCCGCCGGATCTTGAACGATGCGGATCTTGCTATATCCTCGAAGATCATCGGCCACGCCGACGCAGGGATGACGGCTGTTTATGCCGGCGAGGATCAGAAAGCCAAGGCGAAAGAGCGCAAGGTGATCAAGCTGGCAAATGAGAAAGTCGGGCGGAAGCTACGCGATAAGCACCGGATAAGCACGGGCAAGAAAACTGTGTAGCGATGAGTGTAATATGTTAATCTGCCCTCGCCGTTGAAGAGCTGTTTTTATTCATATATAAACATGATTCAACAAAGTGAACGGGTGCGGTGCCGGTTTCCCAAGCTGCATACGAGGGTTCGATTCCCTTCGCCCGCTCCACCTCTCAAAGCCAGGATATGAGCGGCTTTCATGGTTTCCGGCGGAGAATTCTCAGATACTCCGGCGATTCTCCGATAAGCACCGGATAAGCACCAAATGAAAAAAGCATCACTAGAGCCGGGAGAAGAATTTATTAATCAGCAGTATCTGGAGGTGATTCTTCAGCAATGCGATTCTGCTGTAGATGCCATTAGAAAACTGGAAGCATTATTAAGGGCAAACCCACTAGAAAATCGTAAGATTTTTGATTCTTTACATCATTTTCTTACACATGCCAGCATGGTCTCAAAGATGCTCTGGCCTGTGAAATCAGCTCAGCAGCGTGGAGAGAGGCTAAGAAAGCTGCTCAACATTCCCGACAATCACATCTTGGAAGATAGAGACCTGCGGAATTTCATAGAGCACATCGACGAAAGGATAGACCTTTGGGCGCGACAATCGGTCGGCCTCATAATGGTGGATTTATACATTGGCCCTCGATCGTCTCTGGGCGGCCAATTGGCTGACGCAAGAAACATTCTTCGCCTCTACGATCACCAAGCAAAAACCTATATTGTTTTCGGCGAAGAATACCGCATTCAGGATATTCTTACGGGTCTGACTGGCATCGCGGAAACGCTTATGGGGATGGGCTACCAACCGACCCTTGGCCCTTGATCCAAGCCTGACACGCTTCCAGCTGCTGTGCCTGAAGATCGGCCTGGTGAGCTAGACGAATAAGAAAGCCCGCATCTTCGGCAGAAATTCCCGCTCGGCGGGGGGCTGCATGATGTCCGCCGGCGGCGTCGGGAACGCCGGGCATGGCAAGGGGGCGGGCCGCGTAACGGTTGAGCACGCTGGTAAGAGCGTCATCATAGCCACGGCGAAGATCAGCGATTTTCTTCTGGTAAGCATTGGAAACCTCCTGCGTTTTTCTCTGTTGATCGGCAATAAGGGCGTTATATTTTTCCACCGCGTCGTCGCGTTCCTTAATCGCCACCTTCAATTCCTCGGCCTCGGCCGCTTTTTGGAAGGTCGCTTTCAGCTCCCATCCGCCGGCGAACCCGATCACCGCCGCCGCGACTGATGCGATCGCCACCATCTTCAAGGTCGGGATCGGAAGGAATGAAAGAAGTGACGGCATTTGATTTCCTCGCAAAATAGGCGTTGGCGACTGAGGGGATGCAGACGATGGCGGCGTAGGTGGCCATCATTCCCTCGGTAAGCTCGTGCGAGCGCGACCATTCCAGGAAGACGGCAGTCACGATGGTATTGCCGATGTGCTGCCATGCCTTCGTGGAGGAGCCTCGGCCGTGACTGTCCGTGAAGAAATCGGCGATCTTCATGCTGCCTTGATCGAGAGCCAGGTTTCTTTCGCCTCCTGAATCATCGGATGCAAAATGGACATGGCTAGGCGGCTGTTTGCTACGCCTCGATCCATACGTGTCATGCCGGGGCCGATGCACCCGTCACTCTCCTCCGCATAGTTCAATGCATGGAAACGGACGCCCGTGTAACCTGGTACATCGACAATAAGCGGCAGGAGCTTCTGGAATTTGTTGCTGAAAGTGATGATGACCTTGTATCGGCCATAGGGGATCGCTGTTTTTCCTGGAATCTTCCAAGCTGCCACCGGCTCGCCCTCTATCTCGCGCACGGCATCCTCGACCGTGTAGCAGAGGAAGGATCCGTCAGCGTATAGTTTGCCGAGAGTGTAATCCGGGCCGAAGATGTCCCGAACGAGTGTTAATTCCATTGGAAATCGCCTTTTCTCTGAGGGTTTGAACGGGGTTTTCCATGTGCGCCGTTGCGGCGTGCAGCTCGTCTATGCCTTGAGTCATCCGGGCGAGCGCTGCTGTAGCTTCCTCGATCAGTTTCTTCGGCTTGAAAAATCTCTGCAGAAGGCACATAGGCTTAATCCTCACGGGTTATTTTCAGAGTATCTCGAACCAAGCGCTCATTCTCTTTAGTTACAAGACGGATCGTCGCCCATGCCTCGCGCATATCCTCGCGATAAACCTCGACGCCTCTCTTGATCAGGTAGAAAATTACCCATGCCAATATGCAGACAAAAAAGAACAATATCGCGGAAAGGATCCCCGATTGGGTCATCAATTCTTTGAAAATTCCCGAGCTGATACCTTCCATTTTATCCCCCGTTACCTAGATCTTTATCCTGCCTTGCGCCCAGGCGCGGCGCGAGCCGATGGCATTCCTGCGAACCATCGATGCATATGGCCTTGATGGACCTGATACCGTCGTGACGCTTCCAACAGCAGCCATCGTGGTATTTCCGACCGTTGCCGCTATTGCCCCCGTAATGGTGACGGGTGCTTCATTCACAAACCCGATGCCGGGCAACAGCGATTGCCTGCGCTGGCCACCGCTGATGAAACCGAAGCCAGGGAGAAGGGTTTGTCCAGCCATCACGCCACCGTCACGAGAGGATCGAGATAGGCTGTTATGCTGGGTTCGGCGACATACACCCTTAGACGCACCCAGCCCTTCATGCGGGCGGTCAAGGTGTTCTCCAGCTTCTGTTTCACGGCCGGCGAGGAATCCCAGGTCACGACGCTGGTCGGGTGGTTTACTGGCGTGCTGAAGATCGTGGCGGCGCGGTTGCTGGCGACGCTGCTGATCGGGAAAGAGGCATTGCCCAGGTATTCAGCTTCCGACCAGATCTTCGCATTGTTTAGCGCCGTCGCGCCGGCGAATTCGATGGTGGTGGTGATCGGCGTATTAACAACATCATTCCACACCACCAGATCCATCACCTTATAGGGCTGATAAAAGCTCGTGTTTGCGGAAGTCGCCACGTTGAGGCTGATGGGTGTTGCGCCGTCCGAGGCGCCGCCCTGTCGGACAATGGTGGTTTCCTGCTGCGTGACGCCGTAAACGGTGGCTTCGTAGAAGCGATAATTCAGCGCACCGCTATCGCAGTTATGCACCCTTAGAAGAATGGGCGCGGCGAATGCCCCGGATGCCATAGCCACGGCGGCACCCAGCTTGCAGTTTTCCAGAGTAAGGATGCCGCCCGGCTGGGTGGTGTTTGCTTGCAAAATTGTCCCGGTGATCTGCGATAGGTCGCCGCCCCGCCAGGTGACAAAAAGCCGGGTGTTGGAGGCGCAGGCGAATAAGATGCCGGGGATGCTGCCGCTCGCCGCTGCACTGCCGCCGCGAATCATGATTTCATTCAACAGGCTGGTGGAGCTTTGGATCCGCTGCGCGGTATCCGAGAAAAGGAAACTCGGATTGATGATCTCCAGAATGCACGCGGAGTTGAGCTGGGAGAGCGATATACGGGCACTGGCCGAGGTGGTGGCCAGCCTGAAGGTGCAGTCTTCAAGCTTGGTGAGGGTACTCGCTTGAAGGTTCAAGTTGGCGATATTCGCGCCGCCGCCAGCTGCAGAAAAAATGATTCCGTAGAGATACCCCAGCACGCTCACCGTGAGCGAGTTGGTGCCGGTATTGGATACCTGCGCGCCGCTCTGAAGCGTGGCGGGCGGGAAAGTGCTCCAATTCGTCGAAAGCACCTTCATCGGCGCGGCCGTCGTTCCCTGGCCGGTTAGCGAAATGGCGGCTGCTTCCGTCTCCGTGTGCAGACGATTCACATAGATGTTATCGCCTGCCACGCTCCAGGTTGAAGCCAGGGCGTTTCGAAGACGCGCATGCGGATACTGGCCACCCGTGAAGGAGGCGATGGTTCCCACGCATGTCCAGGTCGTTCCATTATCCACCGTGGTTCCGCCGGTGGCGGTGTTCCATGTCGGCTCGGTCGTGGTGTGGCCGTTGCCAGCGGTGGTGCAGATGAAATAATGCGTCGCCGCGACGTTCTTAATAATGTCGCCCAGGGCATTCGAAAGCGTATTTGCCGCCCACGGCCTAACGTCCGATGCCGCGCCGTTGAAAGCGCTGCGGCCGGTGCATTCCATCCACGTCACAGTGTTGTCGGTGGTTTTCGCGCCCTTCGTCAGCACCCAGGACGGTTCCGAGCCGGCGGTGGTTCCAGCCACGGTGCATACGAAAATGCGCTCATTCCCCGCCGCCGGCGCTGCTAACTGGCGGCGGAAAATGCCAGCGGCAACAGAAGCGCTTGCCGCCCAAGGCGTGACGCTCGACCACCCCAGCGAATTAGCGGCGTCATCGTAAACATAGGCGTTCGGCATTGCATAAGGCATCAGATGTCCCCGTTATAAGTATCGGTGGCCAGTGCCTGCGCGCGCAGGGCAAGCCGCCCGGTCACATCCGTTTCGATTTCGGCGACGTAATCGTAAACATATTGAACGTTCTGATCGTCCACATGCCGCTCGCGTACAACGCTACGGCCGTCGCATTGCGGTAGATTCCACTCGATTTCGGAGGATACGATATTCACCATGGCGTCACCCGTTCGGTGCGGTGAGTGTGGCGCTGCTAATGGCCAGCGTTGAATGCTGCGCGATGTTTGCGGTGTTGAGCACAAGATCGGCATCCGATGTCCCGACGCTGCCGTCCATTACGACCGTTGTGCCATCACTTTTGAACATGCGGAACCATGTGGGCGTGCCACCGGCATCTGCATCCGTATCGGATGAAACGGCATTCAGAGTCAGCACGCCACCGGATGCGGCCGGCGCCAGTGCCGAGCTGCAGGTCAAGGTTCCCAGAAGTGTCTGCGCCCCGATGGCCGTCTGCGGATTTGAAGGCTGCGCGCCAGTGTAAAGTCGTATCAGAGCTCCGGATCCGGCAAAGGCGGTGATGGCATCCATCATCGCATTGCGTAAGGCCGTCGAGAATTTAAGGTTCGAAGCCATTTATCTATCTTTCAGCGGATGCCATATGCGATAAGGCCGCCCAGGAGTGCGCCCGTGAGCGCTTCGCCGACATGGAGCTCGTATCCCGGCTTCACCCAACGCATTGCGCCATAGATCGGCCCCATGCCAGCCATGCCGAAACCCGCGGCAAAGATCGTCCAGTCGCCATAGAGAAAGCCCAGCATGGCGAAAAGCGGCAGAGCGAAAAGCCCGCGCAGCGCCATCCAGATCATGCCGTGGATCCGCGCGATGCGGACGTTATATCCCTGGTCGCCGTAGGGGTAGGCGATCGCTGCGGCGATGTGATCGAGCAGCGGAATCTCGGCCTCCTTGTAGACACGCTCCCAGCTCGCGTCGTGGAAGGCCAGGAAGCCCCGGCCCCAGCCCGGTGCCGCCCAGCCCCACGCTCCCAGCCAGATGATCGCGCAGGTGATCGTGCCCATCACCAGGTCGTCGCCATAAGCGAAGATGCGGATCAGAGCCGCCAGGGTGCCGCCGGCCAGGAAAAAATAGGCGCGCTTGCCTATCCTTCCCCGGATCCAGTTGAACAAAGCGAAAACAGGGATAAGTGAGAGCGTAATCATGGCTATAGGTTCCCGTAATAGATAACTAACTTCCCAGCATTGCCGTTGTTTCCGGTGCCTGACGCCACGCCCGCACCCCCGACCCCGACCGTTCCAGAGTAATCCACGGCCGTGTTGTTCCCGGGAACAGGTCCGGCCCCGCCAGTCTTCGTAGGGTTGACCGCGCTACTGTGGAGATACCCGGATCCACCACCGCCGCCGCCCTGTTGCGCTGCTCCGGCATCGGGGCAACCGCCCGCCGCGCCACCCTTGAGGCCACCACCACCACCGCCGCCGACACTGCCGCCGGCGCCACCCTGGCCCGTGGTGTCGTTCCCGCCGCCGCCCGACTGGCCTCCGGATCCGCCGCCCGAATTTGTCTGGCCAGCTCCCGCGCCGCCGAAGCTCCCCAGCCCGCTCTCTCCGTTTCTGTCGCCGCCGGCGCCGCCACCCTGGCCGGGCGTGCCACCGCTCACCGTGGATCCACCACCTCCTCCGCCCGGAGCAAGGGCGAGCACGGTGTCGCCGGGAGAAGCCCCGCGGCGCAGGATAGTTGCACCTCCACCGCCGCCAGAGATCCCGGATCCGCCAGCATTGCCGCCGGCGCCGCCTATGCCATAGCTGCTCGCGTCCGAGGCGCCACCCTGGCCTCCGGAGGCTGCTGCTCCACCCACACCGCCCTGTCCGACGCTGTAGGTTAGCGTTTCCCCCGATGTCACGGGAAACTGGCCAGACACGAATCCGCCGCCGCCGCCGGCGCCGCTGGCTGCACCACCGCCGGAATACCCGCTTCCGCCTCCCGCCCCCCAGGCTTCCACAAAGATGGTGTTGACGCCCGCCGGCACCTGCCACGACTGCGCGGATCCCGTCGTGAAGCTAGCTCGCGGCGTGACACCCAGCTCAGGCCAGCTCGGAGCTGCGTCCGAGGATACTGGCCCCGATGGGAATCCAAAAAGGGGCGGTATGGCGTCCCTGCTTGCCATATCAGTAATCTCCGGCAAAGGTTGCCACGTCGATCTGCTTCGCGGACGTGATCGTCGCACCCATGACGGCCGCAAGGATATCGTCCGGACCCATCGTGAGGTAACGATTCGGGCTTGCGTCGATCACCCCGCAGTTATCCCGCAGACCATCCACCGATGGCGTGCTGTTAAGATACCCCGCCGTAATCGGCACGTTGTGCGTGGTGAGCCTAGCCCCGCGGTAGAGCACGCCACCCGATGCGAAGGATTCGGCCGACTGCGTTTCGGAGAAAGTGAGCGTGCCGGCAACCACGGCCGTGACCGTCAGAAGCTTATCATTCGCGCGGGTCGTGGATCCGATGGGGATGACCGTATCGCCGACCGCCCAGCCATCCGTCAGGAAGGATCCAGAGGAACGGGTGATGGTGCCGGACGTCCAGGAAGTCGTTCCCATCGCGCTCTGGAGCGTCATCTTCTTGCCGTAATAGAGCTGCAGGTCACGGGCCGAGGTGTCGTTGCCGGCAATGTTGACGGCATGGACGCGCGAGCCGAGCGCGCCTGCCTTGAAAACCTGGAGCGGATTGGAAGCGTCCGCAGGGCGAAGCGATTTTACTTCGGTGCGGTAAGAGCCGGTATAGGTAGGATAAACGGACATTTTTTTGCTCCTTAAGTGAAGTGATTAGCGAGGTATAGCGACGCTCCGGCATGCAAGTAGGGATTGCCCGGCGTAAACCAGATGCGTCGGCGACTCGTGCCGTTGCAGCTGATGCCGATCGCGTCGTCGGGCTGGAGGATGGTCGTTTGATAGCCGTCGATTACGAAGTTGAGCGTGACAAGGCCGCTCGACTTGTTCTTGTAGAAAACCCACCAGCCAGTGCCGATATTCGCCGGGGTGTCGCATGTCTGGGTGAAAGAGGACGTCGCCGTGATCTGCTTGCCGCTGTCGGAGGCGCCGAGAATCGTGTTGCTGGAGCGGTTCACCTGCACCATCGAGGCAATGGAGCCGGGATCGCCAGGAGCGCCGTTCGCTCCATCAATGCCAGGCTGGCCGACACGCTGCTGCACCTTCCAGCTTGAGATGGCGCCGGATCCACCAACGCGCTCCTGCGTGCCCGTGACGATCTTATTCACCGGGTCATAGGTTGCGACTTCTCCATAGAAGAAATTGGCAGAATTTGCCGAATCCACAAAAAGGACATAGGCATTTTCCAGCGTCGGAATATGCATGTCGAGCGTTGCCGTGAATGGGCTGCCCTGGCCGATTGTGATCGGGGAAGCGCTCGTCGTCTGGGCGTTGTTTGCCAGGTCGGCCAGGGCATCCACCATCGCCGCGATGTATCGGGGAAACTGCTCGCCCGTTCCCGTCGTGACGGTGGCGTTATAGCCTCGGCCGTCAGCTCCGGTATAATCGGCGGGATCGTAGGTTTTTCCGTTAAAGACGGGGATATCGGTCATGCCAGTTTTTCCTTGATTCTAAAGTGAGCATCGACGGAATCGAAGGCGGCGTGCCCCAGCTCCGACAGGTCTTCCAGTCGGCCGACGAAGGCTCGGCGCGTCATGAGGGCGGTGTCGTCCACGTCGTAGATAAAAAACAGATCGTCGTGGATATCGAGGCGGCGCTGCAGGTCGAAGATGTTGACGAAAGCGTCGTTGACCGTCCCGTTCTTGAGCATGAAGTCCACATAGCGCCCTGATGCTTCTTCTCCGAATATTTCGGCGCCACCTGCGGATTCTTCCTTGGTCGTGTTGCTCGTCAGCCCCTGCACGGCGCCATATTCCATGTTGTAGATCGGCGAGTATCCGGCCGTTATATGCAGCGCGTCGAGCGTGACCCCGCCATTCGGATTGGCTTCGTCGGTCACGGCGATGTGCCAATAGGCGGCGGTTACAGGGTTCGGCAGGATGTGGACAAAGGGTCGCGGCAGATCCAGCTCGAAAAGATTCTCGTCGGTCTCCTTGCCATCCCAGAGGCCTGGAGATCCCCAAGTGAGGATCCCTGGCGGGTAAACGACGCCGTAATAATCTCGGATCCCGGAGTTGTAAACCTCTTCGACGCCGCCGTATTTCCCGCTATGGCAAGTGATCGCTTCATCGCCGGCGGTGGTATGGAGCAACCCCGTCTTATCGGTTGTGTTCCGGATTTCCAGGGTGGTCGGGCCGGAAACGGTGGTGATGTCGTAGACCGTCGAATCACCCGCGATCGTCAGCACTTCGCCAGCCATGATGCCGGTCGTATCATTCACATAGAGAGTGCTCGCGCCGACGAGATGCGCTCCGGTGACGGTACGGCCTGTCCATGCGGGGGCGTTTGAAGCCCTGACAACCATGCGGCCGGCGGCTTTCGTGATGTCGCTGTTCTGAATGGCAACGACCTTGACGTCTCGCTCCGCCCCGAAATGCACGTGCATCTGGGTGTCTGAGGCCATCGCGGTTTCGCTGATCGCCGCATTGATGAAGAATTTGCCCTTGAGATTGTCGAGCGGGCCGGAAACCGACCAGTTTCCACCGCCCATGACGGTCGGATAAAAGCGCGACTTGATATAATTTGGCGTCGCCAGGAGACACTTACCCACTGATCCCCCCCCATCCCTGAAATGTTATTGCTTGTGTTGAAAGCTCTTTTTTGTCGGCGTTCGGGAAGCGCACGCGCCGCCCGATCGTCCGGTAAATCTTTCCGTCCACGCGGAACACCGATGCGAGATCCATGCTGCCAGCCAGCTCGGTCGGGACGCGGATTTCCACTATCGGACGGAACTCGCTGTAAAGCGCCAGCTCATATGCCGCCTGCGCGTCGGCGTCGGCCTTATGCACCAGCTTCGTGTTGATGTTTAACTCTGGCGAATTGAGATGCTTGACCTTGACCGAAAGATCCTCGGCCGGAGTAGTGCGAAACAGAAGGCTCACATAGCCTAGATCATCCAGCGCCACGCCGGCGAGGTCGGCTTCCTTCATGAGGTTGTAATTCTGGTCATACCCCAGATTCACGCGGTAGACCGGGATGCCCTTGTTTGAGTCGTTGCTTGGGATGGGTTTGATCTTCGGCAAGCCACCGATCACCGTCTTGAGGTTGAAGGTTTTCTCCACCTCTCCGGCCGTCGGAAGTTTGAAGCGCCCGACGATAAATTCGCCATCGATGTTACTGATCCACCATGCGGCGATGCTGATCGCGAGATCATCGGCCACTACGTTGAATGTCGTCTCCGCCGTGCCCTGCCAATGCTGGACTTCATACGAGCACTCCAGATCGAGCGCGACGACGCTGGCTTCATTCAGCGTGAAGCCGTGACGGGTAAATTCCCGCTTCATGATCTGGGCAAAGGTGCGATCGGCCGACATCGCGCCCTCGGTGGCATCCACCGTGACTTTCAGATTCGGGATGCTGCCAAGCCGAATGAAGCATCCGCGCTCGTTTTCCCCGATTTCCGCCAGGTCATCGCCCAGATAGATATCATATTCACCCTCGACAGGCGTCGCCGCGAGGAAATCGACAAGGGTGGCGTGGATTGTGCCCGGCGTTAAGAGGCTGCGACCGACATATACGTCGTCCACAAAATGCACCGGCTCGGAGCTGATCTGGTAGATAAGCTCGGCCGCATTCACCAGCGGCGCCGGGAAATTCCTTGCGCTCCCGCGCAGCACCGGCTTCGGCTGGCCAGCGATATCGTTCGCTGTTCCCTCCAGAAACACCGTCACACCGTCATTTGTGCCGGCGTATTTGACCGTCTGGAAGGGCAACGTGGCGATCTGCGCGACCCTGCCGGCAACCGTGAGCGTGGTGCGCGGCCGTGCAACTTGAGCCGTTTGGACCATGCCGGAGAATTTCGCCGGGAAATCGTCGGGATAATTGCTGCCTGTCTTCTGGCGCAGGGTGAGATCGCGGCCGCTCTGTCCCTCATTTTGCAGGAAATCAAGCGCTCCGTCGGCATTATTCAGGACGACATTCCCAGAGCCAGGCGTCGAGTATCCCATCGTCGTGGCGTTCTGGAAAAGGTAGGAATCAGCATTTCCGGCATCCACCAGACGCGGCTCATACACCGCGAGAGGCGGCGTCTCGGTACGCTTCGTGCGAAAGCCTGGGCTGGTCGCGTATCGCTTCGTCGAAAGGCTCGTCCCGTAGGATCCGAATTCCAACAGGAAAAGGCTGGGGTTGGCGCTCATATTTATCTCGCCAGCGCTAAGTTATCACTCAGCTCGCCGAGCAGCCGAGCAAGGACGTCCATTTTCCCCGCCAGCACGCGCGTCTGGCCGGTGGTGACGCGCTGCAGGCGCCCCATCTGAGCTGCGAGATCGTTGTCATTCGCGCCGAGCAGTTTCCGGGTATTGATCGCGCTGATCACCGTGGCGGAATTCCCGGTATAGAGCAGCTCGTCATTATGGATGCGGGCAATGTTTCCGGTCACGCCGCCGCCGGCGAAGCCCGGAATGCCGCCGGACGAAATCAGAATCTTCCGCGCGGCCTCCCGTTGCGCCTCATTTACGGCGTCGGAGCGCACGTAATTCTGCCAGTCACCCTTGCCCGTGAAGTCGCCCCGATAATTCGTGACGGCCGCGAGAGCCATATTCAAGGAGGGATTCTTCCCAAAGTCCTGCTTAGGGTTTAGGCCGTTCGTGAGCTTAGTGCTGATTTCTTTCAGGGTGGTGAGCTGGTCGTTCGCGATATTAAGATGGCGCGTTGCCATGCTTTCCGTGTTCGTAATCGCTGCCTGCACACGGCTGAAATCCGCCGCATATGCCTTGTTTCGATCCTGGTAGTTGAGACTCGCCTGCAGGAATTCTTTGCTTACATCCTCGAGCTTTTCGGTTGCCTGAGCGTCCCCGACCGCAGCGCGGCGCGCGACATCGGAGAATTGCCGCTCTGCTTCGCGATATTTCTGCTCTGGCGAAAGCGGGGAAAACGTCTTATCGAGCACAAGAGAGTCGCGGAAGTCCCGCAGTCCCTCGATGGTTTTCTTCCAGAATGACGCTGCATCCTGAGCGTCTTTAACCCGCGCTTCATTCAGATCCTGCTCGGCTTTCAGCATCGTCTGGGTGGAACTCAGCGCCACTTGCGTGATCTTCGCGTCGTAAAGCTCGTAAACTTTTGCCGTATCGACGCCGGCAGCCTTGGCGCTTTTGAGGTTCTCATCCAGCTCCTTCTGGATGCTGTTCAACGCGAGCGCTGTCGGATTGGTGATTTGGAGAATCTGGTCGCCGATGCTGGAGAGGAAGTCTTTCCCAAGCGTGGCAATGCTCTTTTGGCGGGCTTTCTCGACTTCTTCCTCGGATAATCCCAGGCGCTTCGCCGTGGCCGCGGCGGTGTCGAACTGCGTATTAAGCGCCTTGACTGCCTGCTCCATCGCATTGAGGACTTCGGGTGCGTCGTCGATCTTGTCGAAGTTGGCGGCGAAGGCGATGTCAGCCAGAACTTCCTCCGTGCTCCGGCCTCGGATATCGATGTTGTTAAGGGCCGTCGCAAGGTTCTCGCTTATATCCGTCGCCGCGATCATCTGCAGCGCGAGATCATTCAATGCGAAGGTAAAGCTTTCCGGCTTTTCCGGATCGAATTTGATGGCCTTTTCGTCAGGCTTGCCGGCATCGGGCGTCGGGCCGAGGCGAAGGAAGCTGGTGCCATCGGCATAGCCACCGCTTACCCACTGATCCTTTACGCTGGGAACGCCTTGAATGCTCTGTATGGCTTTTACCAGCGATTCAACGGCGCTGGAGGTCTGCTTTGCAGTCTCCAGATCCATATGCTTGCTGCCCATCGTCAGATTCGTGAGTCCAGCATCGCTCGTCTGCGCCAGAAAGCCGCTCACCGGATGAGCACGCGGCTTGAATCCGTCGATGATCATGGGGATGGCGATCGCTGCGGCGCCGAGAGCGAGGGTGGCGGGATTGAGGCCGAGAGCACTTAACGCGCCTATCCCACTTCCTCCCGTTGCGCTGATGGCAGCGGCTCCGCCAAGGCTGCTCGCCGTCACGCCAGCGCTGAAGAGGCTCGGCAAAGCGGCGGCACCGGCGGCATTGATTGCGCTTCCTATCGCGGTTTCGCCGATGAAGCTGTTCAACATGCTGAGGGGATTGAACCCCATCATGTTTCCAGCGGCGCTGCCAGCCGCATTGGCGGCGAAATTCCCCATCATTGCGAAGGGGCTTCCTCCACCTGCTGCCTGCCCGCCACCTCCAAAAAGGGCGGCGCCCGCCGACATAATGATCGGCTTGATGATCCAGGCTTGCGCGACTTCTGCCGCGGTGCGCTTCCCGATTTCGGCAAGCTTCTCAAAGCTGAATTCACCTTCGACGGCCATATCGCCGAGCGACGCCGTGATGTCATCAAGGCCATTTTCCAACGGCCGCAACATCTCTTCGTTCGCCTTTCTCAGGGCGCGTGCCTGTCTTTCAGCCTCTTTCTCGGCTTCCTGCATGTCGTAGATAGCGCCGGTGATCTGCCTGATCTTTTCTGCGCTCTCTGCGTCGAGCTGGTTCTTCGCCTTGTCCTCAATGTTTTGGGCGGCGATGAGATTGCGCTGTATGGCCCGCTCACGGTTCGAGAGCTGGAGCAGCCTGTATTCGTTTTCGAGAGTCTGGATGTACTTATCCAGCTCTGCCGCCGTGTCGGCCTCCAATTTTGCCCGCGCGAGAGCGGCGGCTTCCGCAGCGGCCTTGTTCACTCGCGCCTGCGCGTCTTGCTGCGCCACCAGACCGGCAATCGCCTGGCCGGCTGCTTCCATGTTGCGCTTGCTTATCTCGCGCAGCAGCTCCTTGTGTTTTTCGAGGAGAGGATTCAGCTCGTCGGTGCGCTTGATCGTGACGCCGAGCCAATTCGAATAGACGACTTCCCCGTCAGCCCCTTCCTTGCCGGCGGCATTAAGGGCGACACGCTTCTGGATCGCTTCCTCTGTTTCCGTGGCCATCTTCTTGATCGCGTCCAGGGACATCCGATCAAGATTTCCGCTGGCGAAATTAAGCTTATCCGTCAGCGAATCCAGCCACTGCTCTATGTTCTGCGCGGCCGATTGGAGGAGGCCGCTCTGGGAGGCGGCGTTGCCGATGGCCTTTCCTAGATCCTGGAAGGCGTCAGCCGCATGCTTGATGTCGCCCGTGAGGGTCGATCCCATCGCCTCAGCGACGCCATTGGCTTTCTGCTCCACCACGTCCAGATACGCCGACTGCGCCTGCAGCACCTCACCGGATTCCTGGAGCGTTTTGATCTGCGCTTTCTGGCTCTCGTTAAAGACAATCCCCATGCGCGTGAGCGTATCCAGATTGTTAATCGGATCCTCAAGCGCTCGGCCGAGCTTCTGGGCATTGCCTGCGGCATCTCCGAAGCCGGTCGCAGCCAAGCCGATCGCAGCCTTCAATGCGCGCTCGAAGGTGTTGCCGGCGACGTTCTGGAAGGTGAGCAGTTTGGAAGAGGCATCGATCACGGCCTCGGAAGTCATCAGCGTCGAGCGCTCGATCTCCCCCGCCATTTCCGAGATGCGCTGGGCGGTCTCTCCGGAGGCGTTGTTCGTCATCTTCAGGACGGCATTGAGCCGGGCAAGGGAAAGCTCTTCCTCGCGGAATGCATCTAGACTCTTATCAATGGCCAGCACCATCACGCCGATCGCGGCGGCGGCAGCCAGGCCCGCCGTTCCAAAGGATCCCAGAACGCGACCGGCGCCGCCGATTTCCCCGGAATACTGCTGCAGCTTGCCGCGCCCCTCGTCGAGCACGGCATTGAGCGGGCTGATCCCCTGCCGGTGGACGGTGGTCGCCGCATCTCTCACCCTCGTGAAAGAGCGGGACACACCTTCCGTGGCAGCGGTGATCTGCGTGGCCTTGACCTTGATATCGTCCGCACTCCTGGCGAATTGCGCCGAGCCGCCCTGGGCGGGGCGGCCGTCAATTGCAAGAGTTAAGACTGCATCATTCATGGCTTTTTCTTTTCGTTGGCTGTGGATTTCTCGACCTGAATTTCCAGATATTCCCTATCCATTTCACGCAACAGGAAGATGGCCTCCTGCCGATCTGCAGGGCATTTGACGCCATACAGATCGAGGCAGGTGGCCATTTCCGAGAGCACAAGGAATCCCATCCCCGTCATGCCGGCTGGGCGGTTCGGGGAAAGCAGGAAAAACATTTCGAGAAATTGATGTTGCCACTCAGTGACGATCGGCTTTTCCGCAAGCCGTGAGGGAATCGTCCCGGTAACTTCCGCGATTAGGTGGAGCTGCGGTTCGTGCTCTTGTTCGACGAGCCGCCAGCGGACGGCGGCGCGGAGTTTTTTGCAGCTTGCTCCAAAACTTCCTTGCGGAAAGTATCGTGAGCAAATGCGAGGTTGACTACCACTTCGCGGAATTCCTTAAGATCCGTAAGAACCTTAAAGGCATTTGCCTCCGTGTACGGAATGGGATTGCCCTGGTTATCCTCAATACCCTGCCAGTCGAGAAGAATGGTTTTTGCTATCGCTTCATCGCCCGTTCTCCGTGCGTCCGCTTCGGGGATTTTCACCCCAGCCCGGAGATTCAGAGCAAAAGGTTTTTGCAGATTTTCCAGCACTTCCCTGTGCCGGGGATTCTGCAGGCGGGCAATCTTGATTTTTGCCCCATCGCCGAGATCGATCCAGGTTCCCTCGATCTCGGCTTTTTCGTCGGTTTCATACTTGCTGTAGATCTTCATGCTAGGCGCTTTCTGTTAAAGTTGATTAAGCGTATTCCTCCAGACGATCGATCTGGAAGCTGGTGGCAGTCGTCGGGTCGCGCAGGGCTTGGAAGCCCAGCTCGGCCATGACGTCCTGATTTCTGGCGCTGGCATTGACCTTGCCGTCCATGAACTTCACGCGCGGGAAGGTAAACACGTCAGCCCGACCATCTTTATTGACCCGGAAATTGATGCTCGACGCGGTGTTGTTAATGAACTTCTCGTAAAGATCCTTGCTCCCGAAATAGGTGCTGATTTTGCCGCTGATGTCCGCGTCACCGACGCCGATTCCGACAAGCCCCATCACGCCGATCGCCGTGCGTTCCCGCAGGTTGTTATTGATCGTCATGTCCAGGGACATGATGTAATTCGGCGATGCGACAGCAGACCCAGCCTCCGCAATGCGTCCCAAATCCGAGACTGCGTTCATTACGTCATAGGCCGGAGCCTCGTCGGGCGAAGCATCAAGTGGCGAAGTGCTGATCGATGCGCCATACCCCAAGAAGTCGAAGGCACCAGAAGCCACCGAGCCTGCCTTGAAGGACAAGCTGAAAGTATTAGGGGTCATGCCTCGATAGACGATGTAAGCCGGCACGCCTTGACCTAGCAGAACTTTCTCGATGCTGAATGCCGTAAGCGTAGTGCCGACACGCAGATAATCACCGAAATACACGGTGATTGTTTTGCTGGTTCCGGAATCGGTGGTCCATCCAGATGGTTTATTGTCCAGCGTCAAGGCAGTGGCGGCGATAGCGGTGATGCGTGCCCAATCATTGAGCGCCGCTGTGGCGAATTTCTCGCCGGCCGAAGAACCTCCGATCTTTACCCATTGCCCCACGGCCAAACCGAGCGTGGTAAAGTCAAGAGCAGTGGACCCTAGGCCCGATGCTGTTGCGGTGATGTCGCCGGATGCTCCACGGAAACCTACAACCTTGATCCTAGCACCAGCGGGCGGGGCGGATTCATCCGTGAGCGTCGGGGTGCCTCCGACCACGACCGTCGTGCCGGTTGAGGAGCCAACCCGGAAAAGCCCATTGTTGGCAGCGTTCGTGAATCCGCTGGTGCGGATCAGATGGCCAGCCTTGAAGCTGGTGCCGCCAGCGTCCACGGTGAAGGTATCCGAGGAATCCGTTACAGCAGTGATTGAGCTGTCCGAGGTAACATTCAGCTTCACGGGCGTGTTGACCCATGCGTTGAACATGGCGGCTTTGATGAAGTCGTCAAACGCACCGTAAGAAAGCTCCATCGGGAATCCACCGTCCGCCTTTTCCATCGTCTGGATCAGGTCGGGCGTGAGACGATCGTTGCGGATTTCCTCCGAGCGCGTCGTCTGGATGTTCTTATTTAGGCTCTCGCCCTTGACGCGGATCTTCGTCATGGCGGGTGAAACGGGCGTGGTGCCGGGGGTGACTTCCTCCACATAGGCAAGTTGGAGGCGATTGCTGTCGGTCATGGTGGTAACTCCTTAAAAGTTTGCGTCGAATTGGAAGGGGGTGATGATGCTGATTCGGTGCCATTTCCCGTCGTCGGTCGGGCCGCTGTTGCTGCTCTTCCTCGGCGCAAAGGTGAGCACTCCGCTGAAGCTGACGCCGCGGAAGATTGTGGCGAGGCTGTCTGCGTATTCATTGCCGAGCTTCGTTCCGGTGCCGGCAGGGGTAAAAATGTTAAGGATGATGATGCCTGTCAGGCGGTAAAGCCGGAGCGTTGTGGATCCGAGGCTCATTTGATCGGCGCCACCCTGCAGGATCTCGCAAAAAACGAACGGCGTGGTGCCGGGCGCTTCATATGGCTGGTTCTCATAGACGACGGGCGTCGTCGTCCATGCTGCCGCCAGGCGTTGCCGGATGGCGTTTTCTGCGTCGGTGAAAGCTCCCATTATTCGCCACCGTTATTCAGAATGTTAAAGCTGCCCTTGCTGAATCTTGCGCGCACCGCTTCGGCGGTGACGGCATAAACCCCTTCTGGCGCCTTGAATTTCGACCAGCCCTCCTCGATCCGCTTCGCATGCGGCGAGGCGTTCGTGATGTAAACGACGTCGAAGGGCTTGAGCTGCTGCAGCGCTTGCGCGGCATAGCTCACCGGCTGCGCGTTTAAGACCCGATCCGGCTCATCCGGCCAGCGCGTCGCACCCGGCCCGACAGTCTCAGGGTTAGGTGGGCGCACCGAGGTGTTCGGCTCGCCAATCGAGATGTTATGATTCTGCCTGTAGTACCCCGACCAGACCGGCGAGCCGTATGCCATGCCGACCGTCCGCGAGTCCGCGGCGATCATCTGGAAAGCGGCAATCGCCACCGACTTCTGAAATTCCACGAAACGCTTGACGGCAAGCTCTTTCGACCGCTCCACCTCGGCCAGAAACCCAGCAAGATCGCTCATCCCCGCACCTGTATGATGTAGATCGCCGGCACGTTGCCGACGACGCGCTTATTTACGGCCATGACGGTGGTCGTCACGCCATCGATGACGATCTGATCTTGATCCACCGGATCCACGGCAATATCGGCGGCTGCTATCCGCACCTCACAGTCACCCTGCTGCACGAGGCCATTGATTTGCTTGGCCGTGTAATACCTCACGTTCGCCATGACCTCGTAATTCGTGACGGTTTTAACGTTTTCGCCAGTAGTCGTGTTATAGGCGTTCCCGCTAATATGCTTCACCGTGACCGTCCGCCCGTTGCGCCCAATCATGGTGGAAACACGGTCAATCAGGCTCATGCGTACCTCTTCCAGGAGTCGAGGATTTCGCGCACGTGTGCGGGCATGGCCCCGGCCTGGCTCATATCGCGGTAGGTGACGCTCGCCACGTCCGGAACGCTTTCGCTCTGGATGACGGTATTGATCCCCGGATTTACCCAGTACCCCTTCGCAATATCCAGGCAGGCCCGCTCGATGTCATAGGGGAGATTCGCGCCGGCGGGATCGGTGAAGGATGGCAGGATATAGCCGGCGACATAGGTCACGGAATAAAGGTTTTCCCGGCTGCTCAGGATAGGATTTTGGCTCAAACCTTGGCTTGCGCGTGCCGTTTCATTCCATCCATATCGGTTGTAAATGATACCGGCCTCCGGCTCCCGAATAGAATAATCATCGGCGCTCACGGTCACGCCATCATAGGTGATCGCCGAAATGCTCACGATCGGCGTGCGCGTCAACAGAAGGGTGAATTTTCCGTTGCCGGGAAGCGTCTCGACGATGGTCTCCCGGGCAAATTCCCGGCCGCAATAGCGCGTGATCATGCTGCTTGCCTGGTCGAGGATGCGATTCAGGGCCGTGTCGTTATCTGAAACGGTGATGCTGAGATCTTCCTTGAGCAGCGCCAGGGTGGCGAGCTTTCGGCTGGAGGCGGCTGCGGTGACGGTGATCATGCGTATGGCCTTTGCAGAACGGCAGTCGCCGCATTGTTATTCACCCACACGTCGCCCTTCACGAAGTCTCGCGTGATGGGGTCGATCATGTTCGTGTAGAGCATGGCGTGTTTGCCAGCGAGACGTGTAAGATCCTTCGGCTCGCCCGCCACGGTGTCATAAACGTTCGCGACGCCGGGCTTGCTGCCGCTGAAGAATGCGAACTGGAAGCCCGTGCCGTCGAAGGGCACGCCGCCGTCTGCTTCCGCGAACAAACCCACGTTGCCGGTGCTGGTATAGATCGCGCTCGCGGGGTTGACGGAAGAACCGGAAGGCGTCAGCGGCACGCCATTGGCCCAAAGCTTCAGGCGGTTCGCCGGCGTGACATCTGCCACATCGAGTTCCCAATAAATTGTATATTCATCGGAGGTGCTGTTTAGAGACTCCGTGCTTTGGAAGATGCCGTCAGCAACGTTCGCAGCGCTGAAAGTGCGGAATTCCAGCTTGTCCGTGCTGGTGAATTGCAGGGTAAATTCTGCGTTTGAAAGCGCCGTTCCCTT